>Ga0114960_10000234_pt1 | contig 45788 bp, 40 predicted proteins | sample C_130625_MF_Meta_FD_92637 | JGI IMG/M metagenome (GOLD analysis project Ga0114960, IMG submission 92637) | Freshwater microbial communities from Lake Croche, Canada to study carbon cycling - C_130625_MF_MetaG | ecosystem: Environmental > Aquatic > Freshwater > Lake | place: Lake Croche, Canada...
TGGTCCAGTCGGCCAAAATGCAGCAATTTCATCAATTTTTGTTTGGAGTGATCTATCACAAAACCATAATAGCATAACAACCTTCCAATATGTATATTTTGAAAATACACCGATTGGCCCGGCTGGCTCTGGTTGGACAACAATTACTGACCCAAGTTTTAGTTATCCAACTGCTTTTGTAGTTCCATCAACTGGGTTTTATTTATTAACCTATAAAATCGATGTACTTTCGGGTGGCAATCTAGTTCCTGGAAGCAATTCAGATTGTGCCACAGTATTAACGAAAAACGGAAACGAAATTAATGGCTCCGCTACTTTGGTCGAAGCACCGGAAACGAATCATATATATACAATATCAAATACTGTATTAGTAGACCTTTCTTTTAATGATCGTATTTCCTTGTTATTTTGGTCAGGAGATATTGGTTCTCATATAGGAGATCCCTCTTTTTTAACAGGTAAATTACCGAATGGAAATACACCAAAGGAATCTACTGCATCTATTGTTTTTACTAAAATTTCAAATTAAGCTATATAATCAATAGGTTCTGAATCCGTTTTTTCTTGTATACGTGGAATATAATTCATAGGAAATCCATAACTTGTTCCTTTTTTCTCCACCTTATGTTTTCCCCAAAAGGATTTCATAACAGGAGCTTCAATTTCGGGTTCTTCGTTATCCATATTTCCAAAAAGAACATCCTCATCCACACGTTCATCTTCATTTTCTATCTTCTTGTATTCAAAATGACGTATTAATGTTCTTACATAAACATCAAAGGCATCATTTACTTCAGTAGTAACTAGGTTATCTGGGTTATCTAAAAATTCTGTTGTTGTATTAAGTATCCAATTCCTATACTTTTTTATTTTTGATATATGATCTAGATATTCTTGATGTTTCTTTGGATCTGTCTGTGAAATATATCGATTATAATGATTCTTATTCATCAACATTTCTAATGTTATTTTATCTATAAATTCATTCGAAGGTGGTTTTGGTTCGTCTACGTTTTCTTCTTCCATAATATCCATAATCATGATATATTGTTTTTAATTAATTGAAAAACAATATATTTATTTCGTATTTTTCTTTGTCTTATTTTGTTTCTTCTTTTCTGCCTTTTCCCTTTCTTTCTCTAACTTTTTTGTTTGTTTTTCACGTTCTTTTTCTGCCTTTTTATCCGCCTTTTCTTTTTCTTTATTTGCCTTCTTTGTTTGTCTAAGTTTTTCCGCAGCATCTTTCTTTTCTACAGCAGCCTTCTGTTTTTCCATTTGTTTTTGTTGTTTTTTCTCTTCCTTTTCTACTTCTTTCTCATGCATTTCTTCATCATAGTTTACCAGATTATCCAAGGCCTTGTTTCTATATTTATCAACTAACACTTTCAATACATCGTGTTTTATTTCTTCCTCATATTCACCCTCTTTGCGTAATGTTTTACGTAACTTCTTCTCTTCTCTATCAATATTCTTTTGAGTCTTACGATCTTCCATGATTTTCTTTTTCATTACTTTTTGTATCTTCGCAACATACTTCTTTCTTGTTTGTTGAATACTCTTCATGTTTTTATTAATATCACGTTTAGATACTGTTAAGTTCTTACGTTTTAATTTCAATAAATTCTTATACTCTTTTTTATCATCAACCACCGTACTCTTAATCACACTTCTTTCCAATTCACTCAAGTCTTTTTTCAATATCTTCTTTAAATGATCCATACGTTTTTTATGGTTTGCGGCTAAATTCTTTACCTCATTTTCTAATTCAGATATTCTATCATTATAGGATTGTATTCTTTCATCAAAGTTTACAATCGCAGGATGTTGAACCACAACTTCTGCCAATTTACTAGTACGAGTAACTTTCTTTGCACATTTATTCTTCAATTGATAAATAAGAGATTCCTTATATTTTTCATAATCATCGGCATATTTTTCTACGTTCTCTTTTACACCAGTTAATGCTTCTCTTTTTGTGGAATTACGTTCTTTTACTAATTCACGCACTTCTTTAATTTTATCACGAATTTTCTTTACTTCTTCTTTTGCTTCCAATATTAATGCACGTATATTTTGTTTTACAATTTTACTACATGCTTTTTCTTCTTTTCCATCTAAATCACCGCATATTTCATCCTTCAAAAAATTAAAACGGTTCGCATCTAGATCCCCAAGTTCACCTTTGAGCTCTTTTTGCTGTTCAATAATTTGATTTTTTAATTCAGGTATATCCGATTCCATCAAATCTTTCACTACCTTTTTATCAAACTGTTCTACTTTTGCAACATCCGAAACAATAGGCACTTCAATGTGTTGAACAATAGGTTGTGAAAATTGGCGAGCATCTTTTTCACGATTTAAATAACTTACATAGCCTGCAATATCATCCAAATATTCTGATCTTCCTTTCTCTGTGAATTCACCATCCTCATTTAAATATTTTTTAGCAAAGGAATCAAAATCCGCAGGTAATTGTTCATCCGGACCTTTACATAAATTAATCAATTTTATTAGCTCCATAGGATCATTTGTAATAGGTGTAGCTGTCATCAACATCAATTTTACGGAATGAAATCCCGAATATTGATAAGAATACATTAATGCTTGATGAAGAGCATTCATATCTGGTTTCTCTATACTCGATAAATCTCCGCCACCATATAATTTATGAGCCTCATCAATAATCAATAATGTTTTACGTAATGGGTCTTCTTTTCCATTTATCTTTACTAAGGAATCATAAAGAGAATTCTGTTTGGATACTAAATTACTAAATTGCTTATACGACATAGGACGAATCTTCCACGCTTTAGATAGTAATTTCATTCGTTTATCTTGTGCGTCTGGAATTTCTAATCCAGAATTTGTTATTTGATGACGAATACTTTCATTACATACTTGGTCAAACATATTCTTCCATATATCACTCTTTAAGGTTGTACGTGTTACCCAAAGAATTGTATATCCTTGTTTCTCGAAATTTGTTGTCGCCGCTGCAATTGCACTGCAAGTTTTTCCAGTTCCTACTGAATGGTGTAAAAGCATTCCCTTTACAGGATTCATGGGTGTAAAATAATGGCGAACAAAATCTTGAGTAGGAGTAAAGTTAATAATTTGACCAGAACCACCACCTTGTTTATCCGCACACAAATTCTCCATTTTCACAGCATCCCAAGTAAATTCACTAAAACGGTCTTTAATATACTTGCGCATATCCTCATACCCTAATCTCTTTTCTTCGGGTACAACTATGGGTTCTCCTTCACGAATAACTAATTTTTTAGCACCCCCATCATAAACTGCCTCTTTTGAACCTGGCAAATGTTCATCAATTTCATCATGTTTATCTAATGATACAAATGGAATAGAAAAGCTATGAATATTTTTATTCAAATCGTAATCAACGGAACCAACAATAGTTGTTTTCTCTAAATCGCTGGCAAATTTTAATAGACGAATATCTAAATTCATGGCTTTTAAGTAAAGTTCTATCGCTGTTTTAGATCCCATAAAACTGTTTTTAAGTTTATCAGGAATTTCTAAGTCATAAACAAATACATGGAGAGGCCAACCTTGTTGAGGATGGAATTCTAAACCCCTTTGCCCACATGTTCTAGTTCCACGACCAATGACTTGTTTTTGATCCGCCATTACAGTGGAAGGTTCAAAAATATGGACGTATTTAATATCAAATAAATCAATACCCTCTTTAAAACCACTATCCATAACAATGATTCTAGCTAGTTCACCATGAACATTGTCTGGGCGTGAATTAAAATTCTTTAATATCTCTTTTTTTAATGGAACATTTATGGGTTGATCATAAACAGAAACAGAAGATAATAAATAAAAATTATCACCTTTTGACTTTTCGAGTACAGAATTGGATAAGAGCTCTATTTTATCGTATTTTTTTGTCTTTTTTGGATCTTTACCACCTTTATTTAAATTGCGCAATGAAACTAAATCTAATGGTATTTCTTCTTCATCCTCATCCTCTTCTTCATCTTCCTCACTAGATTTCTTAGCTACAGATTTAATTTTTGCGGTATATCCCAATTTCATTCCTTTTGCGAGTAATGCAGAAGCTATTAATTTTGCTCCATAAGAAGAAGATTTTAAATCAGAAAAAATAAAGTGTTTAAATAATTTACCATGCATTTTCATATCATTTTTATCGAGTTCATCTATCTTTTTTAATAATTTATCTAATTTTGGTGATTTTTCTGGAATATCCTTTAGTAATGTTTCCGGTTCAAAGTCGAATTCATCGAAACGATATATTTTGGAGCGTTTGCTCCAGTTTGATTTTTGACGAACACACAACGGATCATATGAAATAACAGTTTGCTTTTCAATTACCTTTTCTAAATTCTTTAATCCCTTTACAAATTCTTGATCTGTATCTAAATCCATGTTAATTAATTTATATAGTATTGTGATAAAAAATATATTGATATGATATAATTGATATGTCTAATTCTTTCGGAACTCCTATAGGCGGAGGATATACTCCCAAATTCAATACAAGCAATGTTTTAGGTGGACCTTTCAATGGTTATTCACCACAACAATCCAATACTAATTATAAAGACAGTGAGATTGTTATGACTAGACGCGTTCTTGTGAAGTCTTGGAACGGAAAAGGCGCATTAGGCTTAGACAATGAACGTAAACGTGTTGTTACGCCATTTCGTGCTATCAATAATTTAGGTGATTTCTTAGGTCGTCAACATTATGTATGTGGAGGATCAAATCAAATTAATAGAACATTCCCTGGAAGACAAGGACGTTTTGGAAGTATTATTTCACAATGTGATAATACAGGTGTTCCTGCTAACTCAGGAAATAATCGTTATGTTCCTGATTCATCTGATTATATTAAATTTAAGAAACAACGTGCTATGAACCAAAACTTTAATGATTTAGGATTTGGTGGAGATGTTCATAATGCTTCCTTTGTTGCTAGAATGGCTGTTCACCGTGGAATTAGAGCGATCTAAAGGAAACGTACAGTTTACATCCCTTGTCCTTTTAAACCTTCCCCTAATCTATATGACATCTTCACTCTTTTTTTGTTAGCATATTATATATTTTATATAATATGAGTAATCCTGTTTTTATTCAACAAATTATTAATAATAACAAATTATCCTTTCCAAAAGCCATGCCTCTTAAGGATAGTACTTCAGATGGAACCAGCGATTTTGAAATTGGTCGTAAAATATATTCCAAAACTTATAATCCACCTTTAACTGACTATAACGCAGTAAATCTATTAAAGAGTCATTATTTTGGTTCTAGCGGAACTTCTCGAATTCGCCCTACAGTTTTTGATGGAACACATACTCCTGTTCAAAAGAAATGGATGGGATCTTCGAATCGTGATGCATCTCAAATTATTGCCAATCGTAGAACTACAACTGTAGGCAAAGGGTCTTTAAATTTACTAGATACAAATGCTCCTCCTAATTTAGTGGGCAGTAGTATATATTCCTTTTTTCTTGATAATACAAATAATTTTTATTCATCTGATGGTATAACTTGGAACCCAGTAGAATTGAACTTATTCCCTATTGATACAATTTGGACTGGATCCTATTATATTGCGACAGGTGGAAATAATGATGGTCAATCTACTATTGCTACATCTACAGATGGTATAAATTGGACATTAAATACAGGATCTCAAGGGTTTTTTGACTATACTATTACCGCTACTACAAATGATAATATTATTATTGCTATGGGACCAGATACTGAATCCGAAAAGGCTAATTTCGCATATTCAATGATTCGTTCTATAGATTATGGCAATACATGGTCAGCTATTGAAAATAGCGATAATGTATTTAGAAACCAAACAAGTTTTCTAGGTACAAAAGTAAAAGGAGGTTTAAAATGGAATGGGCATATATGGGTAGGCGTGGGGTCTGGTGGTTATGAAGGGGGTTCTCCTTATAATTCAATAGCTTATTCAAATCGTGCAGATGGTTCTGTTTGGCAAGGAGCTATTTCTACTGTTTCTGATTCTAGAGATACTGCAATATCTATTTTTCAAGTAGGAACTGCCCTTGCTAATAATGGTAATTTTTGGGTTGCTACGGGATTTACAAAAAGTAGCAATATGAATAGTCCATTCGAGAACTCTAATTTAATCGCATGGTCTGAAGATGGTGTTTCATGGACACCTGCTACTGTTTATTATGACGGAACTCTTACAACTGATGGTTTGCCATTTATTTGCACAGATGTAGCTTTTAATGGAAGTATGTGGGTGGCAACAGCAACATTTCTTGGTGACGGACCTATTGTATCTTTTATATTTACATCTACAGATGGAAAAACCTGGAATTTTACAGTGCTATCTTATCAACAACAATTGTTTCTTTTAAGTGTGATATGGAATGGTTTGACATGGATTGTAAATGGATTTCGGGATAATGGAAATTCTCAACCAGATGGAATATCGTTTTATTCCAAAGATGGTGTAAATTGGAATACAAATAATAATGAATCACATATCCCATTTTTAAAAATAGCATGGAATGGAATAACAAATACTAATAATTCAACAAATACACCATTATCATTTACAAACGGTAATGATACTAATTTATTAAACAGAACTCTACGTCGCGTTCGTGGTGGAGGTGCTGTAGCTCCACCTAAAAAAGCATCTAGTCCTAGCCATACCTATGTTCCTAGTCCAGGAACACATCCTTATTTACAGCCAGGATATACAGGAAAAAACAAAGGTAACTTTCCAGGGCTTCGATTCAATAAACCAATGTAAAAAAAATAAGAAAAAATAAAACTACACGCCACGAAAATAAAAAACTGAATATAAAAGTACATAAATATATTTTCTATTAAATATATATTTATGGAGTTCGAGGAACCATCCAAAACCGTATACACTATTTATAGCAAAAGTGGATGCACTTATTGCACCAAAGTAAAGAAGCTGTTACAAGAGAAAAACCTGGCTTTTGATTTAATAGATTGTGATGAGTATTTAATAGAAGATAAAGAAGGGTTCCTGAAGTTCATCGAAGAAAAAGCCGGACAAGAATATAGAACATTTCCGATGGTATTTCGTCCAGGATATTTTATAGGTGGATTCAACGAAACTAAGCAATTGATTGAGTTGGAAGAAGCTTTCAATTTTTAGACATAAAAAATTGACATAAAAAGCATCATTTTTTTATGTCAAAACCAAGAAACATGACATCAAATTCTAGAATTTGCTCCACATTTGATAATTTGTACGATAGGATAAGAGGTGATAGGGAGGATTTCCCAGATGAAGACATTTTTCGAAATAAGGTGACAGATTTACGTGAAATTGGCCTGATTGAAACAGGGGTTATGGATGATTTTGTTGTATATTCTGCTCGTCATGGTCTGAGGTGGTCTGAATTTGTCAACATTGATGACCCTATTAAGAAGTCTATTCTATTGCTTCTCGTAGAAAATCCCACCACATTCTTTGTTCTACAAAACACACAAAGAGGTAAAATGAGAATTGCATCTCTTGAGATTAAACAGTGGGGTCAGGACACATCTATTAAGCCAGTTGCGTTTATAGTTGTCGACAATGATCAAACGCTGGCAGATCAGTCTTGCGATGGCATAGTAAAAACATTTGGTACTCAAGATTTTAATTTATTCCTTCTTTCAAGTTCCAGCAAAGTAACGCCTGAGTTTATTAAAACATATATTGACGCTTACTCTCACGATGATACTGGGGAATATTCCATGCCAGTTATTGTTCTTCTAGCGAATCCCAAACAACACGAAAAAATGTTGAAGTTGCTGGCTCATATTAATAATAAGGTTGTTAATTACAACTCAAAACTTAGGTATGGTGTCATATTCGATGAAGCAGATAAAACATACAAGTCCTTGAGAAACAAGAACGTCGTAATTGGTGGTGTTTCTACTTCATGTGTTACATACTTTGTCGAAAACACACGTTCTCTGCATCGTCTTGGCTTTGTTACTGCTACGGATGGTGATCTATTGGATGAAGAGTATCCTGAATGTGCTAATGCGTTTTTATATCCGGTTGAAATCGACCCCGAAGATGAAATCCATTATAGAGCATTACATCATCCAGAATCAATAACCAATATGACACCTTTTAAATCTAGACATACTAATAACTCCTATGCTAAAGAGGTTATTGAATCAAATATGGAACATTTCATGACACCTATTACTCTTCCATCTGGCGAAATCTATTATAGAAAGTGTATTATAAATTCAAATGCAAAAACCGATGAAATGAAGCAATTTGCCAAATGGGCAAATACAAATGGTATGAACGCACTTGTCTTCAATGGTTATGGAGGCGCTAGCGTGAAAATATTTAAAGATGGTTCTCTTATTGGCAATCCAAAAACAAAGGGAAAAAAATTCAATGAAACATTGTTTTATCTTTATAAAAAATATAACTTGAATGATAAACCACTTCTTATTATTGGAAGGCGTAAGGTAGATAGAGGGTTGGGATTTCATTATTGCCCTAGAACAAATGACGAGATTCGCATTGATGGTGATCTAGGACCTCTTATTACGAAAGATAGAGAAGGTCTTGTTTGGACGGATATGATTCTTGGGAAAATAGAGGATAAGAATTCCGCTGTTCAAAAGGCTGGGCGACTCGCTGGTATTATTGGTAATTCACCTCAGTATCCTGGATCCACATATTACTGGACAGATACTCAAACAGAAGATCTTATTCGTCGTCATAACACAGTTGTTGACAAGGCGAATGACACTCTTGGATGTTCTATTTTACAAGCAATGAAACATGCAGAGGATTTGGTTCCAGTCAGAAAGATTAATCACAATACTAATATTAATTCGTTCCTTGTTTATGACGACGAGGATACGGTTAAGGACGTTTGTAAATATCTGGATTATTACTATAGAACAACTAAACCTACTGAAGAGGGCCCCAATGCTGGATTTATTGAAACGTCATTGAATAGCAAGAAGGATAAGGCATCACTAATCGATGCTATTAAGAAAGTCCACAGTGCTTATGGTGGTAGTAATAAAAAGGCTGATGCCGAAGCCAAAACGGCTTATCGTACTTACTACCCTTGTTACAAAGACATTAATGATTCTACTTCTCTACATTTTGTTGTAATTATAAGACCAGATACGGATTCTGCAAAACTGCAATATGTAAGAAACACGTGGCCCTCGATTGCTGTTCCACAAGAGGGTGATTATTAGATAGATTATTAGATAAATAAAAACAATATAAAAATATTTTTTTAATATTGTTTACAGAGATGTCTTCATCTAGAGTCGCTATTGGAATTGATTTGGGTACAACCTATTCTTGTGTTGGTGTATGGCAAAATGATCATGTTGAAATTATCGCAAATGACCAAGGTAATCGTACTATGCCTTCCTATGTTTCGTTTACGAATGACGAGCGTTTAATCGGTGAGGCTGCTAAGTCACTCGCTGCAAATAATGCTAAAAATACTGTATTTGACGCAAAGCGTCTTATTGGTAATAACTTTAACGATGAAAAGGTGCAATCAGATATGAAGCATTTTTCTTATAACGTAATTAATAAAGAAAACAAGCCATTTATTGAGGTTGAATTTAAGGGTGAAACCAAGGTATTTGCGCCAGAAGAGATTAGTTCCATGGTTCTTAGTAAGATGAAGGAAATCGCAGAGGCATTTATTGGTTCTCCTGTGACAGACGCAGTTATTACTGTTCCTGCCTATTTTAATGATTCTCAGCGTCAAGCTACTAAGGATGCTGGCACAATTGCTGGATTGAATGTTATCCGTATTATTAATGAGCCCACGGCAGCCGCTATTGCATATGGCCTCGATAAGAAGACCCAAGGTGAGAAGAACGTATTGATCTTTGATTGCGGTGGTGGCACGTTTGATGTGTCAATTCTTACTATTGACGATTCAATTTTTGAAGTTAAGGCTACTGCAGGTGATACTCACCTTGGTGGAGAGGATTTTGATACTGCTATGGTCGAGCATTTTATGCAAGAGTTCAAGCGTAAAAATAAGCATGATATTTCGGATAGTGCTCGTGCTATGCGTCGGCTTCGTACTGCATGTGAGAGTGCAAAGCGTACTCTTTCTTCTTCTACTGTAGCAAATATTGAAATCGACAGTTTGTATGAGGGTATTGATTTTAATGGCAGTATTACACGTGCCAAGTTTGAGAATCTTTGTGACGATCTCTTCAGAAAGACAATGGCTCCTGTAGAGCAAGTTCTTCGTGATTCGAAATTGTCAAAGGCCCAAATCCATGAGGTAGTTTTGGTGGGTGGCAGTACTCGTATTCCTAAGATCCAACAACTTCTTTCTGAGTTTTTCAATGGAAAGGAGCTATGTAAATCAATTAATCCAGACGAGTGTGTTGCTTATGGTGCTGCCGTTCAGGCTGCGATTTTGACTGGCTCTCGCGACTCTAAGATTTCTGATTTGTTGTTGTTAGATGTATGCCCTCTCAGTTTGGGTCTTGAAACTGCAGGTGGTGTAATGACAAAGATTATTAATCGCAATACAACTATTCCTGCTAAGAAGACACAAACCTTCTCTACCTATGTTGACAATCAACCTGGTGTCCTGATCCAAGTGTTCGAGGGTGAACGTGCCATGACTAAGGATAATACTCTTCTTGGTAAGTTCCAACTCGATGGAATTCCTCCTATGCCTCGTGGAATGCCACAGATTGAGGTTGCGTTTGATGTAGACGCTAACGGTATTTTGAATGTATCTGCTGCTGAGAAGTCTACTGGAAAGTCGAACAAGATTACAATTACGAATGATAAGGGTAGATTAAGTAAGGAAGATATTGAGAGAATGGTGGAGGAAGCAGAGAAATATAAGAATGATGATGAGGAATTGCGTAGTCGTATCGAAGCTAAGAATAAGATGGAGGAACAGATCTATCAACTAAAGAACACGAATTCGAATGCCGAGAATAAGGTGGATGATTCTACGAAGAACGCCATTCAAAAGATTATTCAACAATATGAGGACTGGCATACAGATAATCCCAATGCATCAAAAGAAGAATTTGAATCCAAATCCAAGGAAATGATGGATGCAGTTACTAGTGCTACTGCAAATGCATCGACTACTGATTCTGGACCTACGAAAGATTCTGTCCCAGTAGACGAAGATGACGGACCAGCTATTCAGGAGATCGATTAGACACTTGGACTCTTAGTTACAATTTAATATATAATGTTAATTTTTATTTAACATTATAACCTTATGTATTGATTTATTCTATTAACGTCATATCAGCATACTCTTTCATCATGCGTTTACTGCAAGATTCCACCAAAAGACCATTCGCATATACACCATAATTACTATAATTGTTTTCATTTTCTAATGCGAAATGCCATATTTTATGTATACCTTCTACTTCATATGTATCAGTACGATCATCTAAACAAGCCAATAAACGATATCTGTTCTCTGTGATATAGATTTTTCCAGTTGATGTTATTAATTTATCACGTTGTTCTTCAGATATGTCTTTTTCTAAGATAGAATGACAACCTGTAATAATAAGATCCTCCAATAACTCAGGGTATTTCTCTTGAGAACATCTATATAAACGATCAATTCCTCTTTCTTTGTTTGATGAATTATATATATTTGAATAGCCTATTATTTCGAGTGGAAGATATCCAGAGGCCAATGTTTTTACAAATGTACCTTTTCTTAAATCTTGTATTGGTATATACACTTCTTCGCTATCTATCAAACATAAAATATTAGTATCTTCTTTAAAGCATATTACATTATTAGATTGTGATCCAGTCCAGGATGGGTATAGAGCATAAGATGTATTGCTATCAAAACCATAAACCAAATCTCCTACAGAATACAATGGTGTACATTGTGAGTTTGAATAACCCGAATTTATACTTCTTACTTTCCAACCTGAAAAAACATTTGGTGGAGTTGTAGGTATATATTGTTGCTCTATGATTGAGCCATCTGAATTATAAGCTGTTCCATAACTCATCGAAATCATAGAACCATCTAATCTAGTAAAATATACAATAACTGTTTGAACATTTCCCCATCGAGGAATAACGCTATAATCTGCGGATGTATCAACTGGATTACCTAGTTCAATATAATCTCCTACAATATAATTACCTGTTCCTGCGTCTACAGAAATAATTTCCCATCCTACTAGACCATTCGGTGAAGTATTTGGAGAATAAGAGAGAATATTAGAAATATCGCCGGATAGAGCAAAATCCGTCCCTTGAGTAGTTGATAACAATATGCCACCATTCGATGAATAGTATTTTATTTCTCCATATGTTGGAGAACTTAGAATGTTGTAAACAACTACATTTGGGTCAACTAATGATGAATCTGTAGTATTATTCAAAGATAAAGTAGCAGAATCCTGTCCTTGATAATCGCTTATATAAACATGGGTAAATGTATAATTTCCCGCTATTTTAGACGCATTTGTGTATATATTATCATAATTATCAATAGTTAATCCACCACCATTCGAAAAATAAGGTGTTGTAAAATCGGGACTAGATGGATTAATTCTATAAACATTATAATTATACCTTTGTGAACTTAAAATCAAATATCCCAAACTATCAAAAACCATATCTAAAGATTGTAATACTTGATATGGATTACTTAAATTATTCGGATTGGTAACTGTTATATTATTCGCAAAAGATTGTTCTGCCGAATGTGTAGTTCCTGGGCAATATACTGTACCTGGAGTATTTGTATAAGGAATCTTCATTAGACATGATGTGGATGAATATGGAATTTTGGAACCATTTCCACTATCATTTGTATTTACGAAATTATTATATGGTTCAAATGAGGTGTCATCAATAGACACATATAAATTGTTATTCGAATCAAAAACAAAACTAACTGGTCTTCCATACGCTGGATTACTACTTCGTTCTCTATAGCCGTAAATTGCAGGAGTATATGTGAAATTTACATATGTACTCACAGTGGATTGGCCTGTTACTTTTTGTATATTTCCTCTGAAATGTTCCAAATAGTAAAGATCGTTGTTATTATCTATATTCATATTCCATGCAGATATGGAAACTTCAGTTCCCGATACTGTTCTTGTATGATATAATTGAGTAGTTGCTGAATAGTTACTTACGGAACTTAAAGATAAACTATTAATAACAACACTATAATCATTAGTAGGCGTTACTAAAATATATACAGTTGATCCAACATTATCTATTACTATTTTATTTATATTTGTTAAATCTGTTATTGTACATAAATAACCAAATTCTCCTGTAATTGGGTCTATAGTTAGTAATGTATCAAGTGTATGATAACTCGTTTGTGTGTCTAATGTATAAAAATTCCCGCTATATATAGGGTTACTCCCTCCACCAAAAGGGTCCTCATCATATCCACTTATCGCATTATTTGAAATAGCAGAATTTAAAGTGATTGCATAATTTATTGTAGCGTGCGTATATAATAGTTTAGCTGTATTATCGTATACAGGCGTACCCAAAGTTACTGTTATTGGTGCTACAAATGCACCGAATGGAGTAACAGGAGCTACAGGTGTATTAGGATTACCATACTGGTCAAACCCTGGTCCATTTGGGTTAACTAAATTGTTTAAATTTGGGTCTGGATTTGTATTATAAAATGCAATAATATCATTTAAAACTGCACGTGGGATAGATGTATTCTCATAATCCGGATCGTTAGAATCTGTTATATTTGCATTATTATTAAAATTATTTATAAACGTAGTAGTATCGATAAAATTCAAATTACCTTTATTAAAAACATCCGAAACAACTGTACCAGCTGAATCTTTCAATACATAATTTTTATCGAATGCAGGCATAGAAGAGCTATTTTCATAAATAACCACACCGGTACTTGTAGTTCCTAAAGGATAAGGAATTGTTGTAATAGTTGTTGGTGGCGACATATAATATATTAGAATATATTATAATTCATGAATCCTATACTAAAATATTTGGGGTTTGCAATACTAATTTATGTTTTTTTATGGATCATTTATATGATTCTTATTTCCTTAAAAATATACGTCTTTGATAAATACGGATATCCTGCTTTTATAAAAATTATATATAGACAATAATTTTTTTCGCATTATAACATATATTAAAATGTATAACTATTTAGTAGAATTTTTTGGAACTGCGTTTTTTGTTTATATCATTTTAGCAACAGGTAACCCTTTAGCTATTGGTGCCGCCTTAGCTTTTGTTATTTTATTAACAAACAATATTTCTGGTGGATACGCCAATCCTGCTGTTACTATTATTATGGCTTCTGCTGGTAAAATTTCAGTAAATGAGGTTATTCCTTATTGTATTGCCCAAGTATTTGGTGGATTAACCGCTCTTGAATTATACAAGAGATACAAGATATAAATTTACTTAGTTTTTTGTATTAATCGATATAATACAAATAATCCTATAACTGTTAACGAACCTACGTAAAACTGTGTAGAAAGATTCATTTTAGGTTTTAATGTATTTGTATCCCTATTTATATTTGAACGGACACCCTTTTTATCATTTTTAGCATATTCTTCCACTTTATCATAAAGATGGCCTTCTAAAACCATAAACTCATTATTAATACTATTTTGTTCTATTGAAACAGGAATAATAATCTCCTCCTTCTCAGAATATTTGGTTTGGAGAGGTAAAAGTTCACCTTTATTTATATCTTCGGAAGCAACTGGATTACCTTTTTTACTATACACAAATCCTTCTACAGTTGGTGGTAATGGACGATTAGCTAAAGCGGAAATTTCCATATTATAATATAAGTATAAATTTTTATTAAACCATACGCCTCCAAAAATTAATAAAAATAGGTATAAAGATAATTCGTTAATAAATTCTAACAATGTGTGGGATTTTTTCATTACTAAATAATAACGGTACTCTTTTTACTACTGAATTTATAAAACAACAATTCGAAAAGGGAAGAGGTAGAGGTCCAGAAAATTCTGTTTATAAAAATGTAATGATAAAGGCGGATTTTGGATTTCATAGGCTAGCGATAAATGGTCTGGATGATATTTCTAATCAACCAATTGTTATAGATGAAATCGCGCTAATATGTAATGGTGAAATATACAATTATAAAGAATTGTATAAAGGAATGAATGTTGAACCAAAAACCAATTCAGATTGTGAAGTGATTCTACATCTTTATAAAAAGTATGGTATACATCATACACTTCAAATGTTAGATGGTGTTTTTTCATTTATATTAATAGATTATCGCATAGCAAATAAAGATTCTAAAATGTATATAGCAAGGGATCCATATGGTGTTCGTCCACTTTATACGTTAGCTTCTGATCCAAATGTAAAATATGTTAATGATGAAAACTACAAAAATATGTTACCCCATAATGAAATACCTTCTAATATATACGAATTTTATTATGCTTTTGCTAGTGAATTGAAAATGCTTACTGAATTATTACAGGTATTAAATAAATCGGTAGATCTGAAAAGAAACAGTAATAACCATAAATTTGAAATACCATATTATAAAATTAAACAATTTACGCCAGGATCCTACTCTGAATTTGAATTAGAATATAAAGTAAACCCAGCATGGAAATTTAAAAATAATGTTCTCTATCATACAACTGGTTTTAATTCGAATATTATATCGACGATTAATCCACCCAACCAATTTACTATTATGAATAATATTCAATCCTCTTTGAGGTTAGCAGTGGAGAAGAGATGTTGTACAACACAACGCCCTATTGCGTGTCTTTTATCAGGTGGTCTAGATAGTAGTCTTATCGCGTCATTAGTAAATGATTATCATGTTAAAAATAATCTACCTACATTAGAAACATATAGTATTGGATTGCCCGGATCTGAAGATTTAAAGTATGCTAAGATAGTAGCGGATTACTTAGGGACAAAGCATACAGAGATTGTTCTTTCAGAAGAAGATTTCTTAAACGCAATCCCTGATGTTATTAAAGCAATCGAAAGTTATGATACGACAACGGTTCGGGCAAGTATAGGAAATTGGCTCCTAGGGAAATTTATTTCGGAACATAGTGAAGCTAAAGTTATTTTTAATGGAGATGGTTCTGATGAACTTACTGGTGGTTATTTATATATGAGTTATGCTTATGATAATATAGAATTTGATAAGGAATGCAGAAGATTATTAACAGATATTCATACATTTGATGTTTTACGTTCTGATAAATCTATTTCGAGTCATGGGCTTGAACCGAGAACACCCTTTTTAGATAGATCATGGGTTCAATATTATTTATCGATTCCTACTGAGTTGAGATTTCATAAAGTATCAAACCAGCAAGAAAAATACCTATTGCGAACAGCTTTTTCAGAGGAATATTGTTTGAATTCTCTAGGAAAACCATTGTTACCGAAAGAGGTTCTACTTCGTAGAAAAGAAGCTTTCAGTGATGGTGTATCTAAAACGAGTCGCTCTCTTTATGAAATTATTCATGAATATTCTGAAGATAAATTTATTAAGGATGATTATTCGCATTATTCTTATATTCCAAACTGTCCAGATATGTATGAAAAAATAGCAAAGATTCATACAGAATTATTATGTATAGATGATTATCTTCTTCCAAAAACATCAGAACAATTCTATTATCGTAAGATTTTCGAAAAAAATTATCCTGGAATGGGGAAAATAATCCCTTATTTTTGGATGCCAAAATACGTAAATGCTACAGATGCTAGTGCCAGAACACTAGAAATTTATAATAATGAAACCTAGAATCACGATAGTCTTTTCTATACATTTACTAGTTTTACAGATTTCAATATTCTGAACATCGACCCTCCAAAAAATTGATTACTTTATTTATTTTCAATGAATAAATAAAGCAATAGAACAATAAAAAATGGGCGATTCTCTACTAGGAACAATCGTAACAAAAGAAAAAAAATTTACATTACCTAACGAACTAGTTGATATTATAAAAACATATACAGGAGAAGGATGTTGGTATAAGGGTAAGTATATTAATGTTCGACGTATACCAAAAACAGATGAACGATATGCTATGTTGAAAAAACGTCCACGAATTAAACAAGTATTTAATAATGACTTTGAAAATCCTAAACGAGGATGTGTATGGTTTAAATTGCCATCCGGTAAATTTATTGTTATAAATGTAATGAATGGATCACTTCGTATTGATAATAGCCGTTATGAATGTACATTTTGGGAAATGCATTACAATATGCAATCTGAAACTTTTATAATTCATTAAACGTATAAATATTTTATCAATATACAATAAGAAATGGGAAAATTACAAATGGAAGAATCACAGTTATTAGAGTATACCAAAAAAACATATAAATATGTTTTTTTTATTATGATTGTCGCATGTTTAACATCGATCATTGCAACACTTTTAGCAAAGGATACCAATACTCGTAGAATCTTATTTATTGAAATATTAATTACAGGTGTATCTTCTTTAATGTACTATTTGTTTATTAATGAAACATCAGGAAAGATTAAAGACGAGAATGCAAAGGAATCTTTTCATAACGTAGATGTTTTGCGTTACAATGGATGGGGTATTACTACACCACTTATGTTGATCGCACTATGTCTAGTTCTTAGTAACACAACCAAAGTCCCTATAACTACAGGCTCTTTATTAACAATAATTGGACTAGATTATTTGATGTTACTTTTTGGATATTTAGGTGAACTTGAAAAAATAGATCGTCTTGTTGCTATGATAATGGGGTTCTTACCATTCTTTATTATTTTTTATATTATTTTTAATACATTTATTCTTGGACATTATAATTTATTTAACTACCTTCTCTTTGGCATTTATTTTGTTATTTGGACAGGATATGGTGTTTCTTATATGTTCGAAGAAAAGTTAAAGAATATAGCAACCAATTTCTTTGATCTTACCTCCAAAGCCATAGTTGCATTTATGATTTCATTCAAATATTTATTCGCATAAATTATTTTATCATATATATTAAAAACAATAAATAATATATATGACAAAAAAAATATTGCGCCCACCAAAAACTACATATTTTGAAGATATGATTAGAATACCTAGACAGGTATTTAGATACGTTGAAAGGGTTACAATGGGTATGTTTCTAAGTTATACTGAAAAAAAAGAAAATATCGACCTTGTGGATGAAATAGACACATTTGTAAGTGAAATGCAAAGTGGTTATTCAGATGTTAAAACATAATATTACACTAGCTACAAAATATTTATAAAATCAATAAAAATTTTCTATTGATTTTACTGAATGGAAATAACTAAAAGTCCGCACTAAAATCAAAGACATCTCCCTCGACTGTCTTATTTGCCAAAGCATATTCGGCATTTGTGCGCTCAAAGAAATTTACCTTGGATTCAATACTAATCAACTCCATAAAATCGAATGGGTTTGTTGAACCATAAATCTTATCATATCCTAATTGCAATGCCAATCTATCAGCAACAAATTCAATATATTGTGTCATCAACTTTGCATTCATACCAATCATACGGCAAGGAATTGCTTCTGTAATAAATTCCTTTTCTATCTCTACCGCCTCTGTAATAATCTCATAAATACGCTTCTTAGGCAACTTTCTTACCAACTTTGAGTACAAAAGAATAGCAAACTCTGTGTGCAGTGCCTCATCTCTAGAAATCAATTCATTAGAGAATGTAAGTCCTGGCATCAAGCCACGCTTCTTCAACCAATAAATCGATGCAAAGGATGAACTAAACAAAAGACCCTCCACACAAGCAAACGCTACCAAACGTGCTGCAAAACTACTACGCTTATCATTTAACCACTTCTTTGCCCAATTAAATTTCTTTGTTATGCATGGATAATGCTTTGTTGCCTCAAATAGCTTTGTCTTCTCCTCTGAATCCTTAATATAAGTATCTATCAATAAACTATACATCTCTGAATGAATATTTTCCATAGCAATTTGAAATCCATAAAATGCCCTAGCCTCGGAAACTTGAATATCTGCCATAAAACGAACGGCCAAATTTTCTGTAACGGCACCATCTGATGCCGAAAAGAATGCCAATACCATTTTAATAAAATTACGTTCGTCCTCATTCAAAGAATTCCAATCATTCACATCCTGAGCTAAATTCACTTCATTTACGATCCAAAAGCAGTCCACTTGGCGTTTATACATTTTCCAAATATCATCGTGTTGGATCGGAAACATTACGTAGCGGTTATCGTCAGGAGTAAGAAGGGGCTCAATAAATGCTGGCTCGGACATTTTTGTCTAAATAATATACTCGTTAGATTTTTATTCCCTTTTCAAAATTGAATTTGCAGCTTCAATTTTCTACCGAACAATAAAAATTCGTAGTATATAACTTAAAAATATCCTTCTATTATAAAAATGAATGATTTACGCAAATATAAGGATGTTTTTGGGAAGCCAAATACAGGAATTCATAAATATAGATTTCTTAACGTAGCAGTTGCAGATGTTTTACTTACAATCCTTGCCGCATATGGTATTTCAAGGTTTTTTAACTTCCCCTTTCTCATCACTTTAGGATTATTATTTTTACTTGGAATAATTTTACATCGAATTTTTTCAGTGCGCACTACAGTAGATAAACTTGTTTTTCCAAATGTTGAGGATGAGTAAACGATAAAGTTATCTATATTTATTTTCAATACCTATTATAATGAAAACTACGGATACTGATCTTTCCGACTCTCTCGGTGAACCAAAAGCTGAGCTCAAGAAACAACGCGCCCGTAAACCACGTAAACAAAATCAGAAAGAAATTATGAATGAGTATTATACCGAGGTAGAACGAGAGAGAGAGCAGTCCGCATCAAAACAACGTAAGATATATGAAAACATGCAATACTTATCTAACCAAGAAAAAATAAACTTTGACCAAAAATTTACTACACCCAAAAACATAAGCCAAGAACGCTACGTACATATATTAAAACAAAAATCCAAAAAAATTGTTGTTGCTACTGGTCCAGCTGGTACAGGCAAAACCCTTTTTGCTACAGAATTCGGTGTTCGTAATTTTCTTTTAGGCACTTATGAAAAACTTATTTTTACACGTCCATCTGTATCTGTTGACGAAGATTTAGGTTATTTACCTGGTACACTAGAAGAAAAAATGGCTCCATGGGTACGCCCAATTTATGATATTTTATATCAGTTTATTAGTCCAAAGGAAGTAACTGCATTAATGGAGGATAAAATTATTGAAATTTCTCCTCTTGGTTATATGCGTGGAAGAACGTTCAAGAATTGCTGGATTGTAGCAGACGAAATGCAAAATTCTACTATATCCCAAATGAAAATGTTGTTAACTCGTTTAGGAGAAAATAGTAGACTAGTTATTACAGGTGATTTAGAACAATATGATCGTCAAAATGAATTGAATGGTTTAGATGATTTTTTACATAAATTTAGAGGAAAACGTTCGACTAGTATTAGTAGTTTTGAATTTCAGCGTGGTGATATTCAACGTGAAGAAGTAGTCAAGGAAGTTCTTGATATCTATGGTGGTGATATTCCTGTAAATTATGAAATTGAAGACTCTATTGAAAAAAATAGTGAAGATGAGGATTGAATTTAGGAAATAACTAATAAATTTCCCAATATAATGTATACATCATGGCAAATATTTTCAATAGATTTATTAAATTCACTTATAACTTTAATCCATTACTCCATAATCGAATTGTACTTTATTTCTTTGTTGCAGTCGCATTATTTGAGTTGGTTTATTATTTAAATGTAAAAGATATGTTTTCATTTTCCTCACTCATTTTGATTGGAATTTTAACATCGTTTTTCAATCAAAATATGATTGTGATTTTATTTACCGCTATTATTTTTACTCATGTTTTAAAATATGGTCCCAGTTCCTACAGTGAAGGTATGGACGGTATGGATAAAACAGAAGATGAAGAAGATTCAAATAATTCCGAATCAACAGATAATGTAGTTAAAGAATTATCCAAAATCAAGAACCTTTCTGAGAAAATAAATAAATTTACAAAAGACGATAAAAAAGGCGATTTAATTGAACATTTACAAGATATTAAGGATACACGTGATAAAATTGTTGAGAATGTTGAAAATATGCAACCTTTACTAAAAAAGTTTCAAGGTTACGTAGATAAATACCAAGATTATAAAAATTCTACTTCTAATGACTAAGATTAATAATATATAATATTTTCACTCAATCTAATATATATTATAATTTAAAAATAAATGGATCCGATTGCTGATATTGAAGGTGCTATTGCTGATTCTCTTTCTGCTTCTTCACTCCTAGAATCTATAATCGGAGCTGTTCAATCGGGAATAGGCGCAGCACAAGCTACTCTTATGGAATCACAATATTTAGCAGCATTACCAATTATAGCTGTTGAATTTAGAGGATTAGTTGATATACTTTTAGGTGCAGGTGAAGTATTCATTGGATCACTAGAAAGTTTAGCATTTTTTGTCCCTGATCTATTCGATGGAATATTTGCAATATTTACTTTTTCAATAACCTGGATGATGTGTTTATTTCAAAATATATCAAATATGCAAACCTGTCTGTTTTACTACTTATTAGAAGCAACCGGTCAAGTACTCTATTTACCAATCCGAGTATTTTTATGGGTATGTTATCAAGTAGGCTTTGATTTATATCCTATGGAATCTGCTTTCTGGAATGGGGTGGAGGAGCTCGATAAAGTAGTTATGGAATTTTTGGGTTTTCATATTAGTCATTATCCTAAAGACATTCGAGATAAATGTTATAATTGTAAACGATTAAAGATTTCTGCTCTTACCAATCATGCTGGCCCATTAGCCGATGATGTATTTAATAAATTGCCAAAATTACTTATGCCTGGATTTATGCATATTGCAAAGGGTGGAGATGAACTTATGCATCCTTTTGGTTAGTACTATTTTTATGCATTATAATCATTAGTTTTATATATTTATGTAGGAATAATATATAAAATGGGTAAAAAATGTGTTCCTGGATTATTTTGTATTGAAAATATGACATTATTTATATTGATTGTCATATTAGTACTTATCGTTTATTTTTATCATCGTCATTTTTCAACTCTACAAACGCCACAATCTGAACCTTCCAAAGTTATCATAGTTGCTCCTCCTTCTTTAGGAGCTATTGCAACACGTCAAGACCCGATGAATAACCCATACGCACCACCAACTAAATCTGATTCATTATATTACCCACCTAATTTTGGTGACATACGTGGTGCTATTCCGGTTAACATAGAAACTAGAGGATTACAAACAAGTTATCAACAAATTGGAATTTTAACAAGAGTAAGTGGATCAAAGGATATGATTCTTCCCTTAATGGGAAGACGCAATATGGCTGGTAGAGATAAATGGCAATATTACACTATTTCTAATACAGGCAATTTTAATACAAAATTACCAGTCAGTGTAAATGGTAAAAGTTGTACAAGCGAATATGGTTGTGATAATATTAATAATGGCGATATAGTTTATGTAGAGGGATATAATGACACATTTCGTGCCACAGTTTACGAAACAAGTACTTTTCAATACATACCTCAACTTTAGTTTATCTGAAATTTAGAAACAATATTTTTTAATTATAAATAAACTATATCTCATTATAATATAGTTTATAATATTCTTATGGGATCATTCTTTGATATAAAAAATTCGACACCAGTAAGTTCTTCTTTTTTATCCTATAGTCTTCCTGATGTAACATTATTTAATAAAGGTTCGTGGTTAAAACAATTTAATTCAAGTACAAGTTCAAATTACTATTATACTATTACTTATCCTTCAAATAATTATACTAAATTAACCTATTTTAATAACGGTACTCCTACAGTTTATTCTCCTAGTTTTATGCATATTTATGGTTTAATACATAATAATATTACTGGATTAACTGCTGAACCTGATACAAATATAATTGGAGAAATAGTATTACAATATGACAATAACACTACTTCGGGGAAAATTTTTCTTTGTATACTTTTACAAAATCCTGGTAGTTCTACTTCAAGTTTAAATACCACAAGCATTGATAAAATAATGAATATGATGCGTTCGGATCCTACAAAAACAGATGAATACATAACTAGCATAGATTTAAATTTAGACTTAGATATACCCAAGTCGCAAGGTTGTTTTACATATAAAGATTCTATTAATACTGTTATTGTTTTAACACAGCCTATATCATTATCTTTATCCAATACAGCATTATTGATATCTAAACTTGAAACAACTACTGATCTATTTAAAATAAATGCTCCAAATAACTACCAAAATTCAATTACTTCTAATAATGTTCCTATGGATGTTGGAGATGATACTACTTTAAATAACAACGATGAAATATATATTGATTGTAAACCTACTGGACCTGGTATATCAGAAATATCAACATATCAATTACCTCTTGGAAGCAAACTATCTACTGACTTACAAAATATGGACTTTATGAAAACATCGGTAAATTTTTTCGTTTTTATATTTGGACTCGTTGTTATTTATTTTACAGTACCAATGACTTATAAGATGTTAGTTGTTGATAAAATAAATCCTTTATTTACAGATAACTTATTAAGAAAAAATAGAATTCGAAGTGTAGATATTCTATTTTCAATAGCTTTTATATCATTAGCAGTATCCTGTTTTATTACAGGGTTCACTCAAGATAACCAATTTCAAATGGTAACTAATGGTTTATTCCTAATTACATTTTTTGGATTATCCTTATCTATTATCCAATTTAGTAAGAGTACTACGTCTTATATGACAACTAATGGTGTTTCTACTATATATGAGTATGGTAAAGATTCTTTTAATATCTTTGAACAACTCGCAGATTTTGGTAATTTAATAGCTGGATGTTTCGGATATTTATTAAAGAAAGATACACCTGCTGGTCGACCTATAATAAGTGTTATCGCAGCAGAAGTTATATTCTTTACAATATTAACAACTATAAAATACACATCAACCATATTAGATAAAGGTGATTTTAATAAATATTCTTGGCAATTTGGCGTTTTAGCAATACCTATAGGCATACCTATATTTATATATTTATTGTCACCTTAAATTACGTTATATTATTGATATCAATAATATAAATCCTCTTGTATTTTTAGTAATTGGAAGCATTACGAATGTTATCAGCAACTGGTTTAAATGAACTGGATGTAAAAACGCTGGGGTCGCTGTGTCCTACGGGAGCCATCTTGTGTACAACTTCTTCCTCTAATGTTTCGTGGCGAACAGGATTCATAGCTTTTAACTCTGCATCTTTTTTAGCTTGTGTAGGAGTATATTGAATTAGTTGAACACGCCCAGTTTTATTCGAGCTGCGACGCAATAATTCGTAACCTACAAATACATAAACAACGGCTAAAATAGGATTTACATTAAAAAATAAGTATATGGTAACTATAAAAATGGATAACATACCTAAAGATGAATCCACCATATCTGCTAAAAATCCTGGGGTTTGAATAGGTAAAACAATGTAGAGTATAAAAATTACTAATAACGACATTTCCAATTGTGAAAAGGATCGAAACATATTTGGAATATTTGGAAAATTCATTTTATTATACAATACCTATATATTTTTTCAATTCGTAAGGTTCTCAATGCCTCAGAAAATTGAAAAACCCTAAATAGATTTTATAAAGAATATATAAAATATACTTGTTATTATCTTATGAACCGTAAGTTTTTTGTAAAAAGAAAGATACCATCCAAATCTAAGTCACCCAAAAATAAAGAATTTTCTATAACTGATGAATATAAAACCCTTATTTTATCTCAGGCTTACCTTGGAAAAAAGGGATATACTATACCTAAAAATATACTATTAAAAGAAGACGAAGAATTCCTTCGTAAAGATCTGTTTGTAAAACCTATTATTTTTGGAACTAATTTCGGTGGGAAAGGGGGTGATGATGGAAGCATATTCCCTGTTTTCCGTGAAAATGCAAATAAAATTTATTTACCCCGTTTTTATGGTATTCAGCGTTATGGACTTCCATTACGTTCCGAAATAGATGCTGGTGAAGATATATCCATTGAATTTACTAAACCTCTACGTGATTACCAAGAGAAGATTATTGATGTGTATATGAAATATGTGGATTCGAGTATATGTGTCGGATCTACAGAAAAGGGGCATGGTGGAATACTTGAGGTTCCTTGTGGACGTGGTAAGACTATTATGGCTTTAAAAATTATATCTCTATTAAAGAAAAAGACTCTTATTATTGTACATAAAGAATTCCTTATGAATCAATGGATCGAACGCATTACTGATTTTCTACCTACAGCAACAGTGGGGAAAATACAAGGTTCTACATTTGATGTAGAGGGCAAAGATATCGTCATTGGAATGGTTCAAACCCTCTATGATAAAGATTATGCAGCGGATGCATTCTCATGTTTTGGGCTGACAATTATTGATGAAGTACACAGAATAGGTAGCGAACAGTTTTCTCGTACGCTATTCAAAACGATTACACCCTATATGTTAGGTATTTCTGCTACTGTAGATCGTAAAGATAAATTAACCCGTGTGTTGCATATGTTTATTGGTGATAAAATCTATTCAGAAAAACGTGAAGATGATGATCTCGTTTCTGTCCGTGCGGTTCGTTATATTTCCAATGATCCTGAATTTAATGAGGTTGATGTGGATTTCCGTGGTATGCCGAAATACAGCACGATGATTAGTAAATTATGTGAGTATGGTCCTCGTAGTGATTTCATTATTCGTATTATTAAAGATCTAGTTGCCGAAGAACCAGAGAACCAGATTATGATTCTTTGTCATAACCGATCCCTTTTATCCTATTTGTATGATGGAATTGTTCATCGTAATATCGCACCTGTCGGGTATTATGTTGGTGGTATGAAACAAGCGAATTTGCAAGAAACAGAAGGGAAACAAATTGTATTAGCTACTTATGCTATGGCTGCCGAGGCCCTAGACATTAAATCCCTTTCTACTCTTATTATGGTTACTCCAAAGACAGATATTACACAATCTGTTGGACGTATTTTGAGAGTAAAACATGAGAATCCAATTATTGTAGATATTGTGGATTCGCATGATTTATTTGAAAACCAATGGAAGCAACGTCGACGTTTTTATAAGAAGTGTAACTATCGTATTCGTGAAATTGATTCTATGAAATATACGAACATGATGGTGGATTGGGAAAATGATAAAACATGGACAAGGACATTCGATCCTAAGAATAAAGTGATAGGATGTGTAAATGAAAAAGATGAGGATTCAGATGAAGGAACGAAGCCAGGAATAGCAAAATGTTTGATTAATATTGGTAATTTAGAAGGATTAGAAGATTAAAATTTGTGAATATAATGTATAAATGAAAGTAATAGCGGATGAAGAAGATTCCACAATAATTTTAGGCGGAGGTGATTGTGATAACTATAGTAAAGATGAATATCTTAGCTGGTGTTACGGAATTGTTCAAGCTAGAAAAGATTCAAATAAAGAAGAAGAAAAGGTATTTTCCGATAAATTACTTTGTGCTTTACAATCGTTTTGTTTAAGAGAAATCGATAATATGGCAGATTCTGTAAAAGAAACTGAAACATTAAAAAATGAAGGATATAGTGACGATAAAATACCTAGTATGCTTTATACGCCCGAAGATATTGCTGTAATGAAAGGTGAAATAGAAGAAATTTGGAATTCAATGAATTCCATAGATCCTGAAGAAGATAACTATATTCAGAAAGTTAATATAGTATCTATTCAATGTGAGAATGTTTTTGCGTATCACGTAAAAAACAAAATAGATCCAGAGAGTAGGGAAGCTAACAGTAAAAAATTAGATATAGATTACAAAAATTATAATATTACAAAAAATGCTGTGTCTGTTATTCCAGCGTATAGTGGATATTTAATTAAAGATGATTTTGGTGTATGTTTTTTAATTTCAATAGAACCATTATTTGTTTCTCATATTTTGGATGCATTCTTTGAACATAACATTTGGTTTTTAGGTTTTTCAACAAGATTTTTAAAGGTAGATGGAAATGGATGGAAATCACCTTATTTTTTTACAACACATGATATAGGGCATGCAGAAAATTCTTTTGCATATATATTTCGAAGTGACGCATCAATACCTACTTGTTATCAATCAATTTACAATTCTAATAATAATACAAAACAAGGATATGAATTAATCCGTGATTTTTATAATTACTGCAAAGAAAAAAACAAAAAGGGTTCAAAAGAATTAATAGCATTACAAATCGCAATATTTTTTGCTATTCATGAATTCGGGTTTTATTCCGATTGCCGTGAATGGTTTGGAGATTCTTCTGATGCTAATTTTAAAGAAAACTTAACGAATAATTTAATTAGTGATGATTTTCGATTTTTTAATAAAAATGATTTATTTGGAATTCTTCCGAAAAAGAGAGTTCGTGATCCTGCCTCTACAGATCCTTCAAAAAAAGAGGAATTAGTTACTAATTATTTAAAAAATGAAGTCATTGAAAACTTTGTGAATACGTATACTAGTTGGCAAAAAGAACGTGGAATTTCTCCCCCTACTCCTCCTCCTATTGAAAAGGGTGGTCGTAAAACTAAAAGACTCAGATCTAAGAAGACAATGAAAAAGCGTAGAAAGAGTAGAAGATCACGTAAATAATATAGTTGATAAATACTGGATTAGTATTTATCAAAAAATAATTAATGGATTTACCAAAAGAACCACGATTTTCTGGTTTTACGTGATTTTCTAGTATGTCTTTTTGACTTCTTTTTACCACCCTTTATAGGTGCTGCCACCGCAACTTCTTGGGGTGTGGATTTAATTTCAGTATATGGAGCAGGTCCAACACTTGCTCCGCCCTTACGCATCTTCTTTGAGCGTTTACCACCAATAGTTTTGCTCTCATATTTATATGTTGCACCTTCTGTATTTGTTACATTAGGACTAGGTAAAACACCATCCTTTGGAAAATTTGACATTGTTGATCCGTTTCCGCTCATTCTATATATGGTATGTATATTTTTATTTTCTCTTACGTTGCGTTCTATTCTTTCTACCACCTTTATTATTTGGTACTAAACCCGTAAATTCTAATTCTATATCATTCGGGGTTACGTTTTCTGATTTTCTTCGTCTAAAAATATTAAATAAATGTCGACCAGATCTTGATTTACTCTGTGAAACTGATTCTTTAGGCTTTGCTTTGAAACGCATTCTAGCTATTTTAAGAGAATCATCGAGTAATCTTTCTAAATGAGGACTTGTTGCAGGTCGTTTAACCTTTAAACTCGTTCTAGTTGATCTAGGAGATTCCTCATTCATTTTTTCTAAATAAGGCACTATTTTAGGTTGTTTTCTAGTGTATCTAAACCATGATCTCCTTCTTCTTTCATTTAAAATGCTTGACATATAAAATATATAAATATTTTCATACCTTTATACTTTTGAATACTTTCACATAAAATTATTTAATTTCTATTAAAAACAAAGAAAAGAAATGGGGGACGTTTTTGAAATTGGACATTTATTTTTGTCCATTTTTTCTTTTATGAAACTAAAATTAATTAAAGGTATATGATTTTTATGTTTTTGCTAATATATGGTTTAAGTACCAAAATAATCATTCACTATTTCACTGCATAAGAATTATTAAATACTTTTACAAAAACTATTGTGGCGTTTTTTCTTTAGGCGTTTTTCCTAACAATAAAAACGCCCAAAATAATAATTATAATAGTCTTATGATATATGCATATAAATATATATTCAAAAAATGTCATTTGTTACCATTAGGAAAAACGCCTAATTGGAAAAATGTCCAAAATGTCTAACCGGCGTTTTTTCTTTAGGCGTTTTTCCTAATCGTTAAAACGCCCAAAATAATAAATCTGTTTACATTATATATTATCGTAATAAATATGGATATAAATCAAAATAATTGTGATGATAATGATAAAATCCTAACGAATAAGAATTATTATTGTGAAACTTGTAAATTCGCATGTAAGAAAAATAGTGACTGGAATAGACATATATCAACTGAAAAACATAAAAAATTACTCAATGGAGATAGTTCTATAAAAAGCAAACACTCTTGTATTTGTGGAAGAGAATATAAACATTTATCTACTTTGTGCAATCATCGTAAAACTTGTAGTAAATATACATCAAATAATTCGACTGATTTATTTATAGAAATTATAAAACAGAATCAAGAAATGCAAAAGCAAAACCAGGAACTACAGCAAAATTTTTTGGAGCAGAATAAAGAATTACAAAATAAAATATTAGAAATATCGCAAACACCGCAACATATTACAAATAATATTCAGAATAATGTTCAAAATAATTTTAATTTAAATATGTTTTTAAATGAGCAATGTAAAGATGCAATCAGTATTACGGATTTTATTGATTCATTGCGTTTGGAGGTATCCGATTTAGAAGCCACTGGAAAATTGGGTTATGTGCTAGGTATTTCTAGAATATTCATTAATAAATTAAAGGAATTAGATGTTCATGAACGGCCACTTCATTGCACTGATATAAAAAGAGAAACTGTTTATATCAAAGATAAGGACGTATGGGAAAAAGAAAGCTCTGAAAAGAGTACATTAAAACAAGTCGTAAAGAAAATTGCTCGTAAAAACTTGCAACAATTACCTGCATGGCAAGAAAAGAATCCTGACTTCACGAAGTCCGATACGCCAGAGAATAATGAGTTTATGAAAATATCATTAAACGCTCTGGGTTCTTATTCAAAAGAAGATGAAGAAAAAGATATTAATAAAATAATGAAAAATGTGTTAAAAGAAGTTGTTATCGAAAAAAAATAACTTGATCAAGAATGTTTGTGGGTTGCATATCTAAAGTAAAAAATCAATAAATAGCTATTTTACCAATATGAACAATTTTTTCTTTGGGGTTAACTACTTTTATTGGTGTCCATCTTTTAAACTTTCTATTAAAAACACATTCCATCAATAAAACCTTCTCAATATGAACATACTTATCGATATTCATATTTTGAAAATCCTCTTCGTCATCACTCTCCTCAATATAATCTAAATTCTTATTTTCACGAATATTACGGAAAAGCCCATTCATAAAAACACTAGATTTATAATTTGGAATATAAGCAATATTATAATACACTGGTTGATTATCTTTTCCGCATGCGAATAGATGATAAATATCAAATTGTATATCAGGGGTAACTTGAAAAACAGTTGGATACTTGTATTGAGGTTTCGTAAAATCCATAATAACTTTCTGTGGTTCAAAAGAATAAATAGGTATTTTCTTAGGAACAACACTATTTAATTTTTTATTTATATTCACGTTTAAATAAGGCATAACTTCTTGATGACTTCTATATTGAAGATGATGAATAGAATAATAAATATCCGTTGGTGTAGTAGTAGGATATTCTTCCATAGTTTCATTTAATTGAACCTCCCATAGAACTGGTAAAACAAATACAATATCTTTCGAGTTGCGGAATTCCTGTTTTATATTTGTCATAAACTCCGTCAAAAAAGCGAGGCGTTCTCCAAAATTGCATTTTTTCATATTAATTCCTTTGTAAAATAGAATATCTTCAATCACGAACCATTGACTACCATTTTCTTCCTTTCCTGAAGAATTCTCTTCTTTGCCCGAAGAATTCTCTTCTTTGATAAATGTACCGTATACAATCGTTCCCAACGATAAAGAACTATCAAAAACAGTTGGAATAACAGAAATCCTAGATACCTTTTTTTCTCTATTTAAATCCATAACATAGCACAGATCATTATCCTGATGAAATGTAAACCATGCAAAACATTTTTTTCCAGTAGGTATAGCTAAACAAATATTATAGAGTGGTGAAACTTTCTTATGGGAAATAGTTTCATAGGAAAGTTCGAATTCAGGAAATCGTTTCATAAGGTGAGAAGTTTGATTTTGAGAGAGTTCCATGATAATGCTTTAATTATGATGGACCAGTACATTATATTATCGTGTTGCTTTTATATTTTTTTTTAAATTAATTAGTCTAACTTATTATAGTAAGCCAAAGTCTTATTTATATAGACCCATTTATCCTTATTATTTTCGTAGCATTCTGTTATATAAAATCCATCAGCGTTGTATTTATCTACTTTCCAACGAATATCTTTGCATAAATTGAAATCTATCATAAACATTGCAGTATCAATATTGTAAAGTTCTATATTATCACCGGTAAGAAGTTCCTTATAAGGATAAACATTCTTAGGACGAGATTGATCGAATGTATATATTTTTCCTGAATCTAAATTGTCTAATATGGAATAGAGATTCTGGTGGATAATGTTATCATCGTCCAAAAAGTATAAATAAGTATTTTCGTTCTCAACTAAATCTAAAGCGAAATTTCTTTGAGGATTACCGCTTATACCCTCACCAATATGAATGTATTCCTTTATTTTTTCGTGTTTATCTAATACATTTGGAAGCTCTTTTATTTTGGTTCCATCGTATACAATAATCCATTCCTCCAGATAATCAAAATTAATACTCTCTCTCAACTTCACAAGATTTTCGGGACGAATAGAAGGTGTGATAATTGTTAATTTTTTTGATGATTGTTGTGGACGAACTACTTGAATTTCATCATCTGAATCAACCGTATCCTCCTCTTCTTCATCTGTTACATTTTCTATAGTTATGTTAACTGTTTGAGATGTTGTTTCGACAACATCTTCATTAACATTTTGCGACACAGATTCAACAGCAGATTCTTCAACCAGTTCATTAACGGCTTTGTTAACAGGTTCTTCACTAGCTTCAGAAATAGGTTCACTAGTAGGCTCTTCAATAGGTTCAGTAGTAGGGTCTTCAATTGGTTTAGGAGGAGGTATTACATAATTGTCATCAATAATTTCATAATCATCACAGCTTTTGTAAATAAGTTTAAAATAATTAACCATTTCTTCATAATTCGAATCCGCTAACTTATAACATTTCATTCTATCGAATCCCAAATAATCAAGTTCTCTAGTTAAATCATCTAAACTAGCTACATTATCTAATAATAAGAAGTCATTCTCTAGTTTGTCATATAATTCTCTCAAATAATCCTTCCATTTTCTGAAGACCTCTAGACCGATAATACAATACTGTTTTGTATGATTTACGTTAATAATCTTATTACAGTGTTTGTATTCATAGTTTTGTCTTCTCCATATTTGCGTATAGTTCTCAGAAAATTCTTTATTTTCAAAGGATTTTGCAAAATGCATCTTGAAATTAATTTGATATTTCTCATAGCATTGAGGGTTTAAGTGATTTCTACACAATCTATTGATTTCACCATTACGAATTAATGAAAAGTTGTTGTTATTGTCATTCATGTATTGAACATAACTCATCTTAGGAATTTTCGCCATCTTCGTACCCACTGCAGTTCTTAATAATAATTCATAATCATCAGATACAGGTAAAAATTCAGAGTAATTTCCTAATTCCATTAATGTCTTTCTACGCCACATTCTAGGATGATTAGGGACAGCTACAATATGGCTCAATGTAGTATTATTAATATTCGGACAAACTGCTACATTTACCCATTTATTTCTAAATTTCTGGCAATAATAACCACAGTATCCTAATCCAAAGAAATCGCCATACGAAAAATTATCACCATTCTCGTATAAATTTGTAAAGTCCATATACACAAACCCGACATCAGGATGTTCATCAAAGACTTTGGCTGCATCTAATAATGTATCTGGCAAAATCTCATCATCATGATCCATTTCGAGAACATATTTACCTCTACATAACATAACTGCCTCATTTTTAACATTTCCAATACTGCCACTATTTCCACTACGTTTATATAATCGCACACGCTTCTCTTCATGGAATACGGATCTCAAAAAATTAAAATGGTCATCCTCTGGAGAATCATCCAAAATTACCCACTCCCAATCTTTTAATATTTGTGTTTTTATACTATTATATGCACGAATAATTTTTCCATAAGACTTGTAACATGTAGTAAATAATGAAAAAATAGCACGGGTATTTTCATGAGGTTCTACCACATTATTAATATAACAATAATTAATCATCTTATTTAATATATCAATATCACCATATTCCTTTATATGTATCCATCTTCGATTCATACGAGGTGCAATCATAGATAGAACTTCTCCAGCATATTCTTCCCAACTTTCACCATATGTAACAAGTACTTGATAATTTGAATCAAATAGTTTATTTAAATCATTTTTATCTGATGTTAAGAATGGGGTAAAATTAAGTTGATCTTTATGATGTTCGAAAAATATATCGTCCTGAAAATATTTTTGATATCGAAAAAATATAGTGAATGGATACTTCATAAGATTTATATAATCTAATAAAGCATATATTAATATTATCTTTAAACTTATTTTTTTCATAATTCATTTTGCATGAAATTTGTTAAATCATTATCCATAGATTCTAACTCTTTTTCACTTAATATGGCTGGTTGCTGGTGATTTTGGTGTTGCTGGTTATTTTCTTGTAAGTCATGGATTATTTTTTTATATTTATCAATCTGAGTATTTACTAAATCTTTCGTTTTTTTTGTACTATATGTATCTTTTAAATATATCCAGATTGAATGAAACATATAGATTAGAAATAAGCATACAATTATTTTTAAAAGTATTCCCAAAATTATAGTGTACATAGTATAAAGAAATAATAGATTAGTATTTATACTTTTCAACGTACAAAGATAAATGCTAATCCAAAAAATTGAAATAAAGAAGTAAATTAAATTAAAAGTAAGCAAAATGGCGCCTATTACGATTCTTGTTGTAGATAAAAGTGGTGAAATTAAAGAGGTTTCTTTAAAGTCTTATGATGAATCAGAACTCTATAAGAAAGCCGGTCTAAAATCAGCTGAAGGATTTAAATGTTATGCGGAATGGAATATCGATGATATGAATGATAAATCTTATTCGGTTTCTGTATTTGGAAAAACTACAGGAAAGGCAAATCAAGAGAATAAGTATGAGTTCCCTCCTCCAATTGACAGTACGTTATTCTTTGGAAGTTGTGTTATTGTAAATAAAGTCGACGATGTTGCTACAAGTATTACAGAGGATGAATGGGAATCTATTTATGATTATTTATTTGGTGGATTTGAAGATATTGAAGATGAAGATAGTGAAGAAGATGACGATGACGATGATGATGGTCTTCCTAGAACTAAAGAGGGTTATGTAAAGGATGATTTTGTGGTAGATGATGATGAAGATGATGAGGAGGAAGATGAGGAAGAGGAGGAAGAGGATGAAGATGATGAAGATGATGAAGAAAAGGTATTTACAAAAAAGAAGGTATCAAAGTTGTCAAATAAGAAATCTAAGTCTGACACAAAGACAACAAAGGCAGGAAAAGGAAAGAAACCAGCTGCTCCAGTAAATGTATTTATCAGTTTAAATGAAGAGGAGAACTACTTGGACTGCACAAGCGAGCTTAGCGAAGAGGAGTATGTATAAGATATTAAGTAAAATGTTATTATATAATGTTATTATCAAAAAAGCAAGGGAAAGAAAACAGAAAAACTAAGAGTAGAAAATAATATAAAAAATCCCTATTTTTTATATTATAGATGGATGATAATGATATAACACTGGTTACAGCTTTTCTAGATATTGGTAGAGAGAATTGGAAGAATAATGATTTTAAACGTACACCTCAGTTCTACATACAATCTTTTTTAACCTATTTACAATATCCTTATAAAATGGTTTGTTATATTGATGATAAATATATTGACGCGGTTCTGTCACATTACGAAAATAGTCCATATAAGAATAAAATCTTTATTCCAATCAATAAAGATTGGCTAACAAAAAACATTTATGCATGGTCTTTAATAGAAAATGACAGGCTTATTTTGAATAGTGATACATATAAAAACTTTTTGAAAAAACGTTTACCTATAATGTATCCAGATGGTATTCCAGAAACAAATGTTAGAGAGCATTTATGTCCTGAAAATATTTACCCAGAATATAATGCGATTAATCATTGTAAGATAGATTTTATTATGTATGCCATAGAAAATAAACATATTGAAACCTATTTTACAGGGTGGACAGATTTTGGCTATTTTAATACATATCATTCTGATGGAAGTAGTCTTCCTCATAGCATATTAGACACAAGTAATTTTGATAGAAATAAAATTACAATATGTTTACGTAGAAAAATAATAGATAATGATAAAAATATGTTTTTTACATTATTATATTATTATGAATTATTTATAGGTGCATTCTATGCAGGACCTACTCATATTATGAAAAGATTTCAGGAGTTGTATCATGATAGTGTAATCAATTTATATAAAAATAGTATATCGGATGATGATCAACATGTTTATATTCAAATTCATGTAAGAGATCCAGAAATATTTAATTTATGTATATTTGATGGGGACTGGCCTAAGGCATTAACAGTATTTCAGAAAAAGTGACCACAGTATAATAAAAATATGTGTTATAAATATATATATTATGGATACTTTAACAAGTAGTGCAGAAATAACAATTCCTATTAAAAATAGTTCTGATGAAATTGAATTAGTTAAATATAAAATAACACAATCATGCACTGATGAAAATTTAGTGAATTCTTTAAAGGATCAAGGTAAGTTAGATAAAGATGTGAATAAAAAATATACTCTTAAATGTGAACCAAATATTAGTTATATCGGAGATAAACTGTTAGGAAGTGGTTCATTTAATGAAGTATATTCTATAAAAGATGATAGTAGTAAAGTAATTCGAATTACTAAGCCAAATGTAAGAAGCGATCTTTTATTGAATGAACTTCTTGGATTGTTTTTACAATCATATATGTCAAAATCTGTAGAAGACGGTGGAATAGGTTGCCCATATATATGTAATGTACATGAGTTTGGTGTATTAAATCAAGGATCTTCAGATCAACGAGTATATGCTATTCTTGAATCATTGCCAAAAAGTGAATTATGGGATGAAATAAATATGTTGCAAGAAAGATCACATAGAGTTAGTGTACTTCCTCCTGGATTTTTGTATATGAAAAAACATAGATTTTTAGGTTTGAAAAAAGTGTTTCAACAAGTATTAGAGGCGTTAAACTGTATGTATAAAAATAGATATGTTCATTTAGATATTAAATCTAATAATATAGGTTTAGATGTAAATGGAAATGCTAAGATATTTGATTTTGGTTTTGCGAGATATATGCCGAGTTATAGATTATTGAAACAAGATTCTGTAGGAACATATTTTTATATGGATCCCAATTTTAGGGATAATAATGTTTTGAGTATTAATTCGGATATATACTCAGTTGGTGCTATGATTCTCGAAACTTATTATAATTTTATAGAGGATCCAGATAAATATATTATAGTAAGTCCTGTATATGATATTGAAAAAGGTTGGGATAAGTTTCATATTAAATATTATGATAATGAAGAGGATGAAATAATTCATAGTGATTTGACAGTTCTTGTAAAGAAATTATTATATCCAGATCCACTTATTAGAATATCAGCCGAAGATGCATTAAACGAAAAATGGTTTACTCGACAAAAAAACAAATTAGAAGATAATGAAGATGTAGTAAAAAATTCTGGTAAACGTAGAAAGATAGATGGTGGATATCGAACATATAAACTAAAATTTAAAAGAAAACAAACAAAGAAACGCACAGTAGTATAGTAAAAAAATTGATTGATCATAATAAATAAAATTAATATCAATTATATAAAGATATTCTTGTTATAACTATCAAATGCTTAAGATAACCAACCCTGATAGTTTCCGTAAGAACATTTCAAATAAGTTTAAGGATGTAATAACAGATGAAAAAGTGTGTATAAACTTAGAGAAGGGAATATTTAATTACGCTATTAAAGAGGCTAATAGTAGAAAGATTATTAAAAAGTGGGAGAATCCGTATTTCGCTCAAATTTATATTGATCGTATTCGAAGTATTTATATCAATTTGAAAAACCAAGAACTACTAACAATGATTAATAATGGTGAGATTACTCCACAATCATTGGCGTTTATGACACATCAAGAAATGAATCACGAGCATTGGCGTGTTATGATTGACAGAAAGATAAAGAGAGATGCGAGTAAATTTGTTACAAATGTTCAGGCATCCACTGACATGTTTACTTGTAGAAAGTGTAAGTCGAAACGTAGTACATTTTATGAACTGCAGACGCGCTCAGCGGATGAGCCAGCAACTATATTTATTACTTGTTTAGATTGCGGAAAACAATCTAAGCGTTCTTAGGTTCGGATTCATCAAGAAGCATCACCGCCATAGCTGCGTAATTATGTAAATCCAATAAAGTATCACGAATACCTTCATCGTTAATAAGGTTTACACCATTTTTTGTTATGGACATAGATCGTTGTATTTTATCTTCAATACGCATTAATACACCAATAACACCATATTTGGCAAAAGCATCTCCATAATCAATATTTTTTTTAGTGAATAATGCTAACCCTTCCGCTTGTATTTTTTCCATTTGTTCGACACGGTTCATCGTAATAAATAATATATGTGGTTTCATTTATATTATTTATATTTTTTATTCATTATTACGAGGGTACAATATATTATGGCGTATGGGAATTTCATCTATATTAACACTCACCATAGTAGCATCATTATCCTTCTTAGATATCCAAAACAAATATTTATCATTTTCAATACTAAACCCAATGCAAAATTCTACTCCATAATGTAAAAAGCAAAAAGGATCTGAATATGAAACAGGTTTGAAAGTTTGTTTATCCAAAGTTACAAGAATGTGGTAATACTGACGCATAGGATGAGTTTCTTCACAGAAGTGAACAATGCCAACTAAGTCATCACCACGGTCAATAAAAATAGTCGAACCACGAATGCGATGAAAATCTGGGGATTTTATTTCATCGGATGAAAATATTTCTAATTGATTCGACTCCTCACTTATCTTACCTAATTTAAAAGGGCACCATTTATAAATAAAACATTCAGTATTATCAATAGTAAGAGGTACCCAATTTTTTTCACAGCTAGTATGATTAGGAGGTTGCAATATTTTACAATTTAAAAAAGAATATGATTCAGTATCGTAATCTCCAATAATCATACGATTACCACGTTTACCAATATAATTGACATTCGTTGCTATAAATTTCACGGTATTATTATGCTCATACAATCGTATATCTTCTAGTCCAATAGAATAAGAATCATGGTTCTCGAATTCTATTTTCTCTTCACTCATTTCTTCATGACTTACTGGGAAATAGTCATCGCCTAGAATAGAACATAAGTTTCTTGTTCTTAATTTTTCGTTTTCATCTCTTACCATATATGCTCCACCTGGTGAATATGAATAATTTACATATCTCGTATTTAAAATATGTTTTCCATTATGTTTAACATAAGCAGGGGAAGAAGGTAGGAATTCGTCCATTTGCGGATAATCATATATATTTTTCTCTAACTTTGGTTCTAATAATAGAGCATAATATTTTGTAGGTATATCTATGATTCGATCATTGTGATCTGAACTATACCAAGAAGGTTTCCAATTCGTATTTGCCTCTAACCATGCCCAGAAATTGACTTCCCACATTAACTTTTTATTTTCTATTACAAATTCCTCAAAATTTGCTTTGTATAGAACAAACATTTCATGAATTGATTCTGCATCACCCAAAAAGAATGTTCCACAAAATCTCCAGTGTATAGTTTCCAAAATCTCAGAAACATTATCTTTTTCTAAACTATCCCAACAACCAGGAAATATTAAAAGCTTGGGTCTAAAAATACGTTTGGATAAAACGTAAAGTGACTCTATGGTAGATTCTAATTTACTAAAATTATAGGCTGCACTAAAATCCAACCAAGCAAAATGAGTAGAATTCCACGGATTCTCGTAGACAGCATCATTTACGAATTCAATTTTTGAGTGTTGTACAAATAGGTACTCTTCTGTATCTTTAATATGATTTCTAGAATTTGGAAGAGTATATTCTAAAGGTTTAATTATCTTATAAAAACAGGCATCTTCTAAATTCATGCGTTTCATCATTTTCACATTCGGGTAATTTTCTATTAATTTATTCAAATCATCATAAGATTTTGAATCTGTGTATAAACAAATTTTAATACCCGATTTGGCTAATTTTTCAAAATTAGTATATCTCCATGTATTGTCTTTATTGTTTATAGGATTTTCATAGATGTTTATAAATGCAGTAACAAAAGTAACGTCGGGCATAGCGATATTAATATAATATTTTATATTAATTGAGTATAACAAACTAAAAGATTTTGTATTGTATTTAGTATATTGTTTATAAATGGAAGAATTTCTAAATCAATTATGTGTAGTTATAGCATCACATCTTTCAAATGAAAAAAGAATACAATATTTAATAGAATGCTTAGATTCCTTATTCCAACAAACAGTTCCTATATCTGTTTATTTATCGATATCTTTTGATAACCCAAAAATAAAAGAGGATTTTTTATCTACCATAGATAAAACCAGTTTTAATACAAACAAGCTAATCATCACAATTAGAGATAAAAAAACACCTCAAATGCGTCATTTTTTTTTATTATTACCTGAATTAAAAAAACATACATGGATAATGTTTTGTGATGATGATGACACGTACGAAAAAGATAGAGTAGAAAAAATAGCGGGAAATATTTATGTATCTGAAAAACAATGCATAAATGTACATCATAAAAAGTTAGCAGGATTATATGAAAGCACATTTGGTAAAGACCATAGAGAACACCGGCATGAGTATTGGTGCTATTGTGTAAATATTGAATTAATGGTAAGATTTTATGATAGATTAGAAAAATATCCTGATATTATTGATAATAAATGTTGTGACGTTCTTTTTGCAGAATATTTGAGAAGAATAAACCAGGATTATTTATATTGTAGATTAGAAGAAAAGTTATATAATTATCGCGTGGATAACAATACTGATAGTATTACTGGTTTTATAAAAGGAAATCAAAAGAAATATACGCGATCAAATAATCCACCTACTATTTTCGATGCGACATTTTCAGATTATGTGGTGGAATGGAATGAATGTTTATATGAAAATATTGACGTTTACATACATGACGTTTTTTTAAGAACAATAGTAGGTTGTGAAATTGAATACATTTTACGTGCAGAATTTAGGGGAGATTACGATTTACTACCGTATGTAGATAGTTGTCATTTAGATAAAATAAAATCAAAATATAAATACTGGAAAGATGTGTGTAATCTTTTATATGATATTCCTTTATCATAAAAAAAATTGATTTGATTAAATCATAATAGTAAGATTTAATTAAAACAAGTAAATAAAATGAGTTGGGTAAAAATAAATGCCCCTATTCGTAAGAGAATTATGATGGTATTTGATGCCGAAACCACAGGGCTTTTACCAAAGAAAAAGCGTGGAGAAGAGGTATCTATTGATTCGTATCCTCATATTCTTCAGTTGAGTTTTATTGTTTATGATTTGTTTGAATCTAGAGCAGTAATGACATATGATTCATATATAAAAATTCCAGAACATATTGAAATACCGAACCATATAACAGAATTGACAGGTATAACAAAGGAAATTTGTAATGAAAAAGGGAAAAATATTATTGATGTGATAAAAGATTTTTATGAGGCGTATATAATTTGTGAAGTCATAATTGCACATAATATAGAGTTTGATGAAAAAATGATTCAAGTAGAACTACATCGTAATCGACATGCAATTATTGAAGAAGCGCCTTATTGTTTTACAATATTCAGCAAGATTTATGAGAAGTTTAAGGGCGTAGAGAGATACTGTACAATGAGAAATGGAATAGAACTATGTGCAATAATTCACGAAAATAAGCAGGTTAAAAAATGGCCACGGTTAATTGAACTTCATCAAAAGTTATTTGATGAAGTACCTGAAGGTTTACATAATTCTATGGTAGATGTGAATGCATGTTTACGTTGTTATTTGAAGATGCGTCATGGAATAAACTATTGATATTATTTACGGGTTTTCTTTGTTCTTTTATTTTTTTTACCACGTTTACCACCATAAGATGTTCTTTGGCGTTTTGTTAGATTTTCATCCTTTTTTTTTCGAACAGTTAATTTTGTTTCACGCAATAAGTGTGCTTTTTTTAATGAACTAAAAAGTAAATTGAAATATGTATATCCTTTCAACATTTGCTGGATCATTTCGGGAGTGTAATAAACCTTTTGCTGCTGTGGGTCTAAAAATACTAATCGTCCATTTTTATCTACTGCAACAATAATATCATGTCCAACAGTTTGATCATTTCTTAATAAAATTAATGTGCCATATCCTGGAGGAATTTGTTGTTTTATAAAAGCTTCTGATTCTGGATTAAATTGAAACGATAAAACCTTATAATCTTTTTTAATATCTGTAGTTAAGATTTGATATAGGTGTTCCGTAACTTCTGTTGGAAGAGTACCCTTTTTAAAAGAATTTGGTTGATTTGCCTCAATGTTCTTATACGCAGCAATAGTTTCTGCATTATCCCTATCTAATAATTCAAAAAAAGTTAACACATTTATAGTACAATCATGTGCCTTATCTCTTGGATAATTAGGGTCTAAACATTTCCATTGGTTTATTTTTTTATCACTAATTTTCCATGTTAACAATTCATATCTTTCCATTCTTTATATTAACAGTATAAAAAAAAGGGAACCAAGGTTCCCCTATGACCCCTCCTTCTAAAATATTATTTAATTGAAAACAAAATAGGAGGGGGACCTAAAGTTTCCCTAAGCTGAGCACATCTCGCAGATTTCTTCCTCGGGTTCTTCATAAATATTTCCGCTAATGTCTTTCTTTTCGGGCTCAATTGTAAACTGTTGTGCTTGATATCTTGCTCTACGTCTTAGATAATAAATACCAGTCTTAAGACCCTTTTGCCATGCATAGAAATGCATAGATGTAAGCATATTATAATTGGGATCCTCTAGCCAAAGATTCAAACTTTGGCTCTGGCAAATAAAAGCACCACGATCAGCAGCCATATCGATCAATGTACGCATAGGTATTTCCCAAACAGTCTTATACTTTTCACGAATCTCTAGAGGGATTGTATCAATATGTTGGACAGAACCATGATTCGCAATAATATTATTCTTGATTTTCTCGTTCCATAGATCCAACTTAATAAGATCATTCATCAAATACTTATTCGCAAGGATAAACTCACCTGCTAGAGTACGGCGGTTATAAATATTTGACGTAATAGGTTCGATACACTCATTATATCCAAGAATCTGAGAAGTAGATGCAGTAGGCATTGGCGCTAGAAGAAGTGAGTTACGAAGACCAACTATTTGAACCTTTTGCTTCAATGTTGTCCAATCATATCTTTGTTCAGTAGCGCTAGGATCAACATCCCAAAGATCAAACTGGAGTTGTCCTTTAGAAGCAGGAGAACCAGCAAATGTTTCATAAGGTCCTTCGATTTCAGCAATCTCACACGATCTCTCCACAGCAGCATGGTAAATTGTTTCGAAAATACGTTTATTAATTAACTTAGCATCATCACTTGCAAATGTAACATTCATAAGCATAAACACGTCAGCCAATCCTTGAATTCCAATACCAATCGGACGATGACGCATATTACTACGTCTAGTCTTCTCAGTGGGATAATAATTCACATCGATAACCCGATTCAAATTATAAGTAACTACCTTAGAAACCTCATGAAGTTTCTCATAATCAATGAATGGTTTCTCAGGATCTGATGTGTTCACAAATGCAGGAAGAGCTAGACTCGCCAAATTACAAACAGCACTTTCATTTGCATCAGAATACTCTATAATCTCACTACACAAATTAGACGACTTAATAACACCTACATTTTGTTGATTTGACTTTTTATTTGCCGCATCCTTATAACAAAGATAAGGTGTACCAGTTTCCATCTGTGAATCCAATACCTGAAACCAAAGCTCACGTGCCTTCACTGACTTCCTTCCCTTACCAGAAGTTTCGTATTTTGTATAAAGTTCCTTGAACTCATCTCCATAAACATCAGCGAGTCCAGGGCATTCATCTGGACACATAAGTGTCCATTGTCCATCTGCCTTTACGCGCTCCATAAAGAGATCCGGAATCCAAAGAGCATAGAAAAGATCTCTAGCTTTAAGCTCCTCATCACCATGGTTCTTACGCATTTGAAGGAAATTCTCAATATCCGCATGCCAAGGCTCCAAATAGATTGCGAAAGATCCATTCCGTTTTCCACCGCCTTGATCAACATACTTCGCTGTATTATTAAATACCTTCAACATAGGGACAATTCCGTTCGATGAACCATTCGTTCCACGAATATGACTACCTGATGCGCGAATATTATGAATATGAAGGCCGATGCCGCCAGCCCACTTAGAAATAAGTGCACAATCCTTCAATGTATTATAGATACCTTCAATACTATCGTTCTCCATGGCTAAAAGGAAACAAGAACTAAGTTGGGGATGAGGAGTACCTGCATTGAAAAGGGTAGGTGTAGCATGTGTAAAGTACTTTTGTGACATCAAATCGTAGGTTTCCTTAATTCTTTCTAGATTATCACCATGAATACCGATGGCTACGCGCATCCACATATGCTGAGGACGCTCAATTGTAACCTTATTTACCTTCATCAAATAAGCACGTTCCAATGTCTTAAATCCAAAATAGTCAATCAAATAATCACGTTCATAATCAATCATATTTTCGATTTCTAAAGGATTTTCAACAATAACATTATAAAGTTCTTGAGAAACTAGAGGTGAATGCTTATCATGCTTATCCTGATAAGAATAAAGGTGGGTCATAGAATTCACAAAAGAATCAGTAGTGTTCTTGTGATGATTTGAAACCGTAATTCTTCCCGCAAGGATATTATAATCGGGATGAATAGATGCCATAGACGCACATTGTTCGGCAGATAATTCGTCGATTTTTGTAGTAGAAATACCATCATATAACTGATCGATAACTTTCATAACGAGAGTAGTATAATTAATTTTTAGATCCGTATCCTTTACCAAACAATCTTCCTTTCTGAAGCTAGATTCTTTCCCGAAGCTAGCTTCTTTTCCTAACTTTTTAATACGATTTAAGATTTTATCAAAAGATACGATTTCGCGCTCTCCATTGCGCTTTGTAACGTACATTTCATTTTCTAGATTAACCGACATGATTGTGTTTATTTATTGTTATAAAAAATTAATTCTAAGTCAATTTTTTATATTTATTCAAATCAGATTTTGGGAAATAATTACTCCAATTTTATTAAACAAATCGAATTTTGTGGAGGCATATTATTAATAATATACGAATTTGATAAATCGCTATTCAGACTTACAACCACCTTCTTTTTTACAGCCCTATGTTCATATCCACCTACTCTCTCTTTCTCAATAATACGCCAAAGTTCCTCAATTTTTTGAACAGCGCTTGCAAACCATTGACGATTTCGCTCAATTAACACACACGAATACTCTTGTAAATACCAATAAAGAGTATTAAATAAAACCATTCCTTCCTTTCTGCATTCTTCACGCATAGAAGCCACAAACTCATCAATAGTTTCCTTATCTAATGATACATCTACTGGCATATATTTATAAATTGGCATAGATCCAGCTTTCAAATCGCGCTCAATAAAATGTAAAATGACTCCACGATACTCTCGGTCAACGTCCATATAAAATGCTTCTGCGCTTGGATATTCCAAAAATCGTGTTTCCATAAAGTCGCATTGATCTAGATCACAAACCTCCATTTGGATTTGTGTTTGTATCCAATACTCTTCCTTAGGAATTCCAGTAATATCGCGATTCACAATATTTTTAATTTCTAACATACGACCATAACGTTGATTTCCGGGTTCAATATTAATACCGTCAGGCGAAGCGCCAATAAATGGGTATTTCGGATGTTGAATACAACCAAATTCATCAACCTTTGTTCCAAACATATTTTCATAAACCATAACAGTTACTGGTTCATATTTATTTCCCCAGTGCATAGCATTATCTGTGCCAAGACGTGAATAATTATTTGTATTTACTGGCTGACATTTCTCATAAATCAAACTATTACGTTGTGATTCTGTACCAAAAACTTTCCATAAATTACTCGCACTAATTAATCCGTTACGAAAATCATACCATTCCTTTGTCTTTTGCGCTGGTTGTGGGATACTCTGCAAATACTGTATCTGTTTTGTAATAAAATCACTATTTTCATTCTCTTGAATATCAATCGAATAAGCTTTTGCTCTACGAGGTGTTGAAGCAAATTCCAAATAGTATTCAAGTAGTTGTTCTACTAGGTCAGTTATTTCTTCCAATAATTCTTCAGAATCTTCCTCTTCACATAAATCCAGAGATAACCAATCCTCCAATATACATTCAGATATTATTTCTACCATGTTGTTATAGAAATTAGGTGAAGAAATTTGTATGATTTCAGTTTTCGTATAACTATCTATCTGTTTCAAAATATTTTCTGTTATTTCATAA
>Ga0114960_10000236_pt1 | contig 45677 bp, 58 predicted proteins | sample C_130625_MF_Meta_FD_92637 | JGI IMG/M metagenome (GOLD analysis project Ga0114960, IMG submission 92637) | Freshwater microbial communities from Lake Croche, Canada to study carbon cycling - C_130625_MF_MetaG | ecosystem: Environmental > Aquatic > Freshwater > Lake | place: Lake Croche, Canada...
GTGGCGCTCAAAATTAAGGAAGCTCAGAGAGCTTCCTTAATTGTGAGGCCTGCCACCATAAACGTCGTAGGACATTTAAATTAAGGAAGCTAAAGCTTCCTTAATTTAAAGTCACGACGGTAGCTTCGTTAAAATAAATGTCCAACGACTAATTTGGTGATGGATCTTAAAAATAAGGAAGCTCGAAGAGCTTCCTTATTTTTAAGTCTCACCATTAAGCCAAGCTGTTATACAGCTTCTGCAAAGAAATCGCCTCCAAGCGCCTGATCCGATCAGGCTTGATACCTCCTCTCTTCAGCTCCAAATTCGCATACATTGGTGACATGCGAACCGGCGCTTTGTGGGTATCTGAGAGTTCACAGAGAAGCTTCCACGCATTGAACATGGCCGATTGCTTTGTCAGAACCGGTGTATATCTCATCTGATCAGTCGTGATTGGCTCACCCTGAATAGGCGCCTCGTCCGTCAAGCGCATGCTGATATGCTTGAGCTTCAGTTTCAGACTTAGAGGTAAGATATTCCAGCATTGATAGAAAAATGCCCAGAAATCGCCCTGGTCACTTGTCCTATATGCATCAAAAAGAGAAAGATAGAGCTCCCACGCTTCGTTTGTGGATCCGAAGTGGCTGCCAATTCTCTCAGGCAGATTCTCCAAACTTATAAGACTGGCCAGATTTCCCTCATTATTTTCAATATCCAGCTCCATCAATGGATCTGAATCTTGCCAAAGAGACCACCAGGCTACTGGGACCACGCCTTCAGGAATAAGAACCTCCTCTTCAGCCCTTTCATATCCGGCCAGTTGTCTGCGAAGCGCACGCAGATCGGTTGTCATTCCTTCTGGAATGGTGCGACCTAGCCATTGCTCTAAAATAGACTTCTGCGCACCCTCCACCTTTAATGTCAAACAATGCTTTGCAATCTGTTGAAGAGCCCGTGTGTCTAAAGTATTGCTAATCAAGATGAGAGGTCGCCCCTCCTTTGCCTCGGGAGACTTCAGATAGGTGAGCAGTTCTTGAAGACCTCCGCGCTCCCCGTTGCTCAGACCATCAATCTCATCAAGAAGAATACCGATTCCACCCTTCTTTCCTGTCTCCACCATGTGAAGAATTCCACCCTCTCGGAGCAAAGGCACAATCACTTTACGGAAAGAGGTTCCACTCCGCGTGTGGCTTGCATTAAATTCTAGGACTTTTAATTGCGAAAGCTCAAAGATACGATGAGCCAACGTTGTTTTTCCAACACCTGGTGATCCTAAAAGTAGCGCTGCAGGAACATCACGTGTTTTAATCCAATTCAAAAGTTGTGTCTCTAACTCTGGATAGAGACAGTGAGTCTTAGCTAGAGACATCTTTACAATGAAGCCATTTCCTCTTTATACGCCGAATTTAGATCCATGTTCATGCTCTGGATTTGTTAAGAAATCATATACAACAGGGGAAATATCTAGAACAGTTACCTTTTGTTTATATAACCCTTCTAGAGTTCTTGCCATAATAGGGCATGAATTAGTTGTGATTAGATTAGAAATCATAGGAGTTCCGTCTCCTTTTTTAAGATCAAAAAATCTTGTATGACTTTCATTTGGAAAGATTGAATGAGTAATCATAGGTATATTGTTTGTGGCAATACTCTTTCCCGCGGAGGTAACAGCAGCTTCAATACCCTTGAATGTTTCAAGAATTGTTCCTCCGCTTTGCACCAGATCATCAATTAAAAAGAGATTGGCTTCTGATGACTGCATAAAATCGCCATAATTATAATCCTGTTCAATCACAATGATTCTCTCATCGCCTTTGCGGACCTTTGAACATACAATCTTCTTCATATTTTTGGGGATTAAAGTGTCGAATCGCTTCTTCGCACCATCATCTGGAAAGACAATGAAATTATTTTTTCCATTATAATTTGTTTCAATATGGTTAATATATCTTCCCATCATGGAAATCATTGATGGATTTGTATTCGTATGAAAAAAGAAACGGGAGCAGAGGGCATGAATATCAAATAAGTATAATTTATTTTTTGTTCCTCCATTGGGTATAGTATTTATACTATGTGCAAGGGCAAATGCAGTGGGAATTTCTCCTTCTTGTGTTATGCGCTCCATTGTTCCAACAGGAAAATAAGGTAATACAATGGAGAGGTCATTTACACCATAATGGCTGAGAGAGTTGAGTAGGGCGAACTGATCCATAATCGGAGTAGGTTGGTCGCCGACGCGGTAGGGTCTCTTTCCTTCCCACCCCTGAGATTCATTTGCTGATTCAGATTTCTTTGCTTGTTCAAAAAGCTTTTCATCCCCTTTTTGGCTTGCTTCCTTGAATAACTCAGCTGTTGATTTTCTCGAATAATCCTGTGTATCACCTTGAAATGAAAAATTTGCGAAAAAGACAACCTTTCCGCCATTTAGCTTTTTAACTGTAAGAGGATCTATCTTAATGTCAGGTGTTCTGTCTGGAAACGTTTTCCAAGTGATTCCGCCAGGAATAAAAAATTTATTTTGCCCTTGCATTTCTAAAATGTTTCTAACCACTTCTTTGAATTCGGGACAGTATAAAAGAACTGTCGGGGCAGGGTCACCTCCACCTCTCTGTTTTTTTATCTTTCTGGTAACTCTTTTCATCTATTAAGATATATGAAAAATTACCGTCGTGACTTTATTTTACCGTAATGACTTCCTTACCGGTGGCCTTAAGCAGGCGGCATAGGCGGCACACCTCCTAAGCAGGTCGTGCCATCCCAGACACCCTCCCACGTCACATTCTTAAGTTTTGCCTCTGCACAAAGCGCCTTGGTGCGAGCATCACCTGTCTTCGTCGTAGACAGGTTGAACATCGCGTTCGGGTCCGTAGAGCCAGCATTCCACTTTACGATGCCACCTGAAGGTGCAACACCAACCGTGTCTACACATACGGGTGTTGCACCATTCTTAGTAAGGGAGAGCATATCGGGGCACACATTAATGGAGGGAGGCCACGCGCCAAATGTAACATTTACTTGCGTTCCACTGAACCACTTGCTTCCGAAGTAGGACTCGATCGCGATCACGCCAACTAAATATAGAATAGCGGCCACGATGCGTCCACTCGAGAACAGAATATAGGTGCCTCCTGTGCCAATTACAAAAGAAAGAAAAACATAAAAGAGGAATGTCACGTCCATATTTACTATTTATAAGGCAATAAATAAAAATAAAAACACCTAATATAAAATGACATCTACCGGCTCCTCGTTTTCCCAGGTTGACTCGCGCGTAAACCATTTCAAGGCGATTGGCACGGCCGTCGAGTTCACGTTTGTGGCCACTCCGTCTCTCACGAGTGTGATGACGCAGGCAGACTTTACTGCCCAGGTTGCTTCATCGGGTGTGGGAACCTCTGGCATGGTATACAGAGACATGGGTAAGCGCGTAACGGTTGTTGGAAGCAGTGGCGTCGTTGTTGCTGTCTACAACCTTGTTCAGAGAGTGAATGGCCTAAATACGGGCGAGAATGTCCCTGGTGTAACAAAGATTGCAGTGCAGACATATTCTGATGATACTCCTGGCGCTGTCTTAGTCGTGCGCACTGGTTAAATATTGAGATTTATAAAAAAGATAACGTCGTGACTTTATTTTAAGGAAGCTTTGGCTTCCTTAAAATAAATGTCCAATGACTAATTTGGTGATGGATCTTAAAAATAAGGAAGCTCTTCGAGCTTCCTTATTTTTAAGTCTCACCGGTAAGAAAACTCTTTGAGGTCTCTTATCTTTTCATACCGGTGGCGCTTACCGACCCCACTTCGCAACAGGTGTAGGGACGCCTCCAGATTGCGCATCAAAGCCAATTTCAATATATCCCGTGAGGTAATCTTGATTCGGAACTGTATTTGCAGCACCGGCTACGCCGAATGTGGCTGCATGAGGAATGACAAGCTGAACTTTGCGAAAAGTCCGACCCGATGAAATATAGGTTCTACCCTGATCCTTCAGAAGACCTGCTCCACTTGTATTGATATAAGAGAGATACGGAGATCCCGCAATAGCCCAAGTAGCCGGTGTTAAAGCACCATCTGCCCCTTTAGCATAGATGAGATTCTCTAAACTTCCAATCGGAATATAATATTCATTATCTTGAGATTTTTGACGAGTTGCTAAAGAAGTCATCCTATTAATGGTAGGGATTTTTTTCTATGTTCCGGAACAGAATGAGCGCTCCGTTCAACCTTCCCTTTACACATACAGCCCAGCAAAATGGGAGAGTAAATCTATCTGGAGAAGGTGGTTCCGTAGATAAAATTCCTGGCTACACACATCAGACAAAAGTGGAAAATGATTTTGAGACGGATATGTTACGGGGAAACTGGGAGACAAACAATCTTACCAAGGCCTTCTTCTCTCCTGCCAACATTCAGGCCATTCAGAATTCAATTCGCAAGGAGGTCTTTGAGAAGAGTCAACCCAAGGGTTATGTCATTGATGATCAGAGTGCGGATGAGTTAAAGATCATCATGCGCGCCATGTATTATCAGTATGCGCGCAACATGCCGATTGATATCGCTGGCCAGGTGAAGGATCTGAACCAGAAGGTAATTGACTGGTCTGTGCCGCATATTCTGTCGGCGGTTGATCACTATCACTACTATCTGAATGATATCAGCCACATGCCTGTGCCGATGCAGTCACCGCAGAGCATGAGTTCGGCTGGCACGAAGTCTTTGCCGCTCAATCCCTATATGTAGGACCGCAGATTAATAGAAAAATGAACATGGCATGTTCCTGTTTGTAAAAAGTCATCATACATATGAATATTTATATCACCCTCTTTTTGCATTGTAGTATCATCAAAAAGAAGTTGAACTGGTTGGACCTCAGAGGAGCCCTTATCTGTTTCCTTGCGAACAGTATCTGAATCCTCTTCATTATTGGTAATACAGATACCTTGAGAGAAGAAACCCTCTGGAGAATAGAGTTTTTGGACATGCTCCGTGTCGTCGATCCGTTTTGCTATATAGATTCCGTCTGAATGAAAGAGATCTACGTGATAGGTCCACACTTTCTGAAGAAGGCTTTTCAGAAAACTGGAATGGATTGCGTAGGCCATGAGAGAAAAGACGATCTTGGTTTGTTTAAGAAGAACGGGATTTACTGGAACTGAAAAGAGATCGGCCTTGTCTTTGAATCCGTTATTCGTGTGAAAACGGACCATTTTTGCATCTGGAGGAACATGCGACCAGAACGCTGTCATGAACTCATTTTCTACGCAAGGATGAAAACGGGTATCATCTTCCAGAATCAGATACCAGGCATCAGGTAGTCCTTTATTTACATGTTCTAGATGAATCTGTTGCCAGACACTGTAGTGAGAGAAAAGACAACCGAGGTGGCCAGGAGAAAAGAAGCGAAGAGACTCTGGACTCACGAGGCCTAGACGCTTGATCATATCTTGCACATCTTTCTTGTGACCATTCATTGCAGTAAAGTGTTCATATTCGGTGATGCCAACTCTCTGAAGCTCTCTTACTATGCGCACTTGCCTATCCACCTTTTCATGGAGAGAGATTATATACGTTTTTCTGAAGGTATCCCAACCCATTTATCTAGATAGGTTTCTGCCGTTTTAGACCATGGCAGTCTAAAGATAGGCGGCATAAGTTGTGTAGGCGCCCCGCCGCGGGGGGGCGGGGGTCGGGCCAAAATTGACGCGCCGCCGCGCTACTGGTTTAGTGTGGCGGCGGCCAGTGGTCCATTAGTCTAGTGGTCAGGACAGGAGGCTTTGAACCTCTTAACCTCGGTTCGATCCCGAGATGGACCTATACTACCCCAGTAGCGCAGTGGATTTAGCGCGACTGCCTTCTAAGCAGTAGGTCGTGGGTTCGATCCCCACCTGGGGTAAAAAGTTAGGATTCTTTAAAAATTCACCTTTGCCTTGATAGCTCAGTGGTAGAGCACCCGCTTTGTATTATTTAACTAAAAATAAATAATAGAATAAGCGGTAGGTCCTGGGTTCAATCCCCAGTTGAGGCACAAAGTTTTACGGTATCTTACAACCGTGATTGCTCTCATGGCACAGTTGGTTAGCGCGTGGTCCTTATACAGTTTGTGTATACAAGAGAGGCCGAGGTCGTGGGTTCAAACCCCACTGGGAGCATATTTTTTATGAGGTCAATATTTGATCTGATATAAATTTCCAAATGAATCCTCCTGCTGTTTTATTTCTCCCCTTTTTATTACATACATTTGATATATTAGAAAAGCAAGTATTTGTTTTATTAGCTGCTTCTGAAATACTATTAAATACTTCAATTAAAGTATCATTTGCATCATATTTTCCTACTTTTTTCTTATTTAAGTTACTACCTATTCTTAAATTTTCAATGCTTTTTTTATTCACTTTTCCTTTATTATGTTTCCAATACTCCTTTCTCTTATCGCTTAATATCTTTCTCCCTTCTTCAGAAATCTTCTTACCATAATTTGAATTCTTTTCCCCTTTTCCACTCTCACTTAACTTCTTTCTAATTTCATCAGTAATCTCTGTTAATCTTCTTCCCTTTAGTTTATCTGAAATCTTCTGTATCGTCTCAGGATGCTGCCGTGAATTCTTTCCACCCTCTCGCAGATTATATCCATTTGGAACTAATGTATTAAACTTCTTAATATACTCCTCTTCATAAATATTACAGTCTTCATCAAAACAGACACAGATTATTTGAAATTTAAAATTATCAATGCCGTGCTTCTTATAAGCACTTGATAAATACCTACCCACTGTATTACATTTGGGCGATTTATGTTGCTTCCATCTCGTCTCTACATCACTACAAAGTGTCTGCCCAACATATTGTTTCTTTGCCACAGTATTTGTTATAAGGTATATATACCCCATCCCCTACTTTACATATCAATAACTTTTTAAGACAGTTTAAAAGCCGGCCCCGCTCTATAGTATAGGAAATCAAAACGCCCGCTAAAAATTGACGCGCGGATTTCCTAGTTGAGTTAGTGGGTTCAAGGATGCTTACAGCAAACAAAGTATTATATCTAATTCTTTGCATCCTGCACAAACCCACTAAACCCCCATCTTTGATGGGGGATTACTAGGATGTCCGAGGTGGTTAAGGAGACAGGCTTAAGATCTGTTGGCGCAAGCCGCATGGGTTCGAATCCCATTCCTAGTAAAGAGTTTCTCTGTTCTCCAAAAATAGGGTGGTGATCACCGCGATCCGTCCGCTGTTCTCGTCAAACAGCATTTCCTCCGATATAGTGTAAAGGTCAGCATACGTCTCTTTCACAGACGAGATCCGAGTTCGATTCTTGGTATCGGAACCACACTCATAATTCAGTGGTAGAATGCTACACTTCCAATGTAGATACGCGGTTTCGATTACCGCTGAGTGTAAACAGTTTGGTTCTTCTGTAAAAAGAACCTGGTGGAGGAGCATATATTTAACCGTTTTAGCTCAGTTGGTAGAGCACGGGCCTTTTAATGACATTAATATAGTCATAAGAAAGCCCGTAGCCGCGGGTTCGAGCCCCGCAAGCGGTAAATACTATATTTTTTTATGATATCAGAATCTGGTTTTCATAAATCTTTTTAAACTCTTTCTTAGCATCCTCCAGAATTTTTGCGTCTTTAGCACATTCCACATGTTTATCAAGTTCATATGTAATCACTTCTGTAGGGCGATTAAGATAGAACAATGTTATCTTTGACCGACATAAATGATCAGGTCCAACCCAAACACCATGCAATCCAGAAATTTCAACCATTCTTTGCCCAATACGAACCAAGCGTGACATTATAATTAAAAATGATCTTATTTTTTATTGTTTAATACGCTACTTGCCTGTAACGTCGTGACTTTAATTTAATGAAGCTAAAGCTTCGTTAAATTAAATGTCAAACGACTAATAACCCGTCTATAGACGGTAAGGCTTAACGGTGAGACTAAAAAATAAGGAAGCTATTTGAGCTTTCTTATTTTTAAGATCCATCGCCAAATGAATCATAAATGCCGGGAAAGGTTAACTCTTAATTAAAAGTCACGAAATTAAAATAATCTATTTGCGCCCATATCTAACACGACGCGTTCTCTTATTTTTTTTACCACGATTTTTTCTAGTAGTAAGTTTTTTATAGCCACCTTCTATACTACACTTTCCATCTATAGGTTCTGATAGAGTAGAAGGTCCTACTATTGCTGTACTCCCGTAGGTGCCATCATCATTTAAGTATTGTATTTCTAACATCCCACCTTTAATATTAATTATTTTCGCTTTTTGCGTATAGTCGCAAACAATCTTATTTATCATATCAGGTTGCATAATCAATGGGCGTGCCTTCACACGATTCTTCATATTTTTCCTTCGCTTTATAGCTTCTTCTACATATCTTAGCCTTTCAGCTTCTTGAACCTTTTTAGCCTCTTCTCTTTTTAGCCTTTCAGCCTCTTCTCTTTTTAGCCTTTCAGTCTCTTCTCTTTTTAGCCTTTGAGCTTCTTCATACTCTTCTTCAGCTATAACTTCAGAAGACTCCTCCGTAACTTCTCTATTCTCATCTAGCATTATAGTAAAAAGAGTTTTGATATATTTTGTTACTTTTACCTTACGAGGGACATTTCGAACATAAGAAATCTTATTACCAGCTTGATAACCGGGGACATTTAGGTGCGCCCTTGATTCTCTAACCTCTTTCATAGGTGCATAGGTGCATACGTTACAAAACTACCAATTGTTTGTTCTTTATCAAAATAAATAGTATAATTTTTAGTTCCATCTTCTAAATTATACACATAAGATACTGTTGTTATACGGCCATGTTTATAAGATGGTTTGTATAGGCCATATAGCATCTCTTGGGCGTCTGTCACCACAGGGTAAACACTTACTACTACCCTAGACCCTACTTGCATAATATATCTACCATCTATACTTATTTTTAAGGAAGCTCGGAGAGCTTCCTTAAAAATAAGGTATGACGGGTTATTAGTCGTTTGACATTTATTTTAAGGAAGCTTTAGCTTCCTTAAAATAAAGTCACGACGTTACTTATCATCTATACTTTTTTAAGAAAGCTCGAAAAGACCTTACTTCAAAACCACGCGGATCTTCTTCTTCTTGGCAGGCGGCGCACCCCCATTCGCCAGGGCATACTCCCTCTCCTCACGCATCTGCCCCCAGCTCTTCTCGAAGTCGCCCAGATCCAGGAGCCACATCTCCCTCGCAGTCGTGGCCTCCAGAGCAGCAACCGCAGCCTGAGCCTTCACCACTAGCGCCTCTGCATCCTGGATCGCTGACGCCTTCACACGATCCATGCGGAGCCGTAGGAGATACTCATACCCATCAATGCCCTCAGTCCCTGCAGGAATGCAGGGCAGATCCACCTTCTGCAGAGCCGCGATGATCTGCTCATCCGTCGCCCGCCGCAGCTCAATGGTTCCCTCCAAGACACCGCGGATAAACCGCGCCTTCGCATCAGCCTCCACCGCCTCTGTCTTGAGACGATCCATCTCCTTCTGACGGCGCTCCTCATACTTGGCCAGACGAGGCCCATAGAATGCCTCCAGCATATCACCCACGCACGAGTAGCGCACGATCTTCATCTGCGTATCGAAGCACACCATGTTGCTCGTGCGCCAGGTGGTGGCCAGACGGAATCGCTTCTCAAACTCCGCAGGATTCGCCTTCGCCTCCTCGTAGTAATAAGGATCCAGAGTGAGGTCAAAGCGAACATCCACGTGATTGTAGAGATCATCGTAATTCACCAGAGCCTGCTTTCCATCCTCCATCTTTCCATTCTTCATGTCCTTGTTCACACACATCTCATCCAAGAACGCCTTGTAGTCATTCGTCCACGTGCCCACAGGGAGCTCCGTGATAACAACAATCTTCTTTGCATCGTCAAAGGTATAGAGACCGCGAGTGACCCACACGCCATCCGAGACTGCCGTCATACGCCCCTTGAACCCCAGCCACCAAGGCTGAAGAGCGAGGTTCTCCAGCGACTCGCGACGACCCTCGAGCCGATCACGCAGTAGAGCCAGAATGTCATTCGGATTGAACGGCGGAATGTCCGTGCTGAATGCAGTCCCAATGCCTACACACCCATTCATGAGCAGAAGAGGAATGGTGGGCCAGTAGCACTCGGGCTCCACGATCAGACCATCGTCATCTAGATGCTTCAGAATACCAGTGTCCTCCTTTCGCAGAATAGTTCCAACGATCGGCTCCAAGTGCGTGTGAATATACCTGGCAGACGCTGCATCCTTTCCACCCATGAGACGAGAGCCAAACTGTCCAATCGGCGCGAGCAAATTAATGTTGTTCGCACCTACGAATGTCTGGGCCATGCTGGTAATTGCGCCCGTCAGAGAGGCCTCACCGTGATGATAGGCCGCGTGCTCTGAGACATAGCCTGCCAACTGTGCAACGCGAACCTCGGATGTCAAGCCCCTCTTCAGACAGCCAAACACAATCTTACGCTGCGACGGCTTGAGACCATCAATGAGGTGGGGAAGAGAACGGATATTGTCCGCATTGCTAAAATGGATGAGCTCATCGTGAATGAAACGAGCAAAATCCACCTTGCCTCCAGGACCGAGGGTCAGAAGACGCTGAGGATTGTAGCCCGCCAGCCACTTCTTGCGATCATCCGCGCGCTTCTTGCTGAAGGCGAGAGACAAGCTCTCATCGGTCTCATCGCACCACGTATACTTGATCTCGTGGAGCTCCTTGAACCACTCCTGAGCCTCTGCAGGTGTGCTAGTGCCCAATCCCTTGTAATACTTCAGAGCCCAACCCTTTCCAGCGGTCTCCTTCCAAGCCTCAAACTCACCCTGCGAGTAGAAGCTGTGAACCTCTGATCGCCGAGTCGCCTTGAGAAGAGGAGTCATAAGAGAGCAGATGAAGCCGGCCTTCATGAGAGACGGCCACTCACTGTGGAAGAGATTCATCAGAAGTCCTTTGATATGAGACCCGTCCAAATCCTGATCTGCCATCACCATTACGCGACCATAGCGCAGAGACTTGAGATCCTTGTAGACCTTGCCCTGCTCCAGGCCGAGAATCTTCTTGATGGCGGTGAGCTCCTCATTATTGCTGAACTTCTCGGCACTCACGTCGCGCACATTGAGCATCTTACCCTTGAGAGGGAAGACACCCCAGGCCTCGCGGCCCACGATCTTGAGACCCGTGATAGCGCTGGTGGCGGCTGAATCTCCCTCTGTGAGAATGAGAGTGCACTCGGTCGACTTGCCAGATCCTGCCCAGAGGGCATCGACCAGCTTCGGCATTCCACGCAGAGTTGTGCGCTTCTTACCATCCGTCTTCTTAGCATCCTTGACCGCCTTTGCCTCCAGAATACTCTGTGCCTCGTCCATGAGTCCGATCTTCACCAGGCCTTCGACCAGCTTACCACCAGACTTGAAGGTGCTGCCGAACTTGGCCGCAGGCGTGGTGAGACACTCCTTCGTCTGCGAGTCAAAAGAAGGATTAACAATGGTGGAGTTCACGAAGAACATGACGCTGTCCTTGAGCTGCGCCACCTTGATATCCAGCTTCTTCTTCTTGAGGGCGAGCTCGCAGAAGTCGCCGAGGATGTGCTTGACAACCGTGTCGACGTGCTTGCCACCCTTCTTTGTATTGACGGCGTTCACAAAGCTGACGTGCTTCTCCTCAGCTGCAGTGTCCTCATCGTCAAACAGCGTTCTAGTCAGAACGGCGGCAACCTCCCACCTATCTGAGCAGCGCTCATGGGCAAGAATAGCAGAATCCTTCACGAAGAGGCGGACAAACTTCTCGAACGTGTTGGTCGAGATCAGCTCGCCGTTCCAGGTCACCTTCACGTCCTTTCCAGCCAAAGCGGCAAGCTCCAGACAGCGAGTGTGAAGAACGTGGGTCATCTGCTCCATGTTCAGGCCCACGAAACGGGAGAGATCAGGCTGGTAGACAATCTTGACAAAGCCGGTCTTTGCAGCATCCTTCTTCACAGATGCCTTCTCGCAGACCAGCATGTGATTGCGCCAGGTCTGCGTATACTTGAGGCCGTGCTTGGGCGATCGCGTCTCAACCGTGAAAGCATGGGAGAAGATGTTGGTGAGCTTGGCTCCATAGCCGTTCTTGCCACCGACGATCTTCTCCTCCTCCTTGTTGTAGTTGCCAGACGTAAGAAGGTGACCAAAGATCATCTCAGGAACGTAGACCTTCTCCGTAGGGTGAAGCTCAATAGGGATACCATCGCCATCATTCTCTACAGTGATCACACCGTCCTTGAGGCTCACATCAATATGCTTGATTGGAGTCTTACCTGGCTCGCCACTGCGAACAAGTGCATCTCGGGTATTTACAATGATCTCATCAAAGAGCTTGTAAAAGCCAGGGTTGAAGGGACAGTGGCGATAGACCATCTTTCCCTTTGCCGAATCGTAGATCCAGCGCGTCTCATCGTGAGTCTCAACAGAGCCAATATAGGTGTCAGGCAGCTCAAGGATATGCTCCCTGTGCGTGTGCTTCTTATAGGCATCGGCAGTAGACATTCTTTTTTATACCAAGGGAGGGGGTCATGGGTGAATCAATTTTATTGCTTCTTCTTAGTCTTAGAACCACCTATATTGGATTTGTAGCTTTTAGCTGCTCTCTTATATAATGGCCCACCTGAAAACTTCTTTTGGTTGAGAGTGGTAGGCGGAGATGCACTCTTGGCCGGCACTTACGACGTTTATGGTGGCAGGCCTCACAATTAAGGAAGCTCTCTGAGCGCCACCGGTATGGGTGAAAATTTATAAAATTTGATACCGAGCTACGGATAGGGTGTTGGTGTCATGCCATGCAATAAATGTTACGCATTTATTTACGACTTTCTTCTCTTTCCACCACATCCTTCCGCACCTTGTTTTCATACATTTAAGAGAAAGCGGCTTCTTCAATGTATCGATCAAATTGTTCCTGAGTTACAACGATATATTGAGAGAGCCGATCCTACTCTGATCTCCTTCCTTGATCAACAAGAAAAACTCCATCACTGGTATGAGATTATCGTATCAAAAGAGCATAATATGTTTAAAGTATGGTATAAGACACAAAGAGAAATGGATGAATCACTTTGTATCTTACAAGAGCACTGTATTCTAAAAAATACAAAAGAAGAAAGATTTTACCATCAATGGTTTGGAGAAAAATTTATACAGCTCTTAGCTTCTCTTTCAGGAATTCATAGCGAGCATTCTCCTAAACCTAAACCTGTGGAGGTTAAGAAGGAACTTGATATCATTGCAAGCCCCTTTACATTGACAATTCGAATTCCTCCGAATAACTATGATGATTTGTATTGTTAATGTGATAACTAAAATAAATGTCCAACGACGTTAATAAAATATTAGCTTATAATATAATGGTTAAGAATATTAATTCTAAATGCCGAAAGAATGCAAATGTAACTTTAAAACAAGTATTAAATGCAAGGAAAACAGGCAAGGTAGTGGGTCCGAGAAAGTTAACGCGGAAACAACAAAGCCGTTTTAAGAATGAATATGTAAGAGCTTGTGTAAAGCGGGGAAATAAGCCGTTATTTCTTTAAGATTAGGCCTTCCCAAAGGTTAGTCGTTCACGACTTCCCGCAGGTTAGGCCCCTAGGCCTTCCCGAAGGTTAGTCGTTTCACGACTTCCCGCAGGTTAGGCCCCTAGGCCTTCACAAGCATCAAGATCTTATCATTGTCCCAGCCAGGCGAGAATTTATTCGTATGCTCCATTTCAAAAAAAGCGCAAAAAGAGAGCTGATTTCTGATTGGTGCAATCACTTTTTGATAGGCCTCATTGGTTTCATTGCGAAAGACGTCTTCAATGAGTAAGATTCCACCCGGCTTCAGAAAAGGGATTGATTCTCTAACAATATCGACCTGATGACCTATATTGTGAGAAGAATCATCAAGAATGACGTCAAGATTGCCCCCCATTGCTTGGAATGAGGCACGAATAGAGTCGGCCTTTTCAACATCCATTAGTGCAAAGGAAGTTCTAGGAAGAGCAAAATCCTCTGCATGGGCGAGGAAATTTGTGTCTCGGTCAAAGAAAAACATGGAGGCGGCAGTAAAATACTGGGCCCACATGGCCACGGATCCCCCACCGGCAACCCCAATTTCTGCGAAACGGATGGGCCTATTTTTGTAGGGGGCGAGGAGCATTGAATAGAAGGGCGTGTAAGGGTGGCGATGTCCGGATGGATTGAAGGGGCTCTTATCGGTGTTACATCTGGCTCCAAGAAAGCACAGTTCGGTAGGAGCCTTGCTTGAATCCAGAGTGAACGTGGGGATCATTCTACGGATGTAAAGGGGTAGTCTTATTAAGTAGCTATGCCTGGACAAGAAGAAGGTTCCAAAGACGCCAAGCAATGCCCCTGGTGTTTACGGTGGTGTCTGAAAGATAATGCCTGTGCGTATGTTTTTGCATGTGGCCTGGATACCGCGAACAAATTCCATACCGGCATGGGATGCGGAAGAACCTGGTGTTGGACCTGTGGAAAGAAATACTGCTCGCCCTATTTTGATCCGGTCACGGGGGTCCGTCTTCCTACGGCAAAGGATCAACACGATCCGTTTTGTTGCAAAAAGGAGGCTGGATTCAAGGAGGAAGAGTATTGTGCGGGCGGCCATTCTGGACACTGCGGCAGGAGGTGGTAACACGCGGCCTTTGGCAGGAGGTGGCATGCGTAAATAAAAATCTTTTCTATGAATATAATCAAATGTCCTCTGTTCAGACCCAGTTTGCGCAGGTTAAGACGAATACGTTAGTTGCATATGACGATGGCTGGACGCACACCCAGCAGCAGATCGTTGATGCCATCACGAACAACGATGACAACTACACGCAGGTCGGCAACTACTACACGCTGAGCAGCAAGGATGCGCTCCTCAGCTTTATCGGTGACCACGCTGGCTCAGGTCACGACTTCCATGCCGAGGAGACGCTTATTGACATGGGCAAGGAGCTGAAGGTTGGCGTTGTTGGCCTGGGCTGCCTGCTCACGTTCCGCCTGGTGAAGCGCACGAATGCCTCGGCGGCCATGGAGTTTGACGGTGCCTACCGCATGGGCTATGCCATCGTTGACAACCGCGTGTCCCACGACTGGATGGATGGAGTTGCCAACAGACTCCACGTGAAGCTCGCGCGCACGGGTTAAATGTTCAATGAATAATCTGGTGATGGATCTTAAAAATAAGAAAGCTCTCTGAGATTTCTTATTTTTAACTTTAAAATAAAGTCACAACGTTATCAAATCCTCATAACGCCAACAATTGGTGTGTTAGGTGCTAATGTCTTATAAACTGTAAGACGTATAACAGCTCCAACAACAGTTAATACAACAATAAGTAAAAAGATGAACATAAACTCCTTACCCGAAAATCCTAAGAACTTCATTCTACTAACGGTGGTGATTAAAATTATTGTCTGATGAATGATAAGATGGGGAGTTATTATCAACCGATACCATACATGAAAACAAGAAGAACCAAGGGAGGATTTGTTCCGAGCCTAATGGGTGGTGTCCTTAGCAACGGCCCTCTTCTCTTGAGCCCTGCCATAGCACAGGGATACCGTCTTTTACGGAATGACAAGGAAAGGATGAAGAGCCGTCGCCGGAAGCGCAACACCCGCAAAACCAGACGCACAAACCGCAAGGGAAAAAATACGCGCAAAGCCTAAAGATAGGAAAGGGATGCCACTATAGAAATGGCCGCCGTCCGTCCCAACCAGAATGGCAATCTTTTTGAAATCAAAACGGTTCAGAGTGGCGCCTTCCGGACCTTAATCGAGGCACTGAAGGAGATTCTTACGGAGGCGAATCTAGAGTTCGACAGCCAGGGAATCAAGATCATGGCTGTTGATGAGACCCATACAGTTCTTGTGTATCTCCGTCTTCACAGTGAGCGCTTTGAGAACTATTTTTGCCCCGCCAAGCATGTTCTCGGTGTGAACATGATCTACCTTTTCAAGCTTATCAAGACGATGGGGAACAATGACTCTCTCACTCTTTATCTTCCTGCAAACAACCCCAATAAGCTCGGTATTCGCATGGAGAACTCAGAGAAGTCGACGACAACGAATTATTTTCTCAAGCTGTTCGACACGGATGTAGAGGATATCCAGATCCCTTCCCTCAACTTCTCTTCGATCATCCACATGCCGTCTGTGGATCTTCAAAAGATCTGCCGCGACATGAATGCTCTGGGTGAGAAGCTGGACGTCGAGATCACGAGCTCAGGCACGGACTTGATCTTCCGTTGCATGGGCGATTTCGCGGAGCAGGAGACAATCATCAGTGAGAATAGCAGCAGCATGAAGGTCCACAAGGCCAAGGATTCTCTCAATGAGATTGTCCAGGGCATTTTCCAACTGAAGCACCTGGTTCTCTTCACAAAGTGCACAAGTCTCTGTCCTTCTATTGAGCTCTATCTTAAGAACGACTTCCCTCTCATTCTGCGTTATACGGTGGCGAATCTGGGAGAGATCAAGCTGGTCTTGGCACCCATGAAAAATAAGACCTAAACTTTCTAGACACTACTACTATAGATGCCTCCTACATATGTTATTGTAAATGAGGATGATTATTATAAGGATCCCAGATTCTTCCTTGGATTTGTGAGTGGATTTCTATCGGCTGCTATTCTTTTTAGGGCATTAAAGTTTTGATTATTTCCGGTATAATATCTATATCTTTAATATAGAAGATGCCTAGCTGGTCTGGACTTGGAGTAAGGAATGCACTTCGGAGATATGGTTTACCAGGTGCAAATACTATTAATCGGTTTGTTCCTACGGGTGAGACGCCCTTCGCCACACCCGAAGAGTTAGATGAATTAAATAAACTGAGAGCACTTCCGCGTAAACCAGATGGTGATCAAACATTTGGACAAGTCTACAATTTAGGAGGACTTGGAGAAACAATGAATGGGAATAAATTCAAAAATCCTATACTGCGGAGAATAAATGAATTATCTAAATTGCAAGGTGCTCGTCCTACAAGATCCGCCGGTGGTCGCAAAGCCACTCGGCGTAGACGTCACCGTGTTAGACAGACACGTCGTAAGTAGATGGTAACGTCGCGACGTTAAGCCAAAATCATTTGAGGTGCCTTGGGTGTAATTAGCCTGATTGCCATCATGTGATCAGGTGCGCCACCGCCCTGATATGCGTTTATTCCAAGAACAATCTCTCCCTCATCAGTCGGCGGATCATCAAGTTGAAGTGTTACTTCCTTCTGATGATGCGAATGTCCAGCAACCCACGCACGAATAGGCCAGCGGATCATATCGTCCATAGTATTCGTAAAGCTTCCAAAATTCTTATGAGAAGCAAAGCGTCCGTGCGACATGAGCTTCGTAGGCATATGGTGCGTCACAACAACTGTGTTTAGCTGAAGAACCTCTGCATCACAGAGAGCTGAATCTAGCCATGTAACTGCTTCCTTATGGAGATGAAAGTCTTTCTTCTCGGTCCAGAGAGTGGTTCCACAGAAGTTTATACCAAGATGGTTCAAATAGACAGAACGATTGTGAAGGAAATGAATATTCTTCCACTCAGAGCAGATCTCTGACGCGAGCTTTAGAGATTTATCATAACCAGTATCAAACTCGTGATTTCCTGCTACCACGATCACATCATCCCAGTTCTCTTTGCAATACTTGATAAACTTGGGATAGAGATCCTTGTGAGGATAACCGATATCTCCAGCTAGAGCAAGAGTGCCTGTGACAGGCTTCACGATCTTATGAAAGAAGGGGCGCCCTGTCATCCTCTCCAGATGAATATCACTGATATATTGCAAACGAAACATTTTTATGTGCAAGTTGCACATAAAAATATTTATTTCAAATTTTAGCGACGTTATATTACCCTAAGGGACGGCCTTGGCCGGCACTTACATTTTCTTTTCAACATGCGGCGTATAGAGAATATCCTTGTGCGTAATTCCCTTATCCAGGCAATGAATACCCGTATTTTTATTAAATGACTCTGCATCCTTATTCCAAACTTTAATTACATAGAACCCAATTCGCTGATTCTGACCCATTCCAAGAATCTTCGGGCTAATACTAATTCCAACAAGACTATCATTTGAATCAACTGCTGCCATATGTAGCATAGTTCCAAGTGAATACTTCTTATATATATCAATTCCAGCTTCTTGACTTCCGCGCACGCTATAACTGCCTCCGCGGATATTATGGTAGTTTTCCCAAAGGGGAGGGAGGGGATCCTTCATCCAGAAGAACATCCCCCCCTTGATCCGTTCCCCAAGTTCCTGGAAGATACTAAGAACCTCTCTGGGCGACGAGGCAGTTGCAATCTTCTGAAAGGTGTCCAACGTCCACCTCTTTTCTCGTAAGGAGTGAAAGTAGAGAGTCCAAGGACCTGTGGGGAAGGGGCTAGTAATGTCTATGGCGGCCATGGTAATGGCTTCCTATTTTTAATAGACTCAAATTTTTATGTGGTTGCTTACGCAGTTGTCTGAAGCGAAGGAATCTCAGGCTGAGGCACGACTGGCGATGGCGCCTCCTCTTCTTCCTCCTCAAAGGAATCAATCGGAAAGGCCACCTCATCACCCTCCTCATTGATAACAAGAAGCTCTAGGGGGAGCTCCCTGTCAAGGTAAACACCAGACTTAACAGACCACGCACCCACAATCACAGCCGGCGGTGGAACAGTCTCTCCAGAGAACTTCATGTTGCTCACGAAATCGTCCAGTGAATAAAGTGTAATTCCATTGTAACGGACACTAGCTGAAAGCCACGGGAGATTCACCGAGTCATTTGAAAGGCCCTTAACCAGAGTATTTGAACTCTCATAATATGTCCACGTGACTTCGGGGATACCAGGACCCGTGAGTGATACATTGTTTAGAAGAAGAGGAGTAGAATATCCTTTGAAGAAAACATACTCCTTGGGCTGGAAGGCCACGACAAGAGCTGTTCCCACCGTAGTGCTTACATAGACAATTGTATTCACTAGGGTCTTCATAAAAAGATATGTGCGCAGAGCCCACAGTTTCATTTCAGGCGTAATCTCCATTTACTGAAATAAAAGGTGGACAGTTTTTAAGCGCTTTGAAGTGTGCGTGTATCTATACATTGTGTGCGTCCTGTTCCGCTTCCACAGGATACAGTGGCAACGGGTCCTGTAGTAACAGAATTACCAGAAGCATCCATTACAGTGCCAGATATATCTTTTATAGGTGCAGGGGCAGGAGGAGATACTATTTTCTTTATAGTTTCACAGCCACAGGGTGCCACCGATCCGCAGGTTGAACAGGGAGTTGACTTTAGCACTGGCGTAGCCACTTGCATAGCTGCAGAACCGGGTGTTGCCTTAGTAGCTCCAATGATTACCCCAGTGATCAAGAGAATAAAGGGGAGTAAAAGAAGGCCCCATGCAACAAAATCAGCACCTTGCTGAGATAAATAGAGCATGAGTAAAACGGCAATTACACCAAAAATAAAATGAACTGCAAGAAGTCTATTATTTCTATTGATTAGATCCAAAGTGAGTAATGCAACAAAAAGTGCCCCTGTTGTTATGGCGGGGTAACTCATCTACCGTCTATACTTATTTTTAAGGAAGCTTGGAGAGCTTCCTTAAAAATAAGTATAGACGGGTTATTAGTCGTTTGACATTTAATTTAACGAAGCTAAAGCTTCGTTAAATTAAAGTCACGACGTTACCAGTGGTGCTTAAAATTAAGAAAACTCAAAGAGCTTTCTTAATTTTAAGGCCTGCCACCATATACCGTCGTAAATCACCACGGTATTCTTTATTTTTCTTTTAAATTCAAAGGCGAACCAGCTTCGTCCCGTTCCATCGCGCAACCGGCTCAGGAATCACATTTCCATCCTCATCCGTTGAATACACCCTATTCTCTCCATCCTTGTAATATGTAATACCCTTATACTCAAACTCCTCAAGATCAAGGCCCTCCTCCTCATCCTCAACGAGCTCTTCCTCCTCAATGACCTCAGGCTCGGGCTCAACCGTCTTGGGAGATACCCCCATCCGTTGATTTTGCAGCAAAGTCTGGAGCTGGCTATGCATAGACACCAGCTGCTCCTCAAGGGCTGTCAGGCGATCCTCCAGGAAGGGAGAGTAACTCACAGGAGCTGCCTGGGTCCTTGATAGCGCCTCAAGACGCTCAATGCGCCTAACAAATTCATTATCATAGAGGGGAATCTTGGGCTTCTCAACCGCTGAAAGAACCTGCTCAATGATGCTCAGTCGCTCGTGAAGCGTCACCTCCAGCGTGCGGAAGAGCTCGCGGATAAGGGGCTCAGTGCTCATTCTTTTTTTATGATTGTTCACTAGTGGACTCGCCAAATCAATTTTTTACCGGTTGACTCCGCGTATTTGAATATTCATCACTGAATCAAGAGTGCTATCTCTATCCTTTAGAGGCTTGCTTCTCTTGAGCCTGAGACCCTCCTCTGTCTTCATAGGCCCTTTCTCCTGCAGAGTATTCTTCATATTGGAGTCAAAAAAGTCAATCGGCTTCGTATCAATACTGCCCAAGATACTAACCATAGGCGGCATATGAATATCTACACGCACCTTTCCAACACGTGTGGTGGCGCGAAAGGTCTCGATCGACATGGGCCCTCCAAAGAACTTCAGAGACTCGCGAGGAGGAGCAGGAAAGATACGCGCCAGACCTTCAGGATCATACAGACGGTGAAGAAGCGCCATACGTTCCCAGCGAACGTGAGGATCAATGGACTCATTCAGAAGATAAGAAACGCCACACTCAGGGCAGCAGAAGTTGCCATACACTCTCCAGAGCCCCTTATCTTCGCGCTCAGGAACAATGCAGGGCTGGCCTTCAAACGGCTGGGTGCACCAGAAGCAGGAGACATCCGATGAAGAGGGAAGCTCTTTAGCATCACTTGAAGTGCGGAACTGAACAAGAAGACCCGAACGAACAAATGCGGGCATAGGGGCAGTGGTATCCACCTTTTCCTCTTTCTCTGGCGGAGCCTCACCCTTTTCCTCTTCTACCTTTTCATCAAGACTCTCCTGCTTTGAAAAGAAAAAGTTATCGGCGCTGAAGTCATAGGGCTCGGGTTGAAGAGGGGGCGCAGGATCGTAGGAAATAGGTGCATCATGAAACTTTACTTCGCTGCTATGAATTTGAAGATGTGCAATGAGAGGACGCCGAGGCTCTGGGGCAAAGTTCCCCTCAATTCCATTGGATGTAACAACAGCGACAATCTTGATTGCCTTCTTAGACTTTCTGGGAACAGGAACAAGTGCTTCCACCGCAGCAGCAGCAGCAGGAGCAACAGGCGGTTCTATTACTTTAGAGCGACGCGGCGGCATTTACTGATCAAAGGACGTGTTACAAAGTTTAGGTGGTTTCATCCACCGTCTAAACATGGACCACGCATTCCATCAGATGGTTGCCAATACAGATGGCCTACCTTTAAGAATACATACACTCTTTCAGCTTATGGTTAAAAATCCAGCCACTCTTTCTCATATGATCTTGGTAGGCCCTCCAGGATCAGGGAAGACAACCTCTGCGCGCGCATTCGTAGAGAAACTTCATGGGCAAGGTGGTCTCAATTCCTTCTTTGGTCGCGCTCTTTTCTTGAATAGCAGTGATGAGCGTGGCCTGGAAGCAGTGAGAAGCCGCGTTTTTCCTTTTGTTCGTTCCTCTCTCCATTCTATTCTACAAACAACAGTAACAACAAACCCACCCAAGATAATTATTTTCGACGAGGCAGAAACACTCACGGATCAGGCGCAGATTGCGCTGCGTCCTCTTCTAGATACAAAACCTCAAGATGTCCTTTTGATTTTCCTTTGCAATTCCATTTCACGCATTCATTCCTCTATTCTTCACAAGTTTCTCACGATTCAATTGGAGGCTCCAAGCACAGAGGAATTTACCAAGCGTCTTTTGAAAATAGAGGGAAAGCACCAAGGAGCAACTGGATTTGATATTTTGTATAGGCGCGGTGATATTCGCTTTTTCTTGCTTCATCCAAAGAAGCATGAAGAATGCGCCAAAATATGGGGTGCTCTCTTCAATACACGAGCCTATGAATTGAAACCGTATATTGAGGCTCTTTTGCAAACCTGGATTTTTCCAGAACTTGCCATGTTCTTTCTTGTTCTTTCAAAGGAGCTCGAACTTTTGAATGCGCCTGCTCTTTATTCAATGCTCCGTATTACAGACAGTGATTTCCTCCGCCTTTGCCCTCCTCCTATTCGCATTGAACTTTTGACAAATTGGGTGAAAGAACATATCCTCCTAAAACTTGACGCAACTTTAAGCACCTAGGCCTGTAGCATAATGGATCCTACGAAGTTGACATTCACGCCACTGCGCATCTCTACTCTCGTCACGACGGGTCATCTGGGCACAACGATCCAACTCAAGGATCTCTTTGAGAGTCTTCCTGCCATTCTTATCCCAATTGGCTATCCTGGAGAGGGGATCTTGAAGATGGAGTATAAGGATAAGATGATCGGATATGCTGCGAGAGATGTTCTTACAAAGAGGCGCGTATCCGATAAGACCTTCTTTAATCAGTCAACGCTTGTGATCAGGAAGAAACGCGATGATGATGTGGGCGGTTTTAAGGAGGTGAATATGAAGCTCTTTGAGAATGGTGGATTTCAGATGACGGGAGTTACAAGTGAAGAGTTTAGTCGCTCTGTGCTCGACTGGCTTATTGCACATCTGAAGGGAATCACAATTTCAAAGGAGCCACTGAAGGTTGCGAAGTTCGCTATTCAGCTTCTCAATAGCGACTATAAGATGAATACAATGGCGCGGAGAGATGAGCTTCATAAGATCCTGACGTCAAAGTATCGCCTCTTTAGCACTCTAGAGACGACTATTTACCAGGGTGTGAATACTAAGTATTACTACAATGAGGCCGCGCCTCTTGATACGGAACTTTGGGGCATTTGCCAGTGCCCGCGTCCTTGCACAGGTCAGGGAGATGGAAAGTCAATTGGAAACTGTAAGAGGGTGACTATTTCCATCTTTCAGACGGGCAGTATTATCATTACGGGCGCGCGGAATAGGTCCCAGCTGGATGAGGCCTATGAGTTTATTAATATTATTCTAAAGAGGCACGCTGCTGAGGTTCTGAAGCCTCTACCTGTTGTCCCTGTCTAATAGTTAGGTGTTGGACATTTATTTTAAGAAAGCAGAGCTTTCTTAAAATAAAGTCACACCGTCGTCAACTGCGGAAAAAAGGCATTTGGCCTTTCCCGGAATACTTCAGATTTTACTATGTCGGCTCCCTCATCTGCGCCTCAGACTGCTATTGTTCCCGCCGCCCCTGCTTCCCAGCAGCAGGAGATTCTCCCCACGCCGCAGACTCTTCTGCAGGCTGCCAAGCTGGCCATCCAGCAGGATAAGTCTATCCAGATGGACTATTACGTAGAGACTGATAAGGGCCAGGCCTTTCTCGGTGAGGATACAGAGAATAGTGAGAAGATGCTTGTCAAGAGTGGTGAGGAGTTTACCAGTCTGATCCAGAAGATCTACAAGGTTCAGACCGACTATATCATCATCACGGAAAATAGCATCTACATTGTCTCTGGCAAGATCCAGAAGCGGAAGATCAAGGGACCGGCTCTCCGCGGTGTGACTGAGTAAACGCTGAGGATAGGAAGTAAAAATAAGGCAGCTCTTTGAGCTTTCTTATTTTTAAGTAACATTAGTAACTATAAATTTTTACTGTCTGGGAGTTAATGCACGATCGCAAATTAAATAGGAAAAGAGTGTATCAGTAACTACGATAGCCGATCCTGCTATAAATGATAAGAGTAAGAGACTATTTACCTTTTTAGAATATGTCATTGTAAAAATGAGAGTGAGAAGTAAAAGTCCGGCAGCAACAGCGCGGAACCAGAAGAAAAGGTAGTAGAAATCGCATACGGTGCGATTAGGAATGGGCTTCGTCCAGTCGGGTTCCATTTCTCTACAGAAAGAATAAAATAGTGGCCAAAACTAGAATGGCCAAGAAGTCTGGACGCAAGAATACGCACAAGAATACACGCAAGAATATGCGTAAAATGTATGGCGGTAATCATCTTGTTCTGAGCCCTATGCCCCTTAATGACACAAGCATGGTTGGAGCTAGCAAGATGTCTATGGCGCATGGTGGTGACTTTTTTGGCTACCACGCGAAGCAGCACGGCGGCATGGCCCCTCTAGGCTACACAGGTATGCTTGATGAGTCTCTCCGTGCCTCTGCCCGTGTTTCCCCGCTCGACCAGGCGGGCGCCGCCATCGTCGGCCTCAAGGACCAGGCGGGCGGCAGACGCAAGCGCCGGTCAACCAAGCGCCGGTCAACCAAGCGCCGGTCAACTAAGCGCCGTTCTACTAAGAAGCGTAGACAGTATGGTGGCATGCGTGCCCTCGGCAGCATGGAGCTTGGTGCGCCCACGATGCTCCTCCAGGGCCCGCAGGCCCAGCAGGCCCTCAGCACGATGAACCAGGACTGGAGAGCGGCCCAGCACTCCTCTATGTAAAGAGAGACCGGATTATTGTTGTCTGAGACCGCAGCTTCTCCTTCTCAGAGTCCGTTAAGACAACTGTGATATGACATACTAGATTGCCATAACCGCCATTTTGGCGTTGCGGCATTCCCTTTCCTTCCACCGTATGAGTGTTCCCCGACATGATTCCAGGAGGAATATCCACGACAAGCCCATCCGGATGCGCAGGGTGACCCGGCAGAGTCCTCTGCGTGCCGAGAAGACACTCCGCTAACGTTAGCTGTATCTTTGTGTGAAGAGTGTTTCCTTCGCGCTTGAATACCGTCGTCTCATCGGCCTCATTGAGAACAATGTGCACATCACCGGCCTCGTGATAGTCGTGATTATCACTGCACTCTTTTACAAAGACGAGAATCTCACCGACCTTCATTCCAGGCTCAATCTTCACATCCAGGCTCTTCTCCTGTGCCGTGAACTTCTTACCCTTGCACTGTCCACAAGCTGCCCCATTCTGCCGACCCTCACCTCTGCATGGAGGACACGGCATACGATTGATCGCTGCCATTCCAGGGCCGATCATGATCTGCTGCTCAACAAAGCCACGGCCCTGGCACGTGGAGCACGGGACAAAAGAGGTGCACCCCTCTCCCTTGCAGCCACTGCAGAACTTCTGGCGCTCGAACTGGAACTGGATCGTGCGACCATAATAGAAATCGGTGAGGCGCAGATTGACCTCGTGCACCTTTGGTGGTGCCTTCTGCCTCTTCTGCTTCGGACCCTGCTGTTGCTGTCCACCTCCGAACATTCCACCGAACATACCACCCATGTCAAAGGGAAATCCGCCGCCTCCTCCAAACGGATTGCCTCCGCCGAACGGATTACCCTGTTGCTGCTGACCACCCCCCTCTCCATCCACATCACCCGTCATATCATAGACCTGGCGCTTCTTTTCATCGCTGAGAACATCATAGGCGCGCGAAACTGCCTTAAAATCCTCTTCTGATCCGCCCTTGTCAGGATGGTGCGTCTTGGAGAGGCGAAAATAGGCCTTGCGAATATCATCCTTATCCGCCTCCTTTTCTACACCAAGCACCTTATACAGATCCTTTTCATTGCGAGGAGCCGACATTTCTGTGAAACTATAATGGCAGATGTTTAGACCCATTACCGCCTAAGAAAACTCTGCGTTTCCTATCCATGGAGATCGGCCTCATTGGGCAAGAGGAAAATACACGAATTCTAGTGGAAACTCTCAAAGATCCCCCACATCTCTTTTTCTCTGGCGGATATGGCTGTGGAAAGACAACTATTATGACCGCCTTTCTCAAGGCCTATTATGCCCAATTTGGAATTGTCAATCCAGGCCCTGAATGGGTCTTGTATTTATCGTCGGACCAAGATCGAGGCATCCACTGTGTTCGCCAGCTCGTGGGTGAGTTTGTGAGACACGCTCCTGAAAAGGAGGGTATCTATCGTTGGATTATCTGCGATGACTCAGACTCTCTCCCCATGATCTCCCAACAGGCTCTTCGCCGGCCCATGGAGACACATAATCATATTACCCGCTTCATCTTTTGTAGCAGATATACGAGTGATCTTATTCAGCCTTTGCGTTCCAGATGCCTTCATATTGAGCTTGAGACCATTTCTCCCTTTGATCTCTTTGCCCATTTCATTAAGATCTGTGGGCAGGAGCATCTCAGACTCTCTCCTCATGCCAATCTTCTCTTCCTCAGTCTGAGTCAGACGCCGACCGAAATGAAACGCATGATTCTTCTTCTTGGGACAAAGTATCCCGATTCCAAGGCACCCATTACACCAGATCAAATTCTGGAAATATTTGGATCACCAAGCTATTCTCTCTGCATTCAGCTTCTTCGCAACTATTTGCGGGGAGATATAGAAACCTGTATTGACTTGTTTTTCAAAATCTGGAAGACAGGTATCAGTTATGAAGACTTTCTGAACGAGCTTAATACGACGCTCAGACAAATTGGACAGCTACCGGCACAGAAAAGTCAGAGACTTCATGAGCTAATTCTGAAGGGGTGGATGTATTTCGCCCAAGGAAAGACACATTCACTTGACATGCTTCGTTTACTTTTCCCAGAGAACTCTTGAAGGGCTGAGTAACGTCGTGACTTTCTTAGAATTAATGTCATACGACTAATTTAGTGATAGAACTTATAAATAGTGAAGCTTAAAAGCTTCACTATTTATAAGTCATCACGATAGGGGGATGGCGACGGTGAAAAAACTATTTAGAAAGATACCGCCTCCAGAGTTTGTAAATGAGATTCTACAAAATCTGAAACTTCAAGGTCTTTCTGAACGGCGCTGGTTTTCAAAGGATGAGCTCTTTCTTGGAACCATAGATGAATGGCTACCCGTTTTAGAGCCCTATTATATTCCCTGTAAAGCGAAGCGTTTCCTCTCGGATGTGGATAGTTCGCGTGTAATCACAATTTTGCGCCATATTCTTCATTCAAATGGATATGAATTAAAAACACAGGAAAAGATGTATAAGATGCAAAAAACAACAATGTATCAGATCTTCAATGAAGAGGTGATACATGATCTAAGCGCAAATGAAATGTGTGTTGAGTTTCTTTAGGGCGTTGTCAAACCTCTGTTTGACGAGGCAGTTGGACATAAAGTCACTGCGTTGTCAAACCTCTGTTTTTCAAACAGGCACAACCTCCTGGCCCCTACGCATCTGATCCATAGTCTCACGCACCATCTCTACAGTAAGCTCAACTCCATCCCCATAAAGTCCTTTTAAACTGGCCGCCACCTTCATTTTCATCTTATTGAGTTGGAATTCATTCGCCTTCGGATTTTCCTGCTTTAGAACCATCATGATTTTATCCTGAACAGGTGCAGCATTTGTATCTAACCAAGGCTCACCATCTATAAGATCAAAGAGACTCTGAACTGTGTCAATGGGGATGCGGAAGAAATCGCGATCAGGGGTCAGACGATCACCAAGCTTGCAGATAAGCTTATGAAGAGACACAAGCTTTCCGTCCATTTGTGTAACACTCTTGGCTAGCTCAATCTTGAAAGGCCAAAGAACACCCTCGGAATAGAGTTCATCCGCCCTCTCATTCGGTTTCTTCGCACTTACGCTGATATAGTAACAATCAGCATAAGAGGGATTACTTAGACACATGAGGTAACCAGACATTTTTACTTATACTTATACTTATAAAGATTATCAGGCTCTAAATAAAGCCGAGATGGCCAAGTCCGATTCCATGATCTGATCTTCAGACATGCGGAGGAACCAACCATACTGACGACGATCACGCAGCTCAGGCCAAGGGATCGGGGCATAGATACTCTGCTCTGAAATGTCAAATGTCAAGACACCCTCCTGTCCCGCCGCCAAGAGATCCTCAATCTGGATTCGCCGTCCATTTGCCTTGCGAGACAGCTCGGCATTCGGCCGGTATTCAACACCTCCTGCGGCAGCCAGTTGTCTGGCATCCCACTTCTCATCACCGCGGAACTCACGACCACCACCTCGCGCCTCAACACGCTCGCGAGCCATCTTTTCCCACTCCACAAAGAGGGGCTGCTCCGCCTTTCCAGCCCATACACATCGTAAACCGGGAGCAGGTGTTCCCTTCGGTCCCGCATACGTCTCTCCGTCATCCATTCCAAAAAAAACCACCTTCTCAGGCGATAGAGGACCAAACGGTCTAAGGCAGATTGTGGCGGGGTCCAGCCACATGCCACCCCATGTCTTCAGAGTAACAGCACGAATCCAGTTGAGCTCGGCCGGTCCAACTGGTGCAATCGGGTTCTGGAGAGGGACAGGAAGAGAGCCCCAGCCACTGAGCCTCTGGGCAAGGTCAGAGAGACCATTGATAATCTCTACACGATAGATATCCTTATTCTTAGTTACAATGCTCGTATAACAGAGATTGAGGAAAGGGACATTAATTGCGCGACTGGATCTACCCATAAAATCCATCCACTTGCGCGAGTTTACATCACTCGTATCCATGTAGAGCCAAATAACAGGCTTGTCCATCCCCTTTTGTAAAAGTTTCTTGTCCTGAAAAGGATTCTCTTCAAGTGTTGTATTGGTGACATAGCCCGCGAGGACAAGTCCAAGAACAACAACTATACCAGATGTTATTAGAAGTGCGTTCTTCATCTATCTTCTCCCTCTATTTTCAAGAGATAATTGTGTAGTCACTGGTTCACTCGTTTTCAGAACAAGACGATTCATCCTCTCAAAGTATGAATCCACAAAGGCCCCCTCCTGTGCTACACGAAGTTGCCGTTGTCTCTCTCTTTCCGCTGCAGCCCGTTCCGATTCCTGGACAGCTGCCGCCTCAGAATCTGTGAGCGGCTCGGGAGCCCTGTCCCTCGACGCCCTATAGTTTTTAAGATCACGTGCCTCCACTTTCACGTGGGAAACCTGCGGACTGATCGTATTTTCTAGTGTATATGCCTGTTTCAGGTCCGTATACTTTAGATTCGCATTCGCAGGTGCCGTGTAACTATCTGCCTTTGTTCGGCCCAGCTCAACACCCGATCCAGGAGTTAAAGTCATTGCCTGCGGGGTAATGTTCATAAGTTGCGTTGAAGGCCTGAGGCCCTGTGCAGCCTGCTCCTCAAACATCTTATTGAAGACATCGCGATTGAACTTACCACTGAACTTTTTCGCTCCAACCTGCATATCTGTCTGACCTTGAAGCCAATCACCGTAACCATCATCATCTGGATCAGGAATGCGCGTTTGCTCAAACATCTGGTTGAAAGCATTCATATCCAGTTTCTGGGGATTGAGCCTGACAGGTTCCACATGCTTCCATGCTTTCGCATCGTCTGTCCTAGTGTCTGAAAGGACAGTAGGAGCCTCTACTTTCCCCGCCTTTGTCCGCCCACCATGAATTCTCTTCAGAATCTCCGTGAGATAAGCAAAAGAGCGAGTGACAGCCTCGAACTTTTCGTCTGAACCCCCCTTCTTGTCTGGATGTGCCCTCAGCGCCGCCTTTTTGTAGGCTGTTTTGAGTGACTCCTCTGTAAGGGCAACCTCCTCTTCAAGCCCGAGCACTTCCAGGCAACTCTGAAAGTAATTGATCGCCTTTTCATTGGATCTTGGCTTACTTACCTGGTATTGTGCAGACTTGGGAGTCTCTTGCCTCACAGTCAGATACTGTTGCTGCGAAGAAACAGGAGCTTGCTCTCCAGGCAAAGAATCAGGCCTCTGATTCTGCTGAACTTTGGCCACGTAAGCCAGCAAGTTGGCGTAAATACCTGCTCGTCGGGCGCTCTGAACAAATTCAGGCCCTGCAAGAAGTGTCTGAATCATTTCAACACGCTTTGCAGGCTCGCGGATCTTTATAAGATTAGAATATATGCGTATATGATTCTCTGGTACACTCTGTGTCTGCCCCATACTAATTCAACCTTCTATTAGGTGCAGCATTGATAGAACGCAAACGGCCGGGTAATAAAATGGGTATATCTGCTTCACATTCCCACATCCATGTCTTTCCTATCGTCATGAATCCGAATTTAGTTGGCCAGAATTGAGGTAAAGAAGAAGGTGCCGCCCTGAGCACAGGGTTGCGAACCAGATGCCACGATTCCATAGGAAGAACAAGGGCGAGCTGTTCCTGTGGCTGGATAGGTGGTTCTGTTGCTAGCCCCGCTGGGACCGCGTGACACTCTCCTTCAAAGTCCGCCCAAAGAGGAGGAAGATGCCACGGATAAAACCAGTGTAGATTCACCTTCTTACCAAGATAATAATCTAGAATCCACTGCATACCAATCTTATATTGAGTGACGGCTAGGTCAGGGGCAAGTTGTCTATATGTGGATCGCCAGTCACCCCCATAGAATCTCTTTTCTTCAAACCAAACCACTGGCAGCCCCTGAACAGAGATCATCGCCTTTTCTGTTTCATTGCGAGGAGGGAGGTTCCGCGCCTTTTTCTTCTTTTGAATATTGGCAAAGATCCATCCCTCTTCCTTTGACGACAAGATAGCAAAGAGGAGATCAAAGGTTGACCAGTTGATTTGTTCATTCTCCGTAAAATACAGCCCCCTTTTATGAAAGTCTCTTAATAATCCCACAATTTCATCGTGACCACCCTCCTTGATCTTCAAAGACATTCCATGCGGTAGAAAATCATTACCTAGGAGACTCATGAGCGCAATATAGTCAAGGAGTTGCTGCCTGTTATTAACATCGTTAATAGAGAAAAGGCTCTCACGTAGCACATCCACTGATAAGAAAAGATACTTGGCCGTTGCGAACTGCTTTGAACCGAATTCATCCTTTTCGCGCATTAGAAAACAAGGACCCTTTGCGGTCAACATAGACAAAAGAATCAAGTCGGCATCGAGGCCATAGATGATCACTGCTTGATCAGCGTCAACAGGCCGTTCCCTCATCCATGCCATGACCTTGTGTTCACCTTCCCCCGGTTCATCTGATGTGCTGACCGTCCATCCTCGAGCCTTGCAGAACTCCTTGAGTCTGAGCCCGAGCCTTTCCATAAAGGCTGTTCCAGGCGTGATCGCATTGGTGTCCCACCGAACGGCACCTGGCGCTCTCACGCCCATTTCAAGTTCCTTGCCAGCCCACCACACCGACTTGAATCGGCGCATCCTCTGCTGCTTGATCTTTGCCATCGGCACGACTCCGTCAACGGCCAAAAACACAGTCTTTGGCTTTCCTGCTCCATTCCAAATTGTTATTAGAGTCTTACACACCTCCTCACAGAGAAGACGCTCCCATTCAATCTGTTCATCTTCATCGGCGGGCACAGGAGGAAGCGCATCGCTTCTCAAACACCCATATACAATACAGTTGAAATCAACAAGTAAACAGGAAACAGAACCCTGTATACTTGGGACAAGAAGTCCTTGAACCGATTCTGTGAGTTTTTTAAAATACGAGGGTATCCCCATTACTAGATGCCGTGATAACTTATATATAGAGAAGCTTTTAAGCTTCTCTATATATAAGTTCTATCACTAAATAAGTCGTGGGACATTAATTCTAAGAAAGCTAAAGCTTTCTTAGAATTAAGTCACGACGGTAAATCGTTTCACCTCTTAAGGCAGAGATGAGCCAGTGGTTAAAAGATTATCCATTGACCGTTACGGGTGAGATCATAAGAATACTTCCCGACGGATTAATCTTTATGACTGGATTTATAGCACTTCTTACATCATCGTATCCCTTCTTTGTCCTTTTCCTAACACTCTTAGAAAGTTTAGGAGCATTCTATCTCTTGCAAATGAGTGCATCCTTTCTTGATCTCAGCTTTATAAGACCATCTAGAAACTACCAATCGACAACCTGCAGAAATGGCTTCAATAGCCCTACCCTATCTAGCCTTTCCCTCTTCGGATCTGCGAGCCAGGTCAGCGCCTTTCCGTCAGCCCCTCTCTATACAATCAGTGTTGCTGCAGCTTATCTCTTTTCCGCCATGAGTAGTCAGATTCCTGAGCTGGAAGCGCTCGGCCCCGCCTATTCATCGCGATTCTACATCTCAGTTTTTGCACTTTGTATACTGCTTTTCGTGATTGGAAGCTACCGCATGTATAATGAGTGCGACAGCGTAGCTACAGTTGTCATGAGCGTGGCGGTTGGACTTCTGCTCGGCACTCTTCTGATGAATCAGAATCTTGCGATCCTTGGCCCCGACAGTCTTAATTTAACAGGTATTCCTTTGTTAAAGAGCAAAACTGCTAATGGAGAGAGTATTTATGTGTGCTCATCTCAATAAGCCGTGACTCTAAATGTCCTACCGATAATAGAGATGCCGTCGCTGTTTGAAACAACAAGACAAATGATTGTAACATCTTTTATGGCATTGCCTTTGATGATGATAGCCTTCACCCTTTTCATTGGTCTCGGTATTGGTAATATAGGTCTTATTATACTTCTTCTTGGTCAGATCTTTCTTGTGCCTGTTACATCAATGCTCATCCACTTCGTAACAGGTTCTTATTTTACAATTAACAGTCGTGATATCTGCAACCTAGTTCCTTCTGCAAATAAATACGGCTTTATTCCGTCTGCACCAAGTTTCTGGATGGCCGAGGTCCTCTTCTTCATGTCGTATCTGATTCGGAATGCGTATACCATTTACAATCAAGATGCGGTGACAGGAGCCTCTGATGCTAAGGTTCGGAATCGCAAAGACAGGCTCTATACATCAATGGTGATCGGTATTCTGATCACTCTTCTTTTCGTCTATCTCCGCTATTCATTCACAGGATGTGAAACAATGGTGGGTATTACTGTCTCGGCCCTTGTCTTTGTGCCCCTGGGAATCTACTGGTATGATTTTGCTGCTCTCTGCGGGGCGAAAAATGCGGATATCTTCGGCATTTCTGCAAGTATTCTTCCAAAGGGCTCCAATAAGACACAGGTTTGCATCAAGGTTTGAGCGAATCACTTATCTTTCGTAAATAGTGAATCTGTTGTCTGAACTTCCAGACATCTTCCACCTTCACGCGATTGTATTGAATATGAATCTTTGAAAACGAGATAAACTTCTCTAGCTCGTTTTGATAGACAGTTAGGTCATTGTATAGCTTAGGCATATCCTCCAACGTCAGCCCAGACGTGATACCGCGCCCCTTATTTACCTCTTCATGAAGCCAAAATACCCACTTTCGTGCAGCCTCTCGTAGAGCAGGGCCGCGCAGAGCAGTAAATTGAGAGATTGGCTGCTTTCCTAGCCACGCTCTGTAATGTTCTCTACACATTGGACACGGCATAGAAGGCTCTACATATTTAAGAACAAGCATCCATGTATTCACTTCATCTGTCTGATTGATAGGGTGTCTGGGTTTTCCTAAATGTTCTGCTGCCGTATGGAGTATAGTCCAAAGCGCAGGGCCCCAGTCCTTGTTCTGAGCCATCCTATATCCTGTTATAAAATTTGAAGCCCCCCATTTTCCGTATCGGAGTATGGCAACTACAATACCAATTCCTAAAATCTATTGGGACACCTTTCAAGCCGCTCTCCAAGCACAAGTCAAACGCTTGGCGAAGGATGTGGCAAAGTCTCTCAGACAGCCTGAACAACCTCTTCTAAAGGCGATCCTAACTGAAAAAGTAGACGCCTACCTCTTTGAAGAGGAGGGCGCCGAATTTACTGATCTCGAGGCTATGCGTTGTAAGCACAAGATTCCTTCTGAAAAGAATGGGGCTGTTCTGGAGGCGTGCAGACAACCGGTCTTACTTGGAAAGGGGGCGTGTTGTTTGCATTTGGGTGCAAAGGAGCCTAGCACCACAGGCCTGAAGGTCTATCGCGTGATCAAGGTGGAGGATGAGAGCTATTGGCTTGATGGGGATAAAGTTCTGAATGATGATCTTGAGATCTGTGGTCTATTCAAGGATAACAAATGCACACTCTTCAAACTCTCTCCATAAGGTCAAAGAGAATCTCCACAAATCCAAGAGGCTTCTCTTTTTCAACCGAGATTACATCGCGAGCCCAGAGGCCAATCAGTGCATGATCATGAGGGTAATCACCACCTCCACGCCCATTTCCCTCACATGTCAGAAGAGGCAGAGGATGAACCCTCATCCCATCTCTATTTGCGGGAACTTTGTTCTTGTCCACAAACTGCTTCTTGCTATGATTTACAAGATACGGATACTGATGGGCAGAATACTCAGGATGAATACATAGATCCTCTTTACATTGATGATACAGATTCTCACCATCCTCCTCTTGATCGGCGTAATCACCTGCCCAGACGAGACGATACTTGTGGAATGAGCCTTCAGATGTGAGCTCCCATTCGAGAGCAGAAACGAACCCATTTTCAATAAAGGAATGCTCCATGAGCTTGAGTCCATTGGAATATTGATGCGCATACATCCATGCAACAATCTTTCCCTGACTATCCAAGATGATCGGATAATAATACTGCCCCATACTATTTAATGTGATAACTAAATTAGTTGTTGGATATTTATCTTAACGAAGTCACGACGTTACCTAAAATTGAAATTGTTAACAAACAAATCCAATTTTACCAATATGTTTCATCTAGGCCGTGGACTTACGAAGAGGCAAAAGGAGGCTTTGTATAAGAAAGAACGAAATAAGAGCAAGGTCTCTCCTTGGGAGGGCCCTGCCCCTTCCTTCAGGGTGAAGTTTGATCCCTTTCATAAGCACTCCTCATGGCTTCTTCTTCCACAAGATGAACTTAATTTCTTCCAGAAGACCATTCTGGATGTTCCTCCCACTATGCGTATGAGTCTTATTTATAAGAAGAGTATCTCTTTTGAAGAGGAGTATCCTGAAGACTCTTATAAGTATGCATTAACTGCAACGAAAGATCCCCATACTGAAATGGCGACAAGTGTGCGCGAAGCCTATTCAAAGAACCAGAAGCTGCGATGGAACTTCAAGCGCATTCTTGTATCATGGAAGAAGAATAATCTCACCGTCGTGAATGAGAATGATATTCTAACTCAGGACCCCCCTGTAAAGCCAGTAAAGATTATTAGCTGGCAATCAAAGACCATTAATCTGTTCGAGGCATCCACTCTTCTAAAGGATAGCACGATCCGTCTTCTTCACCATGATATGCTAATTCTTGAGCCGCAGATGCCGAGGAATCCGTATACAAATACAAATCTCACCTATGCCCAGTGCCTCTATGCTCATCAGCAGTTTCGCAAGGCCGGTCTCACAAATTGGATTTGGGAGGCGTTTGCAGAGTGTAGTTTTAACCTGAAGGCTCTTGAGAATAGATTTGTAACTCCCATGAAGCTGAAGATTCTGGATCAGATTATGGGAGATGTTAGCAGCCCCCATACACACGAGTTTGTCATGGACTTTATTCTTGGTGAGTATAGCCACCATGGCATTCTGTATCCTCCTTCTGAAAGAATGGTTCTAAAGACACTGAGGACTGCGTGGACCTCAGACTATTGCCAGGAGTGGATTGCTCTTTGCAAGCGTTTCTGGAGATGCCAGATTACAAGTGTGGATGAGGCTGCGATTCATGCTAAGTCCTATCTTTTGATCAAACGAAAGATTGGATGGGCTACAACGGAGCCTGTTGTTGTTACAACGAATGACGATGTAGCAGCAACGGCATTAATTCTATTAGCTTTGAATATCTGAAAAGTTGTGACTTTCTTAGAATTAAGTCACGACGTTAAGGAAGCTTTAGTTTAGTTATTTTTTTAATTTATTGCGTAATTTACGTGTCTTTCTCTTGCCACCCGCAAATGGATCCCAATTAGCAGGAGCTGGTGCCGCAAGAGCTGGTGCCGCAGGCATTTTTCTTTTATAATAGCTATTACTTGCAATTTTTTTCCCAGATGACTGATCTATCATGTTAACATAATCAAATTTAGTTTGCTGTTCTGGAGTTAATGATTGATATTCTTTTATCGTTATAGTTGCCGTAGGATCATGAGTAATTCTCCATTCAAGTGTTTTTTCTAAATTTCTTTTATTGTTATTTGGTGTTCTTTTTTTGTAATAATCAGTATGATCCCATTGTGGCCCATCTCCGTGAGAATAAATCCATTTAGCTTGTTGTTCTCTAGTTAATGATCCATATTCTCTACCATTTATTATAGCCGTAGGATCATGAGTAATTCTCCATTCAAGTGTTTTTTCTAAATTTCTTTTATTGTTATTTGGTGTTCTTTTTTTGTAATAATCAGTATGATCCCATTGTGACCCATCTCCGTGAGAATAAATCCATTTAGCTTGTTGTTCTCTAGTTAATGATCCATATTCTCTACCATTTATTATAATTGATGGGTCTGTTTCAATAGCTTTTACCCTTTCAGCCCTTTTTATTTCAGCATTATTTATATTACGATGTTTAGGATTTTTATTATCTATAAGTTTTCTTATAATTTCGTGAGATATTCCCACCGATATTAAATCACTTATTGAAAACATTATTCTATATTTATTAGATATTTTAAACACTGGCCTTTACAGCCTCAGCCGCCTTCACCGCCTCCTCCTTCGCCTTCGCCTCCTTCTGCAGACGCTCCGCGATCTCCTCTACCGACTTGCCCTCGTCGGGGTTGCCCGCCGGGACACCGTTCTGCTTGGGGTTGTTCGGGTCGCTGTAGTCAGTGACATTGTAAAGGCGCATGAGGATCGGGCGGATCTTGTCCTCAGCTGACTTCTTCTGTGCCTTATACGTCTCGGTCTCCGCATCAGTGTTCGCCTCAAGCCACTTGATCTCCTCGGCAAGGTAGTCCTCGGCCTGCTTGATGTCCTCCTCCTTCAGCTTCTCCTTCGTCTTGTCCTCCCGGAAGGTGTTGCGCGCGTTGTAGACATAGTTCTCATAGTCATTCTTCGCCTCCACCTTCTCCATGCGCACCTTATCCTCCTCCGCGAACTTCTCCGCATCACCCACCATCTTCTCCACCTGGTCCTTGCTCAGACGGCCCTTGTCGTTCGTGATGGTGATCTTGTTCGTCTTGCCACTACCCTTCTCCACCGCAGAGACGTTGAGGATGCCGTTCGCATCGAGGTCATAGGTGATCTCAATCTGCGGCTGGCCACGCGGTAAAGGCGGGATGCCCTCGAGGCGGAACTTGCCGAGGAGGTTGTTGTCCTTCGTAAAGTTGCGCTCACCCTCAAAGACAAGCACATCGACCGCAGGCTGGTTGTCCTGGTAGGTGGAGAATGTCTGCGTCTTCTTCGTCGGGATCGTCGTGTTGCGCTTGATGATCGCCGTCATCACACCACCGGCCGTCTCAATGCCGAGGGACAGCGGCGTCACGTCGAGCAGGAGGATCTCAGACGTGCGGTCATCAGGCTCGTCACCCTTGGTCAGGATGTGCGCCTGGACCGCCGCGCCATAGGCAACGGCCTCATCAGGGTGCACACTGTCGTTGAGCTTCTTGCCGCCGAAGAAGTCGCTGAGGAGCTGGCGAACCTTCGGGATACGCGAGCTGCCACCCACCATCACCACCTCCTTGATCTCATCCTTGCCCATCTTCGCATCGGCCAGCGTCTGCTCAACCGGCTTCAGGCAGCGCTGGAAGAGGGTCTCGCAGAGGCTCTCGAACTTGGCGCGCGTAATCGTCGTGCTAAAGTCCTGGTTGTCCAGGATGCTGTCCACCTCGATCGTGGACTGCGTGGCAGAGGAGAGGCTGCGCTTGGCCTTCTCGCACGCCGTGCGGAGGCGGCGGAGGCCGCGCGGTGATGACTTCACATCACCCTTATTTCCACTCTTCTTGCTAAACTCGGAGACGCAGTAGTCTACGAGTAGATTGTCAAAATCTTCCCCACCGAGATGGGTATCTCCAGCCGTCGCCTTGACCTCGAATACGCCATCATCGATCGTGAGAATTGAAACGTCGAAAGTTCCCTTTTTGTTATCGTATAGTTGTTTATACTATACCTCTCATTGTCTCCAATGAGTTCAGACTATATCTTACAGAGTTGTTTTGAAATCAGATAGTGTTTTTGGAAACACTACATGAAACGTATATCCATTCGTTTGTGCCCATTCATTTGCGCATTTATTTTTTGCAGCAAATTTTCCGCTTTCTACTTGTCCTGTATGCCAACAATGATTATCTTTCATTTCGATAATTTTTTTATGTTGGGGTAGCATGAAATCAACACGATAGGAATGTTCCTTTTCTTGAAACATATATGGAATCTTAGGACCATTTTGAATAGGTATGTTCTTTTCTTCGCACCATTCAATAAACCTTCTTTCATAGACACTTTGCCACATAATTATCTCATTATTCTTCAATACTAATTGACGAATACGAAATGTTTTATTGGTAAAAGAACAGTCTTTGCAAAAAAGTTTGAGTTTGTTTTTAACAATCTCTAAGTCCCTGTGCATAAATTTACAATCGCAGTTTTCACATAGGAATGATATATAATAAGGCTTTTCAATCTGAGTAGAATTCTTGTTTATCAACATTGGCGTATAGCGTGTTTGATTAGAAATCCTATATATAGGTTCATAAACCCATCCAGAAAGATCTGTTATTTTTCCATTCCCTATATTTATGATACGCCGACGTATGCGCTCAAAATCATCCATTGTTAAATGAGTTAGAAAATAGGCTTCTTGAAATTCCTCATCTTCAATATCCCAATCGGTATGGGATTTAATAAGATGTTCTTCAAGAGTGTTATCTTTTGCCTTTTTTAATTCTATCTTCTCATATTCACCACTCATGATTGCCGACGCATTTTGTTTCATAAATTGCGATTGTTCTTTGCACTTTGATTCATTCCTATTTTTACAGGCATCGCATCCTGTTCCATCGTTGTTCACCTTTCTCATAAAGAGATTTAGTGTGATTTCTTGCATTAATTTACAGGTCAAGCATTTGTATTTAACAACATAAGAATTATTTCTTGAAATTGGTTTCTCATCGATGACAAGTTTATAGATTGGCTTTTTAGTATTTGAATACTTCGCCGCTATTTTTTGTATCTCTAACCTTTTCCATGTAATATCTTTTTGTGTTGTTTTATCGCGAATAGACACTATGCTTTGGATATATTTTTGTTCCATGATTCCCTATCATAGGTTCCACCTTTAGTTTTTAGGTGGAACAAACGACCGGAGGAACCTTTGATCAACTCTGCCTGTGCACTCGTGGGCTTTACGCCTAGTCGTTGAACCTTCCCTTGCGGGCTTGGCTGCTGATTGTCCAATTCTCTGATTTTTCAAACCTTCACATTCACAACCCATAGGGTCATCCTGTTGTGGTATCAAAGACTCTAAGGAGTTTCCAGCAGTTCACACAGTATATTTACTTGGAAGCAGAATCTAAGCTGCAGCAGCAGCTGAATTATGTTTACCACCAAGGTCAAAGATCAGCACGTTCTGCGGACCGACCGTCTTTGACTTATCAAGGCCATACGCGATCGCGGCGGCCGTCGGCTCGTTGATGATGCGCAGCACATTGAGGCCCGCGATGGCGCCCGCGTCCTTCGTGGCCTGGCGCTGGGAGTCATTGAAGTAGGCCGGCACCGTGATGACCGCGTCCTTAACCTCACCACCGAGGTAAGCCTCGGCCGTCGCCTTCATCTTCTGGAGAACCGCCGCTGAGATCTCCTCAGGGAGAAACTGCTTCTTCTCACCCTTATACGAGACCTCAATGGTCGGCTTCTCACCCGCGCCCTCAAAGACGCGGAACGGCCAGTGCTTCATATCCTTCTGCACATTCGCGTCGTTGAAACGGCGGCCGATCAGGCGCTTGGCATCGAACACCGTGTTCTTCGGGTTCGCGGCCGCGCCATTCTTGGCCGCGTCGCCAACAAGACGCTCCTCCTCCGTATAACTGACGTAGGAAGGGGTCGTGCGGTTACCCTGATCATTCGCAATGATTTCAACGCGATCATTCTGCCACACGCCGACACACGAGTAAGTCGTCCCAAGATCAATGCCGATCGCAGGAGTTCTTGCCATATACATTCGTATGTTTGGTATTTTTTAAGTAGTTTCTGTGTTTACATACACCACCTTTTCAATTCTTCCAATGATCAAGTATTGTTTTAGAAAATAGTCAATAGAATATTGGAAGGCTTGCTCAATACTATCCAATATAAACTCGCGCGCAGGACTGCGGTAAAATGGGAATGTGGCCTCCTTCGACATTGGACCAAATGGAGGAGCCAAATCTTCAATTGAATCTACAAATCCCTCCTTTTCCAACGCAGCATCCACAAGTTTTTTGATTACAGGTTTAGGACCGCCTAACGCAATAAAAAGATCATTTACATAGTCTGTTAGCAGTTGTCTATACTCCTCTGGATCACCATGTAACTGTTCAGGTGTTTTCTGAAGAAACATTCTGTTAGCTCTTTCTTCTGCCCGTTGTAGAATTAACTCTTTTCTGACAAGGGGATATACAACAACAATCCTGTATTCCATAGGGATTGAATATGTCGTTAATGATGAGGGCTTAATGTGAAGAGGTGCTTTCGTTTCATCGTCATATTCTATTCTACCAAGAAGTTCTTGATAATTGTTTATAAAAATATCTATACATGAGAGCGGTTTACCGGTGGCTCTAAGTATTCTATGAGGACTAAATTGATTTAATAGTTTTTGTCTTTCCTGTGTATCTCCATATCCTGATCCAGACGTTTCATATTGAATATGGAGCTTTTTAGAAAATGCATTCTTAAGAACCTCTCTCATTTTATCACGAATTGTGAGGCCTTCTGTATTTATTTCTCTAGTTCTATAATAATTATAAGCAGACTTTGTTTTATCTAATAGAACTCTTTCAAAGGTGGGGATGATAGAGTCCTTTATGGAAATAGGAGGTACCCCCTGTGTCCAGCTTGCAAGTATTGTCTTCACACTCTCCTTATTTTTATTTGTATATCTTCGCTTGATATTCTGAACATAGGTTGTGAGTGCTTGGCGAATAGAAGCAAAGTCTCTGCGCCTCTGATTTGTCTCTGCATACGCAACCGAAAGTTCAGCCTTCAGCCGTTCGTGCTCAGCCTTTGCCATAGAACTTTCAAAACGAAAAGGGAGTAAATTCTCTATAATTTTGTCTGGAGAATACTCCATATAGTCTTCAAGCGGAACTCCTAGAGAAGTAATTGTAGACTGAACTGTTTCAGAACTTTTACCGGATCCAGGAGGGCCCCATTTTAGAATAAAAAAAGGGCGCTCTACCGCTGGTAACTCGCGCCCTCCTGTAAAAACTCTTGTTATTTCGTCAACTGATATTTGATTTACATCTTTATAGAGGTCTCCTCCTCTCTGTTTTCTTGTTTTACCCATGAGACACCTATTCAATGAGGACAATTTTCTTCTTGATTGGTTTGAAACGCCATCCCTTTTGCTGCTCAGACCACTGCTCCACCTTTTCATCGTAGTCCCCTGTGTTGCAAGCAACCGCCTCAAGTGTATTGGACACGAGGCCGAGTGATGGAAAGGATCCAAGAAGAGCTCTGAAATATTTTTGCTCTTGATTTGCACCTTCAAATGCGAGTCCAAATCCATGGCTCTTTTCCTGATCGGCAGTGGACCATTCATCTGGAATATCATCCGGGAAATAGAGTTCATAGAATGACTCCTTTACATCATCATCGCCATTTATAACGTCCCAACCACCAATCTCTTCAGCAACCGACTCCCAGAAGGGAGAACCGGCCATTGCGGCCAATGGAGTCCGAAGTTGTGACAGATTCTTTTTTGTATGGGAGCAAGCACCTCGGATTGTCCCCCACGTAATGGCCTCTGCCCGAACTTTGTAAATACGCCTGCCACGCCGTCCCTCCAACGCCTCCCATTCCCCTAAGCACTCTTGTATCTCAGGAGCTAGTGTAAGCTTCAAGGGCTGCACCTTTACTCCTCTGCAGGCAAAGAGAACCGCAGCGGCTCTTCCCTCCCATGTGAATCCTTCTATATCATGGAGCAAAGAAACCTCCTTGGTATATCCCTCCAGCAAAGACCATGTTTCAGGACCCCATCTACATCTTAGAAGTTTCCAGACAAGTAGCACCTTTCCTTGCCGAATGGCGCGGCGGAGACACTGTGTGTCTAGGTCTGAAGGATCGGTGAAGCTAGGCCCAGTAATGAAATCAGGTTGTTCGTCTGAATATCCTTTCCGTAAAAGCCAGAAGACGGATGCATCTCTCTCTACACAACAGAATGCCTGGACAAGAGGAAAGACCTCTGCAAGATTATATTCATCTCTGTTTTTGAGTTCAAGAAGCTTGAGTAAATAGGAATATGAAGAACAGGAACCGTAGAACCAACACCATAGAAGAATATCAAAGACATCCTCTATCATCATTGTATCAATGAGTTCAAGGCACCAGAATATACTTTCACGTAAGTTCTTTTTCAAAAGAGCATACTTGAAACTTGCTTTAACTTCATCAATACGATAGAAATGGCGTGATAAAGACGCCATCTGTTCAACAATTAAATGAACCGGTCCAAACCTCAAATTTACTTAAGTTCCGCCAACATCTTCATTCCCTTTTCATATGTAAACTTCTCTCCAAGTACATCTTCAGTTCCAGCAACTAGTTGAAAAATGATCACCTTATTCTTTCTTAATAAACGAGAATAACAGAGAAAAAAAGCAGGCTTTTTGATAGCTGAAGACCAGCGCTTCGCTTCAGCTGAATCATACTCATCTTTAAACAAGGCAAATCTCATTGCATCTATTGCCTTTGCCCCTTTGAGTGTATGAAGAATCTGAACCTTTGGATCCTCTTGTAACTCTTTTAAATAATCAGTTTGCCATGTCATCCTATTCCTAGTCTACTTTAAAATTTACCGGTGTCGCTCAAAATTAAGAAAGCTCAAAGAGCTTTCTTAATTGTGAAGCCTGACACCATAAACGTCGTAAGTGCCGGCCAAGGCCGACCCTTAGGGTAGGACATTTAAATTAAGGAAGCTAAAGCTTCCTTAATTTAAAGTCACGACGGTAAGCACTTATGAAATAACCGCCTTATTAAAAGAGATGTTTGTTCTTCCGGTAGGGGACAATGCAAATGAAATCGTCCCAGGGCTCTGGCTAGGAAATGGAAAAGCCGCACTAGACGATAAATTTCTTAAAGAGAAAAACATTAAAGTTATTTTCAATTGCACTAAAGACATCCCTTTTCATCAATCTATGAAGAGATGTTATCGAGTGCCTGTTGATGATAATCTGCAAGCGCAGGAGATCAGAAATATGGAACTCTGGTCTTTTGAAATTGTGGCCAGACTCGCACAAGAATATAGATCAGGACTCCATGTTCTTGTTCATTGTGCGGCAGGTATGCAGCGGTCCGCGGCGGTTGTTGCGATGTTCTTGATCGGAACACAGAGAATCACGGCTGAGCAGGCAATGGCCTATATTCAGAAGAAGAGGCCGATTGCTTTCATGCCAATGGCCAATTTTGCTCCCGCGATCCGTGGGTTTGAGGAAGCTGTTCAGAAATTTCTGCGGGATCAGGAGAACTCATAGCGTGTGGGATCAATACGCAGCACCGCATCTTTTCTATAATCCTGGCCCATTCTTGGATTACTCGTAAGAAGAACAGTGTTTTCTTTTCCAGTTGCAGAAGTCCATGTATGTCTTTCTACTGTTGGAACATGACAATGGCCAAAGAGCCAGGCGACGACAGGAGGTCGCAATAGAACCTCCAGTTCAGGCACATTGGTTGCATACTCAGGCGGCTGAATCCACTCTTCTTCTGTGAGCCACGGAAGTGGAGCGTAATGACTCAAGACAACAATGGGGGTGCGGGTCACCTTGATTTCAGACTCGAGAAATTTCAGACAACGGAGATATTCGCGTAGGAATACTTTCTTTTCAGTTGGAGTCGGATCTGCCTTCGCCCAGATAGGACCGGTCACGTGGAGCATCACGTCATCACAGGGACGCCGCCAGAGGGGGCATCCAAGTAAAATCACCCCATCTTCACTTCCCATTGTTTCGCAGGACAGAACATGAATATTTGCAAAGGGTGACACAGCAGCGCGCATTGCCAAAACACCTGTGTCCACATCAGAGAAACCGGAACCCCATATTTCTAGATTTCCAGGAATCCAGACGACCGTTTCCCATCGCTCAGAGCACCACTCAAAAAAGGAGTGGAGGTGGGTATCCTGAAGGCGGCAGATGTCTCCCAAGAACACAAGAACAGGCGCTACAGGTTTGAGCAACTCTTCATAGGTTTTTTTAGGGGATTTCTCAAGATGGATGTCGCTAGCATACTGCAACCTCATATCCTCTGTGCTAGGAGCTCAATTTTCCCAGAGACTTTGGACGGAAACTCAAAGGTGAGAAGGGGGGAACCGTTCTTCTCAATGAACTCGGGGGTAAAACGGATGGGAATGATATTCCAGTTACCATAATTAATGAAGATGGTGTGAACCAGAGGATCCTTTGTCGGGATACAGAGGGCGAGAGGATACCAGCCGAGAGTGTCAGGCTCTCGTGTAACAAACCGCACACCTGTCCAGACAAATCCAGGCAGGCACTTGGGAACCGTGATGAGAACGCGCTCCTCGCTCTGAAAGAACTCGTGATAGATTTCGGAATTAGCAAGATCATTGGGCGACTCGATCTCTGTCTTCTGATTCCATGGCCAAAAGGTTAGACAGCTGGGATCCATTGTTACCTCCTACCGTTAGGCGCGAAATTCAATTTTATCGGTATTAAGACCACTGGACTTGTTTTCTTGGCTGATTAGACCAATAACATCCATTTTCAACATCTGACGCACCAATTGGTGTCTCTTCCTTATCGGGCCAGACCCACGCAGGTGTCCAGAATTTGGAGATGACATCGTGATTGGCCCAGCGAGCCCCCTTAATTCCGAAGAGGACCTGAATCGCCCCACCTAGGACAATACATGATACACCCTTCTTCTTGAGCTCTGCACCCACGATAACACCAATCGCTCCACACCCAATCAAACAGACATCTGCCTTCACCTTGAGAACTTCGGCCACTAGATATGTAACTGCATCTTGCCACTTCTCAATTCCAGCAGGCCATTCACATCGCCCCTGCGCAATTGAACTCGGAAACCCTGTCTGAATGGAAAACCATTCGGTCGAAGAAGGAAGAAGGGTTTCAGCATTTTCACCCCAAATCGCCTTTCGATCTGAGGCCAGCTGCTTCGCCACGGATTTGGCAAAGGAGGTCACAACTGCCACTCTCTTTTTCTTCAGAAGCACTGTCCATCTAGATCCCGCCTTTACATAATAGGGCTCCAGACTCCGAAGAGGAATTTGGGGAGCGAGAGGAGCATTTTGTTCCAAGAGTCTCTGTTCAGACTTTACTCGAACAGGAAACCATCCTGCTACAACAGGATCCTCTTCAATACAGTTGAGCGCGGAATAATAGGCCGCGATCCATTCTCTGACAGACTTCTCTGTAGCAGGAAAGATGCCTGAGTATTGTTGTAAAGAGTCACAGAGTTCCTGGGGCATTGTTCCAGTTGTCTCAAAAAAAGAGAGGACTTGTAATTCGGTTGAGCCATTGCGTGCAATTAGACAGGGTCTCTTTAGAGCTCCACATATTAGGTTTGCACCGTGTCCAATGGATGCCATCTTTTCTTGACTCTGTGAGAGATCTATAAGCCTTACCGGTGGCGCTCAAAATTAAGGAAGCTCAGAGAGCTTCCTTAATTGTGAGGCCTGCCACCATAAACGTCGTAGGACATTTAAATTAAGGAAGCTAAAGCTTCCTTAATTTAAAGTCACGA
>Ga0114960_10000243_pt1 | contig 45347 bp, 38 predicted proteins | sample C_130625_MF_Meta_FD_92637 | JGI IMG/M metagenome (GOLD analysis project Ga0114960, IMG submission 92637) | Freshwater microbial communities from Lake Croche, Canada to study carbon cycling - C_130625_MF_MetaG | ecosystem: Environmental > Aquatic > Freshwater > Lake | place: Lake Croche, Canada...
GAAGAAAAAGAAGAAGAAAAAGAAGAAGAAAAAGAAGAAGAAAAAGAAAAGGAGGAGGAAAAACCGAAAGAGGATGGGGGGGAGGTGGCGCCTCCGGCGCCAAAGAATAAAGTATATGATCAAAAAGCAACACTTTTACAGAGAGAATTGGCAGAATACAAATCTTCCTTTGAGGACAATGACTCAATACGCGCAACCTTATTTCCAACATTAGATGATGCCAACTTTGCAGTTAAAATCGCAAATCGCAAAGAGTTTGCAGATACAAAATACGAAGGCGATTTAATGCCCATTGAAAAACAAGCAGAAATATTGTCAAATGCAAAATTCGAACTTTTACCGCATCAATTATTTGTTCGCAATTTCCTATCACATCAAACCCCTTATAACAGTCTTCTCCTATATCACGGGTTAGGTTCTGGAAAAACATGCAGTGCAATTGGCGTAGCCGAAGAAATGCGCAACTATATGAGACAAATGGGAATTATAAAAAAAATCATTGTTGTCGCAAGCCCTAGCGTTCAAGGCAATTTTCGAACCCAGTTGTTCGATGAAAACAATCTCCGCATTGAAAATAATGAATATAATATAGAAGCATGTATCGGGAGCACGCTATTAGACGAAATCAACCCCACCCGTTTAAAAGGGTTGCAAAGAGACAAAATCATTTCTCAAATAAATGGCATCATACGTTCAAACTACGATTTCATGGGCTATTTCGAATTTGCGAATTATATTAAACGCAAAATCATTATTCCCCCGGATTCTGGTTATTCCGACGAAGAAAAAAAAATAATGGAATTACACAACATCCGCAAACATTTCGACAACAGGTTAGTTATTATTGACGAAATACAAAATATACGAATTACTGACGATAACAAACAAAAACAAACCGCCTATTTATTGAATCATATCGCAAAATACAGCAAAAACATGCGGCTGCTTCTCCTTTCTGCGACTCCATTATACAACAGTTACAAAGAAATTATTTGGTTGGTCAACCTTTTAAATACGAATGATAAACGCGCCACAATAAAAGAGAGTGATGTATTTGACAAACAAGGGAATTTCATAGAACCCGTCAAAACCCCGACGAATTCAAACGCCGAAAGTGGACTCGAATTATTGCAACGGAAGTTGACAGGGTATGTTTCATACGTTCGAGGCGAAAATCCATATACATTCCCTTACCGCATATACCCCGCATTTTTCGCCCCCGAAAAAACAATATCTCCTGCAACATACCCCAAAATACAAATGAATCAGAAGCCGATTGATATTCCTATACAACACATCCCGGTTTACGTATCTAGTATGGGGGAATACCAAGAGAAAGGATATTCTCTATTAATGAATCATTTGCTCAATAAATCATTCAATATTACTACAGCAAAGGGGGTGCGCGAAATGCCGAATTTCGAGGAGATGGAGTCGTTTGGGTATGCCGTTTTATTTGCTCCGATTGAATCCCTCAACATGGTATATCCAAGCGAAGAATTGAGTGAAATTATGGAGTCTTCCGATAAAGACGCCACAATTGATGAAACGCTTATCGCAAAATCCATCGGGAAATCCGGGTTGGATATGGTGATGAAATATACCAAGATTTTAGACCCCCCCATGCGATATAATTTCGAATATAAAGGAAAACCGAAAAATATCCATCGCGTTTTCAGTCCCCCCGAAATCGGGAAATACAGCGGGAAAATCGCAGAAATATGCCGTATTATACGAGAATCAAAGGGGGTTGTTATTATTTATAGTCAATTTATCGATGGCGGAGTCGTCCCCATGGCACTCGCACTTGAAGAGATGGGATTTTCTCGATATAGTAGCACACCAACCCACAATAAAAATCTCTTTGGAAAAATGCCGACCGCGCCAATTGACGCCAGAACAATGCAACCCCGGAATCAGATGGCAGAAGATACGGGGTTTCATCCCGCCAGATATATGATGATAACAGGAGATATCGATTTCTCGCCAAATAATACGGAAGATGTCAAATATGCGTCTCAAGCATTGAACGCAAACGGCGAATTAATAAAAGTCATTATTATATCAAAAGCCGCGTCAGAAGGGCTGGATTTCAAATGCATTCGTCAAATACATATCATGGACCCATGGTATAACATGAATCGTATAGAACAAATCATTGGACGCGGGGTTCGCAATTCGAGCCATAAATCATTGCCGTTTGCAGATAGAAATGTGGAAATATACATGCATACTACGCAAATGTCCGATATGAGTGAGGCGGCAGACCTCTATATTTATCGAATGGCGGAAAAAAAAGCGAATCAAATCGGCAAAATCACGCGTATTCTCAAAGAAGTCTCCGTCGACTGTGTTCTTAATATTTCGCAAAACAATTTTACCGAAGCCAAATTAAAAGAGCTAACCGAAAATCAAACCATACAAATCCAGCTGGCATCAAAACCGCCGGGTGACCTCATCCCATTTAAAGTGGGGGATTTGCCATATACAGACATGTGCGATTATATGGACAACTGCGAATACAAATGTTCGGTGAGAACTAGTATGGAAGATGCAAAAGCGAGTGAAGGCACGATTATTGAAACATACAATACGGAATTCATGAATAACCAATTCATCGAACGGCGTATACGCCAATTATTCAAAGAACGCACTGTATATAAAAGAGAGCAGCTTATTTCCGCAATTAATATACAAAAGAAATACCCGAGGGAGAATATTTTATATGTCATTACGCAATTGCAAGATATTGTAGATTCATATGGCCGGTCGGGGTATCTAATCAATCGCGGAGACGTTTATGCTTTTCAACCGAATGAGATTGCCGATGAGACGATTTCTACCTTTGAACGCCGTGCGCCAATCGAATATAAACGCGAGAAATTGCAGATGGAATTGATGGAAGGATTCAATGCCGAAATACAAGAATCCGTTGAAATAAAAACATATGAAAAACTCTTGGATGAAATACGGGGAAATCTAGAACTATTGTATCAAGACAACGTGCTTCTAACTACGAGTGAAATGAATTGGTTTAAACATGCGAACCATATCGCAAATCTTTTATTTGACAATCATAAATTATCCGAAATGGATTTGAATAAATATGCGATACATCATTTTTTAGACAGTTTGATTTTATCGGACAAATTGATATTAATAAATCAGCTATTTTTGAATGACCGTTCTATAGAAATGATATCTGAAAAAATCATATACGATTATTTCGACCAATATCTAATCATCTATCGCAAAAAACGCGCCATTATTTTATCAGACGGAATGAAAAATAAAATATTTATTGAGACTGCGGTGGCCGACGAATCTGACGCGCAACCACTTCCGAAAACTACATTTTTGGAAATAGGGGGCGAAGATTTTATTCAAATTTCCGCGAAATTATCGGAATTTGATATCCCGCGCAACCATATCGCCAATACATTCGGCTTTATGCATTCTTTTAAAGAAAAGGAATTCAAAGAAAAGGATATTATATTCAAAATCAAAGAGTTTTCGCAGAAAAAGAATAACCGCGGGGAAAGATGCTCCTCGAAAAATACATCGGATATTGTCAACCTTATTAATATGGGCGATTGGAAAATTGGAAATGCAAAAACGGGCGCATATCCTCCTTACAAAGTCACCCAGAAAATCCGGAAAATGGGGTTCTGTGTTATTTTAGAAATTCTTATGCGCGAATATATGAATGATTATAAAGAAGACGAATCAAAGAAAATCGTATTTTTCGATTCGGTAATGGCGAATTTCAATAACGTAGAAATGTTATAACAAGGGTTACTTGATTGGCCGGCCGGTCGGTCGGGCATATCGGAAAATTAGAGTATATATATATTATAAAATCGGGATACCACATGAAAAGTGTAATCATATATACTTATTTTTTTTCCGAATCGAGCAATTATAATTTACGTTTTTTCGTGAAGAATGAAATAATGTATCGCGAAAATATTGATTATATATTGGTGATAAACGGATTTTATTGCGATGAAAATATACATATCCCGGTATTGAGCAACCTTACTATCATACGCCGTGAAAATGTGGGATACGATTTTGGCGGACACAAATCTGCATTGGATCATATACAATCCAATGATTTATCGTATGACTATTATTTCTTCGCAAATAGTGGCGTGATTGGTCCTATATTACCACATTACTGCACTCAAGAACGGAATCATTGGTCCGAGTTTTTCATCCGAAAAATCAATAATATAGTGAAATTAGTGGGGACGACGATTGTATGTTTACCCCCCTCTGACCAGGGCGAGTTTGGACCGAAAGTGGAGGGTTTTTTCTTTATGGTAGATAGTATAGGATTAGCATTATTGAAAATGGATGGGACGATTTTTTATAATCATGCTACGAAAGATGATGCGGTTTTGAAAGGGGAATATGGGTTGTCTAGATGTATTTTCAAACACGGGTATTCGATTGATTGTATGATACGAAAATATCAGAATATTGACTGGCGTGATCCTATAAATCATCATCAGAATTGCAATCTGCACCCCTCGCGTAATAAATCATTTTATGGGGCATCCTTAAATCCGTATGAATTGATTTTTCATAAATGGCACTGGCATAATTTGGAATCAGTGAATTTTGATATAATACAACAATATGTGGATAATATCACGTGATTTTAATGTAATATCTAATATCTATATATATGCCCAAACCTAAGTCCAAGTCCAATCGTATTTTGAAATCTGCGAAAAAGAGAAGAGTCAAACCTCGACGCAATAAACGAGGAAAAACGAAAAGAAGGAATTTAGGTAAAATGAATATTCGAATGCAACAAATACAACCCCAACAAGAGTTCCAATATCAGCAACAACCCCAACAGATTCAACCCCAACAACAACCCGGCAATTTTAAAAACGCACTTGTATTCGGCGTAGGAATTGGTGCGGGACAAGCAATTGGGGATGGAATTGTAGATGGAGTATTCGATGAAATAGGGAATGGGTTTTAAACCTTTGAAATAACCCAATAGAAAATTGATGTATATGATATTGTTCAGATAATCAACATAAACATAATACTAATATATAATATTAGAACTATTAAAATAGAAATGGAAAAGACAGATAGAAAATTAACCGGTGTATATGCCCAATCTCTTTTGACAAAAAAAATTTTCCTATCCATTAATGATATTGGTTCAAATATCAAAGCAAATTTAGAAAAAATGATTTCATCCAAATTGGAAGGTCGGTGTATTGTCGAAGGATTTGTGAAACCAAAAACAATCAATGTCAATTCGTTTTCATCGGGTAAAGTAAATGGCGAAGTCATCGAATATCATGCAGTATTTGATTGTATGATTTGTTACCCGGTTGAAGGAACACTCGTCGATTGCAAAATAAAAACGATTACGAAAGTTGGCATTCACGCAGAAGTGATTGATGAAGATGGAAATATACCAGTTATCGTGTTTGTTTCGAGAGACCATCATTTCAATGATTTCTCAAAAATCAAAGAGGGCGAAATTGTGAGGGTAAATATTGCCGGAACACGGTTCGAATTGAACGACCCCAATATTTGTTGTATAGGATTTTTAATTGAATAAAAAAAGGTATAAAATGGTTGCATCAAACCATATTATAGTATTATGTCGAAAACGCGCAACTTGAATGAAATGAAGAGATATATTGAAAATTTGGATAAAATGCATCATATAGAAATATTAAAAATAATTGCGAAAAATACAAATTCCAAAGTTAGCGAGAATAAAAGCGGGGTTTATGTAAATCTCACTTTTTTACCGGAGAATGTCATCGAAGAGATTGAAACATATATTATGTATATTCAAGACCAAGAAAAATTGTTGAATCCAGTCGAATCGAAGAAAGAGTCCTTGAAAAATACATTAGTATCGGAAGATACACCGGCGGAGACAGATACAGAATATATTATTGCAAAACCAAATAAAGATTTGAACATATCTGTATATAGTTATTAAGTATATCTGTTTGCCATTGAAATTGAATGAGTAATTTTTTGAATGAAATATTTTTCAAATCCGCAGTTTCTATAGAATGTTTGGAAGACTTTTTTCTGACAACGGAATTCATTGAAAAACTGAAAGAGAATAGTTCTATCAGTGAAACTCCTGCAGCTGCAAAAGTAGAAGACCCCATTTGTGTCCCTCCCATTTGTGTCCCTCCCATTTGTCTATCGCCCCCCATTTGTCTATCGCCTCCCATTCCATCGATCCTATACAATCCTTCTCTTCCGGCGCCTTCGGCGCCACCTTTCACCAAGATTCTTCCCCAAAAAACGTCAGAATTCTTTGAACCCCGGCAGCAAGATTCTCTTTTCTGGTGTGTGTATTTTTTCATGTATAGTGCAAAAGAGTATCATATTATTCACCAAACACAACAGCATTATGGAAATGTTTATTTGGAAGAACGCCAACAAATTTCAGCATTTTTCCAAAAAAACCCAAAATTGTTAAAAACGGCAAATTACAAAGTGACGAATGACATGATAAAAGAAGTGCAAAGTGAGTTTATGATTTCAACAGAAACGACTAATATTGGCCTAATTGCCATATCTATTTATTACAAAATCCGCATTATATTGGCCGATGAAGAAAAACGCGCATATACTAAATTTCATCCAACCGAATATGAGAAAACGTGTATTTTATTTGTCCCGCCGAGAAAAACAACCACCCGCTCCCCAAAACGATACAAAATCCGCATTTCCACGGACGAAACAAAAGATTCGGAAATAATCGACCAATGGTTTTGCAAAGAGAATTATACCACTCCTCTAAAATCGGTTGGTCATTATAAAATCACCGATTTATTCGAAATCGCATTCAAACTAGGAATAGAAAATATAACCGGGATAAAGAAAAATGAACTATACCAAAAAATCCGCCAATATTTTGTATAGGATCAAACCGGAATACATATATGAAAAATTGATTAAATATAATCTTATATGATTATATATAATATCCCAACTATGTTAAAAAATACGAATAAACCGATAATGGAAGGTGATGAATCCCACGATGAATCTTCTTTTCGATTTTTGATAGAGTCAAAGCGTAAAAAGTCAAAAGAAATAATGGAAAAGGCAAAACATGACTTGGAAAATATAGTAAAAACGTATTTAGACGGAAACCCGCTCATTCCAATAAAAGGAAAATCGAAAGAGTTCGAAATCAGATTTGGAACAAACACAAAAGATGGACGTTCATTGTCAAAAATCGATTATGACAATGTAGTAAAGCAACTATATGCGAATGGGTTCAAAACAGACAATAAAAACGGTATTCAAATATTGCGTATAATACCCGAATATTTAGATGCAAAAACCGGCGAAATAAAAGAATCGCATATTCGCGCAGAAGTTAACGGAATGGATCTCATACAAGATTATTGCCGAACCAATGACGTCAATAAATTGCTGAATAATCCATCTATGGAAATAAATAAATTATTCTTCACCCAAAAAACAACGGTTAAATTGGACGAAATAACGTATTTGAAACCAGTCGATATGTTCGACATGAATTTTCGCGCAGATTTCAAATTAGAAACCACGTATGATGCATATGCTCCGATTATCAAAACGATGCGCGCAAATTGGAATAGTTCGAAAAAGGCTTTTCGATGTATGAATCGCGTCCGATTTTACCACGAAGAATATCCCCTTTTTGCCGATTTGAGTATAGTAAAAGCATCGAAAAAACAGGGGAGAGATTATAAACGAGAATATACGATTCAAGACGCCGATATTTTTCAAAATCCAGAAACCTATGAAATCGAATTGGAAATAGATAATAGCCGAGTTGGACCCGGAACGCCTTTTTCAACAGTTGACACATTGCTTACAATACTCCGGAAAAACATCCGCATTGTTTTGTGCGGATTACAAGGCACGAATTATCCGATACCTTTTTCGGAAAGAAACGCGATACAACAATATTATATGTCGGTTTTGCACGGGGCAACATATCAACCCAAATACGTGAACTCGGGCGATTTCATTGGCCCACAATCCGTAACATTACAATTGGATAATATTTTAGAACCTCGACATTCTACGAACCTCTTACCGAATGAGTCGAAAACGCCAAATATACGAACAAATTATACGGTTACGGAAAAGGCAGACGGAGAGCGGAGATTGTTATATGTCAATCACGACGGTGCAATATATTTAATCGACGGAATGATGAATGTTATATTCACTGGAATGAAATCGACCACTCAAAACCTATTCAATAGTGTCATCGACGGAGAACATATTAAAAAAAACAAGCAAGGTGATCCTATACAAATCTATGCTGCATTTGACGTATATTTCATCAATGGCAAAAGTCAACGCAGCAAAGCATTTCTGCCATCTCCGGGGGATGAAGGGTTGCGCCAAAATTACCGATTGTTATTGCTGAACGATTTCATCGAAGATTTGAAACCACATTCGATTTTCAAAGAAAAAAACGAGAGATGGACGGAACACGTGAATGCAAATGGCGCATCTACTTGGTTAGAAATGCGTTCGGGGAAAATAAGCAATACGCCCCCCGTAAAAACCGTGCCATGTAGTTTGCGTATCCAATGCAAAACATTTTACGCAACCTCCGAAGAAAACACGATATTCAACGGATGTAATAGTATATTTCAAAAGATAGAAGATGGTTCGTTCGAATATGAAACGGATGGTCTCATTTTCACCCCCTCAAACACGGGAGTTGGAACCGATGTAATTGGAAAAGAAGCGCGATTGGCAAAACGGGAGTGGCCGCTTTCTTTCAAATGGAAGCCGGTCGAATTCAATACCGTGGATTTTCTAGTGACTGTGAAAAAAGACGAAAAAAACAATAAGGATGCAATATACACCATGTTTGATGACGGTATGAATATGGAAGTGGGGGGTATAATTCAATATAAAACGCTGCATTTAATGTGCGGCTTTGACGAAGAAGAACACGGCAATATAAATGCATTCAACGACATCATCCAAGATACTATATCAAACATCGAAAAATCCGCAGACAATGAAAAAAAACAGAACAAATATCGGCCAAACAAATTCCAACCGATGAATCCGCATGACCCCGAAGCGTATATATGTAATATACAACTAAATGAGAATGGGTCGGGGATGTATATGACTGCGGAAAACGGCGACATATTCACGGATTATATGATTGTCGAATTCCGTTTCGATAAAACATCTCCGCACAAATGGCAATGGAAACCAATCCGCGTGAGATATGATAAAACGACCGACCTTTTGCGCACAATGCGTAATTTTGGTAATGCATATCACGTTGCAAATAATAACTGGAAATCGATTCACTATGAGGTTAGTAAAGAGATGTTAGAATCCGGTGAAAATATTCCGGAACAAGTAGATGATGTATATTACCAACGCAGTTTTACCGCGAAACGAAGTTCATATGCTATGCGGAATTTCCATAATTTGTATGTGAAAAAGATGCTAATTACGGGAGTGGCAAATGTTGGCGATACACTTATCGATTATTCAGTGGGTAAGGGTGGCGATATTTTCAAATGGTGTGCGGCGAGATTGAAATTTGTGTATGGGATCGATTTATCTAGAGATAATATTTTCAATCCATATGATGGCGCATGTGTGCGATATGTGGAAACATACAAAGCCCGAGACAATATTCCTGGGGCCATCTTTGTAAATGGCGACAGCTCTCGTAACATACGAGACAGTTCGGCGTTTGGCGGGGATAGAGATAGTAAAAATTCCATTATTTCACGCGCCATTTTCGGCGAAGGTCCAAAAGACGAAACCATATTAGGACGGGGGGTTTATACCAAATATGGTATTGCGGATATGGGGTTTAATATTAGTTCATGCCAATTTTCATTACATTATTTCTTTGAAACGCATAAAAAATTGCACGGATTTTTGCGGAATTTGGCGGAATGCACGAGGTTGCAAGGTTATTTTATAGGGACGTGTTATGATGGGCAACTCATGTTCGATGCGCTTTCCGCGAAAAAAGAGAATGAGAGTCTGTTATTCCAAGATAGGCATACGAAATATAAGATATGTGAAATAACCAAACTATATAATTATACTGGATTTGAAGATGACGAAACATCGATTGGGTATCCAATAGGTGTATATCAAGATTCCATCAATAAAAATATACGCGAATATTTGGTGAATTTCAATTATTTTAATCAATTGATGGGTCATTATGGATTTTCGCTGATTTCAAAAGAAGAGGCCAATCAAATGAGTTTGCCAAATGGAACGGGCTTGTTCAGTGATTTATTTGAACAAATGAAGAAAGAAATCGCGGTAGATTCGAAGATGAAGGTGAATTATAAACAAGCCGAAAATATGTCAAAAGACGAGAAACTGATTTCATTTATGAATCGGTATTTTGTATATCGAAAAACACACAAAGTAAATGCAATAAACGTGGGGAAATTATTAATGCGGTCAATTCATTTATTAGAGGGGGAAGAAGATGAAATAGTTGCTAGTGAAAAATTAGAAATAGAGGCTCAAGTGCATCTACTGGAAGGACAGCAACCCGCGATCACAAAACGTATTCGAAAATTGAAAAATGTTAAAGTGATTATTCGCGATCAAGAAGAAAAAAAAATAGATATTGAAATTCCGGAATTAGCTGAGGAAGTGGCTGAAGAAGTGGCTGAAGAAGTGGCTGAAGAAGTGGCTGAAGAAGTGGCTGAAGAAATGGCTGAAGTATTTGATCCTATACAACATCTTTCCGCATTGCCCGAAGAAGTTGTCGCGCCTCTTGATGTAGTAGTAGAGAAAAAGATACGAAAGCCTAGGACTATTAAAGAACCAAAGCCGCCAAAAGAACCAAAGCCGCCAAAAGCACCAAAGCCGCCAAAAGCACCAAAGCCGCCAAAAGCGCCAAAAGCGGTCGCAAAAAAAGACAGTGGAACTAAAGAAAAAGTTGAAAAAATGAAAAGAGCAAAGAAAGAACCAAAAGAACCAAAAGAAAAAACATAATAATTCTATATTGCAAAATCCATAAAATAAGCAAAGGGTATAAATACTATTTGAGAAAATCAATTAGTATTTTTTTATCAAAGGAATGACATATTATTTATTACCAAAAATAAATTCGTCCATGTTTAATTATATCATTTTCGACGATTCGCAACCATCATTGAAAGACGAAGATATGATTTCAAATTCTCTTTCGCATTATTTGTGCGACATAAAAGAACGAATCACAACGCATATTAAAGAGTGGGACACGTATAAGAAATATACAAATCCATACGAATATATTCATTCAATCATCCCGCATAAAAAACGCAGTGTTTCAAAATACAAACCAATTTCACGTTCTTATTTTAAAATGATAGAAATGATGCAATTATTCGATTTTTTCCCGGATAAAAACCAACCATCGAAAAAATATTTTCATCGAAATGTGCAACACCCCCCCGGCCTTCCTCCGAATGATCATATACAAACATTCCATTTGGCCGAAGGCCCGGGTGGGTTTATTCAAGCATTTGCAAGATATAGACAAAATCCGAAAGATACATATATAGGTATTACACTCTTGGACGAAAATGATGTAAATATACCTTCTTGGAAAAAAAGCGCAACCTTCTTGAAAGAAAATCCGAATATTATTTTAGAAAATGGAATAGATGGAACGGGCAATATTTTATCCATTGATAATTTTAAAGGCTGCTTAACAAAATACGGCGAAGGGTCCATGGATTTTATCACGGGAGATGGCGGGTTCGATTTTTCCATGGATTTTAATAATCAAGAGGTGTATATTACAAAACTCTTATTCGCACAAATCGCCTATGCCATTTGTTTGCAGAAAGAAGGGGGGACGTTTGTATTGAAATTGTTTGATATTTTCATGAAACATACTATCGATATAATTGCCATTTTATCTTCTTTTTATGATAAAGTCTATATTACAAAACTACTTACTAGTAGATATGCAAATTCGGAAAAATATTTGGTGTGTATCGGATTTTCTCCGCCGCCGATTACAACTTTTCGCGAGAAATTCACCCAATGTTTTTCGCAAATGGTTGCGCATAAAAGTGATTATGTCCACCGATTCTTATCTGTTCCTATTCCGTATTTTTTCATACAAAAAATAGAGGAGTATAATGCTATATTCGGCCAAAAACAAATCCAAAATATACATTATACAATTTCTCTTATGAATAATAAATATAAACAAGACAAAATCGATGAATTAATTAAGGCAAATATTCAAAAATCAATCGAATGGTGCATAAAATACAAGGTTGCGTATCATACCATATCGACTTCAAACATTTTTTTGGGGAATACCTCGTCGGATAATTTAGACATTTGAATCATTGTCCCCGCGTAGGAAAGAAGGAGGGCGCCGAAGGCGCCAAAGAGAAGATTGTATATGATCATATACAACCTTATTACGCAAATCTTATCCTCGCGTGTTCAGTCCGCTACATATCACATTGTCTTGTGCACAACGAATTGTGCCGTCTTTTTTGATTACCGGGGTTTTGGTCAATGGGAATCCGATTTGGGTTTTGAGTGTATATGGATTTTCACTGACACCATACGCCATTGCATTTGCACACGCGCTACCGAAAGATGTTCTCAATAAATTCGCCGTTGTGGTGATATTGTCGTATTTTTTTCGTAATATAAGCGCACTTGACGAAACCGCGCCTTGAACCGCGAATTTTGAATTATTCGGTTTATAATTGAGTCGAACATAATTAGATGAAATGGTGGGTGTTCTATTTGATTCTATTTGATAATTCGCCGACTGGTTGTTCGATGGTATATAAGATTGCGGATTGAATCCAATAATACTAGACATTCCACTGGGTATTATGAAATATGGCAAAAAATAGGGGGATTGAGTTGTTATGAAAGTAGATAGCGGAGTTTGTGTTGCCGCATCATAATAGGTAGGATTCGCCCCAGTATATGCATTCAGGTTGAAAGATTGCAATATAATTTGTCCGCTCAAATTGTCGAATGCAATATTTAATGGATATACTTGGGCTAATGTTGTGCTATTTGTAATATACGTTCCATTATTGAACATCGCATTTTTGAATGCCGTATTCAAATTCTCTATCGTATAAACGTCATCCGGAATTACTGCGTTCCATATACTAGGGGACTGCGTGTCTGCGCCTTTATACCAATAATATTGTATTATATTATTTCCAAGTGCTTGGCTGATAGTGGGTTCATAACAATGGCTAATTCCGCCGGTAGAATATATGTTTGTCGCCGTGTTGGGACTTCCGGGTTTTAAGGATGCATATCCTTGTCTTAAATAATTATATTGATTTTCCGCAAAACTGAGGTTGCGGCTTTTCAAATATTGGGCTGTTCCAGTGCAATACGTGTCATTGTTTTTATTCACATTATATTTGCGTATTATCATACCCGCGCTCCGAACCCGCCGTCTAGCATTCTCCGCTGGACTTGCAATACACTCATTTATGCATTGGCCGGGGTGTTCAGTTGTATTGTTGACGTAGTTGAAATCTACCGTAGAATTCAATGCACCTAAATTGCTATGACTATTTACAATAGTAGAACCGGGCATATTCAAATTATCAATACTATAAGAAATACGAGACCCATGATTTACCATCTTTTTAATATCATTATTCGCGATTTCTCTGCGGTATATTTTAAGGGGTAGGGCCTTTCGCAATTGACGTGCGGATAATATAGTGGAACTATTGCCTTTATTGTATGTAATCATACTGGATATTTGATTAAATGATTTTCCTTTCCATAAAATAATCGGGGGGTCATTAATATTCAATTTATGTGTAAATACATTTGTCATATATTGCATTATATATATAGCAATAATAAAATAACATAAAATGTTGGTCTTATATATTTTAGTTTAACAATGAATGTTATTTTAAAAATGGAACAATTTGATATAATAAACATGTTTTTTCCAGATACAAAAACCAATATGTTGATGGACGGCATATTTACTAAAATAAATTATTCTACGCAATATTTTACAATGAATGGAATTTATCTATTATGCGAAAGTTTGGATGACTTCTTAAAAATCGAACAAAAAATATTAGAGCAATATCGCATTTTTTTCCACGTTTCAAAACCCGGGGTTTTTTCGCAACCTTCCTTTTTTCGAGATAAAAAACATAGACCGTATAGACAAATATTGAAAATATCGGGAATTTGGGAGAATAGTTCAGAGTATGGGATCACATACAAGTTATTTCCCGTCTAATCTCTCGCAGATTTTCCACTTGTTTTACGAAAAAACAAATATAAAAGATATTCAATGTAATATATAAATGTCAATACCCAAAATCATCCATCAAATATGGATTGGCACCAAACCTCCACCAACCAAAATGATGAATACTTGGCGTGAAAAACACCCCGATTATGAATATATTTTATGGACGGAAGCAGAAATCGCGAAACGCAACCTTGTATTTGATTCACAGCGAAAAATCGATTCTATTCGCGAACTATGCGGGAAAGCCGATGTTATTCGATATGAGATTTTGTGGCGATATGGAGGATATTATTTTGACGCCGATTCGTTTTGCATTGAACCATTGGATTCCTATATTACAGATAAAAAAGCATTTGCGATTTTCGAGAATGAAGTGGTTCGCAAAGATTTGGTGGCGAACGGAATTATGGGCGCTGTTCCCAACTATCCTCTGTTCAATGATATGTTGCAATGGATAAAATCCGACGAATCGACGTCACAGATCGCGAATTATCGCGCATGGTATTCGGTAGGACCCGCATTATTAACCCGTTTTTTAGACACGGGCAAATATTCCGATTTTTCCGTTTTCCCCAGCCATTGTTTTTTACCCAACCATTTCACGGGGGAGAAGTATACCGGTCACAAAAAAGTGTATTCGTATCAAGAGTGGGGTTCCACCAAAAATAATTACGATGTAATGAATTCCGTTATTTTGCCGCCCGAATTCGATACTCCCGAAAAATGGGTTTCCATTCTTATACCAAGCTATAATACAAAACCCCTTTTCGTGAGCGAATGTTTGGAATCCATCCGTGCACAAAAAGGACATTTCGGAATGGAAATAGTCTGGATAAATGACGGGTCTGATGAGTTATGCAGCCGTATTTTGGAAGAACAATTGAAAAGATTCGAGGCGAATTCCCGTTTCATAAAGGTTGTATATGATCATATACAAACCAATTCGGGAATGCCTACAGCATTAAATCGGGGTATAGAATTATGCAGACACGACCTCATTTTCCGCATGGATTCGGATGATATTATGTTGCCCGACCGTATTGCGAAACAGATGGCATATATGGAGAAGAACCCGGATTGTATGTTATGCGGTGCGAATATTCATATGTTTACGAATCCGAATCCGGGTGCGCCAAAAGAGAAGCAGTTTTTGCAACAAACCCAACATCCAGAAAAACTCACGTGGAGCGAATTTTATAAAACACGGTCGGATTGGTTTATGAATCATCCGACGTTATGTTTCCGCAAAAAAGTGTTTGTCGAAGTGGGGCTGTATTCGATGGACCCCCGTTTTCGTCAATTATATCAAGATTATGAACTTTTGGTGCGCGTTTTGCGGAAATACGAGTATGTGATCAATCTTCCGGATATTTTGTTATTATATAGGATCCACGAAACACAATTGACTCGACAATTGAAAAACCCGGAACAATACGAGGGGTGGCGGACGGAAATCATTGAAAAAGCCAATGCCAGTGACCCTCTATAGTTCATATAGAGTAAATTTCGGGATACATTTCGACGTAGATACGTCGTTGGATGTAAAAACATATTGTAAAATATTGCGAACTTTTTCTAAATCGTGTTCGTGATACAATTTTAGATTTTCATCAATACGTCTAGGGAACCACGAATTGTTTTCGAAACGTTTTATAAAACAATGTTTGATCTCATATTTATATATCATATCACATAAATAATTTTCGGGTGAATTGGAAAATGTATATAATTCTTTTTTGAAAATATTCTCATGTAACAATTTAGGTTTGAAAATAAAAAAATCGAAAGAGAAGAATTTGTCATCATTTGTGCAACTCTTGGTTATAAAAAATACTGTGTCATTATTCAAATTCTCATTTAAAATTTCCATCAAATATTTATCATCTGTAAGATAGACATCTGGATGTAAATGGATAACATAATCATATTCTTGAAAAATACCCATATCAAATCCTTCACTAATGGCTTCTACTCCACCTACGCGATACCCGGCATTCAAGTTAGTGATAAATAACCGTTTATTTGTCTGTGTAAATGATTGATAGTATGTCACCAGCTTGGAATTTATAGACGGACAATTGCAATATATGAATATATCGCAAATGTTATTTATTTGAAGGCGTTTAATAAATTGTGCAAAATAATTATATTCTTCCAATTGTTGATGACTAGTAATATAGAGTAATATTTTCATTGATATAATAATTTATAATGTATTATATCAATTATTACGCAATGGGTCTAGAAAAATCCCATACTAAATCTTCCCTTCGGTTTTTTTTGCGGTAGAAATGGACGAGACCCTGTTCGCATGTCATATAAAGTATTTCCACTGGGATTTTCATTGACCCCCGTTTTGAAATGGGTTACATCTAAAAAATCGCCGTGGTTGATGTCAGAGTATTGTATTTCTGAAATATTCGAAATCCCTTCATTGTTTGTGTTATACTCCATCTCATTGACAAATCGGTCGAATTCTTTGCGATTTACGATTCTGGTAATCCCGTCTTTTAATTGAAAAATATTTTTGTCGAAAATGGGATAAAATTGGGAGCGGTCTATCTTAATTTGGGATTTCAAAACTCTTTGCTGTAATGCGTTGTCTTCATATCCCCATCCCCAATAATTTGGATATCCATTTACTTTCTCGAAATCTGCCCCGCAAATGGAGACGATACCACCTAATGCATATCGAAATCCGTAGAAATGTTTGACAATACCTTTTATTGTATAATAATCCAAAAATCCTTTTGTGTATGGCATTGTGTCGATATCATTAAATACGAATGTCATGTGTTTATACTCATCGGGATATTTATTGCGAATGTAGATAAACCCGATATTTTTCATTGCTCCGCGGTTGAATGTGCGTTTGTCTTTTTGATGAACGTATATTATTTGATAGCTTCCTTCTTCATAATCCTCGAGTATTTTTTTCATATTATTAGAAAAAAATTCGTAATGTTGTTCTCGGTCGCGATAAGGAACGACAAAAATGATGGATGGAATTATGGTGCTAGCCGTAGCAGCAGCAGTCACTGATGGATCATATACAACTTCTTCTGTCACTGCTGATGATCGCGCCACTTCAGCCCCTGGGATTTGCGCAACATTTTCAATCGGGGGCGCAAAATCTGAACATGGGGTGACATCCGAAATACTTTGTATTTGATCATATACAACACTTGCTTCCGAGATGGCTTCCGAGATGGGTTCTGATATGGGTTCCGAGATGGGTTCTGATATGGGTTCCGAGATGGGTTCTGATATGGGTTCTGATATGGCTTCTGATATGGGTTCCGCATTAGAAGTTTGTATTTGATCATATACAACTCCTTCTTCACCTGTGTATTGTTGGTCTACTATATTATCTATGGAATCGCTCATAATATATTAAAGGTATATACATTTTTTCTAATAATATCACACAAAGATTATTTATATTTTTCAATAATTGCACACGGCATCAAAACATCCCGTATTTGTTCGAGTTTTTTATAACATTTATTGATGGTTACTTCGCTCACCCCGCAAATCCCCTTTATTTCATTCTTATTTATATTCAAATTACATTTTTGCGATATGAAATATACAATCCCCGCGGAAATGGCCTGAGGTGTATTATCTGTAATCATGGATTGGCGCTCTATTTTATTGGCAATGAATTTCGACAATAATGTTAATTCATGATTAATGTTTAATCGACTGCAATATCTTTCAATGAAAGAACTAGGAATCGTTGTTCCTAAATTCATTTGCTCTGTTTGAAGACCATTTCTCTCGATGTTTTTCAAAATAGTTACGGCCATTGAACATCCATTGGTTGCACTTGCTTTATCTAAATGAAATATCTCGGCGATTTCATGTGCACTTCTAGGACAATCATTTACCCGGCATGAAATATAAATGGATGCGGCCTTAATACCATCTCGATTTAACCCGCGAAACATTTTTTGTTCCGATATATCTTTATGTATCATCATCGCATAATCAATAAATACTTTGGGTATACCCGCATTTTGCGCCATCGTGGTAATAAACTGAAACTCATCATATAATGATTTTTCTTTATGTGGCATACATTGCCATTCAGTCCATCTCCGTATTCTTCTCATTTCCCATGATGATTTAGGAGTGCAAATGACTTTTACTGCAAAGGATGATTCTTTTAACAAATTATTAATCGGTCCACCGCATCTGGTGGGGTCATTCGCATTTTTATCATCTGCACCATAAAAACGCCATTCCGGCGAATAGTCTAGTGTATCTGTATATATAACACCACATGCCATGTTCGTGCATGTAGGAAACGTGTCAATCATTAATACAGAATTACAAATGTCACATAACCCACTTTCGACATTGGTCTTTTCTTCTATAACCACCGATTCGGATTTCATTTTTGTTGTATCTATATCAAAAATATTCCACAACTTTGTTTTGTTGATTTCAGATAAATTCGTCTTTTTCTTTTTCGTATTCTTTTTTGTCCCCTCGATAACTTTTTCCTTTTTTATGGTCTTTTGTGTATGAAACGGTTCCGCTGTCGTTGAGTTATTGTGCATCTGCTTATTTATTATACCATTTTCTATCGAAGTCGAAGTCCTGACGGATAATTGGGTAAAAGTAGGATTTGCTATTGTTAAAGGTTGCATTGTTTTCATATATAGATGATTATTATTTATATAATTTTACGAACGTTTGGCATCAATTTTATGTGTAGATATATTATCAATGGCACAAAAATGTGTGGCGGACTTAATAACTATAAAAGAAAAATTAGAAGAATTGAAGGAAAAAGCGGCGCAGCCGAATGAAAGCGATATGTCATCTCCAGCATTTTTCAAGCAAGCAGCGGTCGAATGGGTAAAAGTTATCTGCGATGCTCAACATGATGGAAAAAACATTAAAGAGGAATTATTTGATCAAATACAACAATTGGTGAAAAGTATTATTGAAAAGAACAATGAAGAATTTTTGAAAGAAGTGAAACGCTCATTCTTTTTCATTGACGGCGAAAATAATAACAGTTTTCAAAATGCGATGATATCCATGTATGGGATCATTATGCCAAATACATCAAATACTTCTTCGTCTTATGTCTTTCCGAAGAAATTGGTGAATCGATTGTTGACCGATGTATTCATTCAAGAAAAACTAAAGGATTGTTTTAAGACGTTGATACTGCCCGCCGATACAGAAATAACGGTTGCTTTGCAAAATGAAATTCTTGCGAAGAACGATGAATTAATAAAGGGGATTATTCGAGTTTATTTGGATAAATCTTTCCCAGATGAAGGTGAAAAAACAGTAATGTCGCAACCTTCGCCTTCGCCTTTAGAAACCGCGCCTGCACAAATGAAAGGGGGGGTGAAAGGGGGGATGAAAGGGGGAATAGGTTCTTGGAATTGGGGATGGAATAGTAGTGAATCCGGGAAGAAAGAGAAAAATATGGTATATGAAAAAGCCCCCGACGCAAAACCGGATGCGATAGAAGGCGGGGCGAATTTGCCTACGGAACAACAACCGCCCCCAAATAGTGAAAATGCTGGTATTAAACAAAAAACTACTTTGACCGCATTGAATTTTTTGCGGAAACCGGAAAAAGGGGGCGGCGGGTTGAAAACAAATGCAGATTTACTTGCTGATGTGCGCATAAAAGAATTCGGAGAAAACGCACAAGACGCAAAAGAAGAAAAAACGGTTACTGGCCAGATGAAAGGAGGAACGGCAAATTTACTATATGACGATAGCAGTAAGTTTCATCAAAAAGTCCATGGCAAACTATTAGATTCTATAGGACAAATTGTCGAAAAAGCGTCAATTGTAGATTCGTTAAAACCATTATTTGAACAAAGTCTAGAAAAACATTTTGAACGATTTCTATCCGAAGATTTTGTCACAACAAATTTATTTTATTTTGGATTGTCATATACAGATTCCGACAAAGACCGGAGTGAAAGCATTCCTACTGACTCTCATATAAAAAACATTTATTCCAAAATACACTTAGTAATCAATGAATTCATCAATGCAATGCGAATGAATTTAGTATCTCGTTTAGGGTCAAATGAATTAATAACTGAATCGATGATTAATGATGCGTTGAAGGCTGCGATAGAAAGTTCATCGAGTTTAAGTGAATATAATAAATTAGTGGAAAAGGAAAATGCGAATAAAGAAGAAATTAAAAAAACGGCTGAGAAAAAAAGCAATGAAGATAGAATTTTAAAAGTGATTGAAGAATTTAAAAAAGGATTATTGAATTCAACGGGACCAATCGATGAAAATGGATTTACGCAAATTATTCAAAATATAAAAAATATGCTATTTATAAATGAAATAAGTAGTCCTTCGGTTGCGGAAAATATTACTAATCTTATGAATACGGTTGTGCCGCCGCCCATCCAAGAACCCGCACCACAAACCGCACCACCAACCGCACCACAAACCGCACCACAAACCGCACCACAAACCGCACCACCAACCGCACCACCAACCGCGCCACAAACCGCGCCACAAACCGCGCCACAAACCGCACCACAAACCGCACCACCAACCGCACCACAAACCACGTCCCAAGAACCTGTCGCCCAAGAACCCGCACCACAAACAGGAGGAAACAAAAAAAAGCCTCTATATAATAAATATACCAAACATTTCAAAACTCTGAAAAAAATCCATCAATCAACCCATCAAACCCTAAAAAATAACCAAACATAAAACCTATACAAATCTTTTCTCTATTTTTTCCAAAATATCTGAACTATACACTAGATTCCCCGTAGGTTTGTATTTTTCAATAGGCGTATACTTACTACTATCTTTTTTAGAGGATTGAATGACTTTTGAATGCCCATTCTCAGCCTCGTCCTTCTCTTTTTCTTCTAATATATTCCCCTTTTCGTCTACTACAATCCCCGTTTTCTTCTTAAACTCATTACGCGCATATGTCGGAATCCAATTCTCCCATGATACTAGAATCGTATTCGGATGAATGTATTTGACAAAAAACCCGTTTTCTTCTAATCGCGTGATAATAAATGCAATACAATCCCCTTTATCATACGTAGGTTCGCCAAATATGTAAGGCGGAATAGTAAACCATATATGTTTATCATTCTGTTTATTTCGCCCAGTGTGCGTGATTCGTTTATGTATCCGGTTCAAAATTTTATTGAAAATCGTCAATTGTCGCAAATCTCTCTGATGTTTTTTTTCATATAATTCATCAATGTTGATTTTGCGTTCGGCTTCTTTGTCATCTACATATAAAAAACACGACATTCTTATAATATACAAATACATAGACTTTTTGATTTTTACACAGAGCAAAAATCAAAATAAAAACAACACAGATGTAATGTATATGATCGAACAGCAAGTGTCTAAATCAATAAAACATCTTGTGATTTCGGGGGGGAATATCTGGGGGCTTTATGCATTCGGCTCTCTTCAAACGTGTTTTACCGAGAAATTCTTGGTATTTGATCACATACAATCTATCCACGGCACATCTGTTGGTGCTCTCATCGGTGTTATGGTTGCAACCGGGGCGGGGTTTGATATTCTGCGCAATTATTTAGTAAATCGTCCATGGGAAAAACTCCTGGATAAAAAGGCGAAATCCGGGATGGATTTATATGATTCTCGCGGAATTTTCGACAGAGAATTGTTTGAAGGGTTTTATAGTCCGATTTTCGCCTCCCTGGATATCCCTATCGACATCACTTTATCGGGATTCTTCGAAAAAACGGGGATTGATTTACATATATATGTTACGGAAATACACGAATTTATTTCGGTCGATTTGTCACATACAACACATCCTGAATGGGGGGTGATAGAATGTATTCATGCGTCGTGTTCGCTTCCGGTCGTATTTTCTCCCGTATTAAAAGAAGGGAGATGTTATGCAGATGGGGGGGTTACAATGAATTACCCCTTATCCGGGTTCAAACGCGCATATCCAGATGCGACGGAAGACGAAGTGTTGGGAATCTTATTGGATTCGCCGAAACCCCATTCGTCAAATATGGTTATTACCGATGCATCCTCGATTATCGATTATGTTTCATTTTTAATTTCGCAAATTATTCAAAACTGCGTTTTTACAAATAAGGGGTCGGGGACCAAATTTGAAATCGTGTTTTATTCTTCGCCGATTACCATAGATTATTTATTTGACGTATTCAAGAATAAAGAAATTATCGAAAACCTGATATTAGAGGGGGAAATAAAGACAATGGAAAAATTGCGCGAATGGAACTTTTTCACTGGAAACGGCGAGCCGATTATTGATTCAGAACAGTGTTGACGAATTTGGCGAGGGAAGATTCCGTGATTTTTGATTTAAAATCAATCGTATAATTGTCTTTTTGCATTTTAATGGTAGGATATGAATCTATATTGAAATTGCGTATGAGTGTTTCTATTTTGATAGGCGTAGTTTTCCGTTGAACCGCGTAATGCTGCGGGTCGACGGGGTTGCCATTATCATCAATTGAATTATAGTCGGTTACCTGGGATTTCGCCGGAAGCTCGCCATTGTCATCTGTGCAATTAACAGGCACACAATTGATGGTATACCCATTAATGAGTTTTTTATCATAATCTGTAACAAACCTATCCCATTCGGGTTTCGCCGATTTACAATGTGGGCACCAATCGGCATGGAAAAAATAGATTTCCGCTACCAATTCACGGTCTTCCGCATTTGCCACATCCAAGAATTTCTTTGCATCTAACGATGGTTTGAAATAGTTGTTATATACATAGTATGCTGCATATATGAAAATAAGAAATAAGAAAAACGCGAAAATATAGCGATAATATCGTCTCGTCTTTTCGTAAATATATGGTATTAATCCGGCCATTATATAGTGAAATTTTATTTTATTTTTTACGAACAATCGCAACCGAATAAGTCATTCAAAAATAGATATGCAGTTGTAATGGTATATTTCAGTTATTCGCTAGTAAGTCTGCCTAAACTTTTTTTAGTAACCATGAATCCGAGAAATGAAAATGGTAGAATAAAAGGCAAACCATTTTTTGTATATACACTATATGGAAGTATGGCAAAAACGCGGAAAAAAATAACATATATTTTTACAGATAAAGAATATAATAGTAATGATGGTATGCTTACTGCAGTTTGGGGGCCAAGTATGTGGCATTTTCTACATACAATGAGTTTTAATTATCCTATAAAACCCAATTATTGCGAAAAACGGCGGTATCGCGATTTTATACTCGCCCTTCGTAATATTCTTCCTTGCGGTAAATGTCGCGAGAACTTAAAATGCAATTTTGCAAAGTTGCCACTTAAAATGAAAAATATGAAATCCCGGGATTCATTCTCGAAATATATTTACGATTTGCACGAATTAATCAATGAAATGCTTCATAAAAAATCGAATCTTACATTTGAAGATGTGCGCGAGCGATATGAACATTTTAGGTCAAGGTGCAATAAAACAAAACGCCAGTTAGTGAAAGAGTTAAAAGAACGAGGTTGCACCGACTCGCTGTATGGGGAAAAGGCTAAATGTGTCCTTCAAATCGTTCCGCAAACTAAAAAATGCGAAACTATACAAATACATACTGGCGGCAATCGCAAATTATACAAGTGACCATTTTATTTTCAGAAAGCTCCATGCTGAAGTCAATGGAGTCCGGGGGTCAGAGTGTTGGCAACGCGGGTTCTTCGAAAATTCAGTGGTATAATTATTTAGGCGACAAACAACGGCGAAGTTCTCCAATGAATTGTATATGATCATATATAAATGAATACCATTGAGAATGAAGATAACGTCTTGAAAAATACGGGTGAATCCGTCGCACCTAGTCGCACCCCCTTTTGGGGGGAAAATCCGAATATTCTATTCCAATCCAATCAGATATTTGATTTTTTTCCTGTAGATACCATGGATTATAATGCCAAATTAAATGCAGTTAGTAGAACTGTTATTTTTTTGACGATAGTGAGTTGTATCATCACTAAAAGTCTACGGGTTTTAATTGCCGGAAGTATCACATTGGGGGCTATTTACGCTCTTTATTACTATGAATATAAGAAATCGAAAAAGGAAAAGAGGGGGGATGAAAATTTTGAAAATCAAGGTATTGACATAGTTAAAGCAAACGATTTAATGCAACCTAATTTGTTTGATACCCCGTCTTCGGCGAACCCTTTTTCGAATGTTCTAATGACCGATTATGAATATAATCCGGATAAACTTCCGGCACCGCCGGCTTTTAATACAAAGGTAAATAATGATATTTTGAATTCGGCAAAACAAGCAGTAATTGACTCAAACCCCGACCAACCAGATATTGCTGATAAATTATTTAAAGATTTAGGCGAAGAGTTGGAATTTGAACAATCTATGCGACAATTTTACACAAACCCCGGTTCAACCATTCCAAATGACCAAACTGCATTTGCCGAATTTTGTTATGGTAGTATGATTTCATGCAAAGAGGGGAATTTATTCGCATGTGCCCGAAATTTAGATAGATATCAGAATTAGAAAGTCTTTATATAACCTATATGACAACATTGAATAGTTATTATTTTAATAATATGGGGGGATTGGGATATGATGTTACTGACCAAACCCAGCGAAATGCACAAAACGTAAAATTTGGAAACTATATGGTTTCAAATTATTATCGCGAAAGCGTGACAGACGATCAAATACAATTTGTTTCTTCTCAACCCGCGATGATGTTGAACGCAGATAATGGGATTGCTGGGTCTGTTATTGATTCATACTCGAGATTGTTAATGGGCGGGGAAGAGAGACCTTTAGACAAATTGAATTTGATGTCTCGCCCATTTATTACTGTTCCCTATTTAGGGCGAGGTTCATGTGACCCTACATTAGAATCGCAATTGCAACAAGGTGAAGTGGTGAGTGACCGTAAGAGTGTAGCCACTTTGAGTGAAACTATGTATAGTGATATTAGCGATTACCCATTACAGGATGATTTGAAAGTGCGGTTGAATCCGGATTATGTCATTCAAGAATCCGCGTTAAATGGATGGGTGAGAGGAGGTAAATCAACGCGCGAATAGTTTATCGTTTTTTGATAAAATTGATGATCTTTTAAAAAAAAAATAAAATGCATCGGCTTACCAATAATAAGATTAAAATGAACAACGTTGAACAAGAAATCATTGCGACTAACTTATCTACTGACTTTGCATCCGAGTGTATTCCGGAAACTCGTGTAATGAAAACATTACCTGCAAAATACAATAAATATGCGGTCTTTTCGTATTGGCTACTCAATTCTTTGAATCTGGGTGAAATAATCTCGGAGGAGATGAAAAATGATATTTGCGAGGCCATGCATATTCTAGAAGATAATCTTGTCGAGCAGTCGGAGTTTTACCAATCATTTTTGGATTCTGAAGCTGAGACAAAAAAACTGATAAAACAAAAAAAATCGGCAATGCGCAAAGCTGTTGCAAAATCTACGAATGTCAAATCTCAGGCAAAAGAAGCGAAAGAGCTTGCAAAAGCAGCGGCGAAAGAAGCGAAAGAGCTTGCCAAAGCGGAGGCAAAAGAAGCGAAAAAGCTTGCAAAAGCGGAGGCGAAAGCAGCGAAAGAGCTTGCCAAAGCTGCTCCTGCTGAGGGGAAAGAACCTCGAGTGATTACAAAAAAAGGTAAGAAAAATTCATTAGAAATTCTCATTTCTAATGAACAATTAGAAGAAGAAGTTGTGGAAGAAGTCGTTGAAAAAGTCGTTGAAGAAGTTGTGGAAGAAGAAGAAGAAGTTGTGGAAGAAGAAGAAGAAGTTGTGGAAGAAGAAGAAGAAGTCGTGGAAGAAGTTGTGGAAGGAGAAGAATTGGAAGAAGAAGACTATGTTCCGCTGGTTATTACAACTAATCCTATAAAAAATAATAAAGAGAAGAAGGAGAAAGAACCGAAAGAGCCAAAAGCCAAGAAGGAGAAAGAACCAAAAGCCAAGAAGGAGAAAGAACCGAAAGTTCCGAAAGAGCCAAAAGCCAAGAAGGAGAAAGTTCCGAAAGAGCCAAAGACAAAGAAATGATTGATTGAATTATAGATAGATTGTATATGTAAAAGTTCTTTGAGAAATTAGCAATAAATAAAGTTGAATATGAAACAGTAAAATGAATAATTAGCAATTGCGAAACTTTTTTTATGCAAATAAACAAAAGAATATAAACAAACTATTGATTAATTATCACATATACACACTCATGCAAATCAATCTATCCGCTGTGGTCATATACAACAATTGCGAAGGATATAGACAATGCATACGCGATTTTTTCCAAATGGATACAGAAAAAATCAAACAAACCGGTAAATTAGAAGGCCTCGAAGGCATAGATTTAGATGAACAATTATATGATGAAAATGCAATTGCTTACGGTATAGATTATATATATTCGACCACTGTAAGTGACACCGCATTTGCGGAACTCTATCGTTTAGCGGCGGCAGTTATGCTTTCTGAAAATCTAGAAATCGGATGTTCGGTTCTTTTTAGTTATGATTATTTCGCAACCTTTTCAAAATGTTTAGTTGAAAAACTCGCGACCCCCCCTCCCCCTCCGGGGCAAAAGAAAAATGAATGGTATATGATATTGTATAATAAATTATCCAAATAATATACATACTGTAATATATGGCATCGACTCGAAATAAAAATACACCCGGCGATTATCAGTTAGAGCAATTGGCATTAGAACAAAATCGGAATTATTTCGTTTATCAGCATGGGGCAAATGGATGGCCAATGGCCACGATGTTTGCCGGAGATGGTCTTTTGATGGGGCGAATGCCTCCGATGCAACTTTCCAATAATTTCGTAGACATCGAAACGCAACTATTGGGAGTTGGCTCTACAAATCTAGTTATGCCGACCGAAAAGATACATCCCGAAATAAGAAATTTAGATACATTGTCAATTATTCAACGAGAAAAAACTATTATACCATTCACACTCGTGACCGAACCATTTCAACGCCCATTGCCTAGTTAATTGGTCGTTGTTTTGCTGTATATTTATTCGACGAAATCTTGCGATTTTTCAGGGTTTTTCGTTTCCCGAATTCTTTTGTAGTATTCACTTTTAATTCTTCGGGTTTTATAAAAATACGTAAAATATCCATCACGGTTTCTCCGAAAAAAGTCGATGCAGTTGTATGTGATCGAGAAGAAATACTTTCATAATCATCGTCATCCGCATTCAAACTTTCATAATCCGATAAAATATGTTCATCGCCATTTTCGTCGTCAGATGAATCATTATAGTCAGTCATTGTTTTAACAGATTCAGTTTGATTATATATACTATTTGTTATATTCGAAAAAATACTTTCGCTCTCATTGTCTTCCTCTTGGGTTGTGGCGCTATAATTAGTAGTAGTGAGGTTTTCATCCGCAGTATCAGAAATGATTGTATCATAATTGGTGTCAATTGTATTACTGGCAGAATGGGATTCAGAACCATCGTCGGAAACAATATCACTGTCGGAAACAATATCACTATCAATCGTTTCAGCACCGTCGTCAATCGTGTTATAATCCGTGTCGCTAGTATATACAGTGGAAGTTGTATTTGACATTTTGACACTTTCATCATACACAGATTTCGCGGTGAATAATACATCTCTATTTTTTTCGATAAATTCTTGGAATTTAATTCGAATGGTTTCGCGGTCTATCGGTTCGTCCATAATAATATCAATCACATCAAAATCGACATCAATGAATTCCTGTTGGATCATATACATTCCATCTTCTGCTATCTCGATCGGTATTTTGATAATGGCATTAATATAAGACATATGAAATTATATGTCTTATACTTTATATATTTTTGGCAACCTTCTAATTGAATTTTACCACGATTTTAACCGATTCTTTTTTTATACATTTGCAAGCAGATATTGATAATTCTTCGCGTTTTTTCCGCGTTTTCCCATCCCCCCCCGCCAACATATCATTCGCATTTACGGGGGGCGTTTCGTTGGGGGTTTTGCGTTTCGACGTGCTATTTCGGGTGTTCATATCTGCTTCTATGTCATGATAATTCAATTTAATATAATCCACGATTTTGTTTTCGATTGCCCATTTGAAAAAATTGAGTTGACCGATAGTAGTTTCCATATAATTCGTTTCGTCATACGGGATTTTGATGCGGTCCCATCGGCAAAATGGGTCGAAATTTTTCTTTGAATAGGCTTTTAATTGTAGTTTATAATCGTGATATACTTTGAACCGTTGTTTTTGGTCATAAGATTCATTCGATATTTCATATACAGTATAGTATTTTTTCGCGAAATTTGTAACAAACCAATCCACAATTCGCAGCGAAATATTGGATACGCCGTTGATTATATTAAGCATTTCGTTCAAATTTTCGGTGTGGTCGTAAAAATCCATCAAATTTTGCAAAAGTAGTTGATTTTTCGTAGAGCATTTTGTATATGACATGATGAATGTTTCATTTAATGTTTTATATAGTTTTTTGTTATATACAAAATATCATTATTCTTGTCCAGCCGGGACGTTGGAATTATATAGGCAACACACAATATATACATCCTATGCATAACAAATAATGTAAAAAAAACATATGAACTAAAACGGCATTTTTCATGATTGTATGCTGTTTTTCTATTGGAAGATTGGGGGTTTTTAGTCCGATAAAAAGCGTGAGTTCGTTTATGACAAAAATGGAAACGGATGTTACCAAGATCATATACCAAATCTTGGGTTTTGCCGGGTCGATATATTGGGTCGTAACTAGGGTTGCGTATAATAGCGTAATAATAACGGCGGTTATATCTGCTGTTCTGGCTAGTCCAGATTCTAATATATATGACCAATGCGCCATAGACGTGAGATATACGATATATTGTAAATAAGAAAGAACGAGGTAACCACAATAGAAGGAGATAGTAGATGTGAAAAATATAAAGGGGATGGAATAATGGACGGCGATGTGGGAAATATGTATGGGAATGAAAGGTTCTTCGAATAAGGGGACCTCCCTACCTTTGGTGAAAAGGTCATCGGAGATGGCCTTACCTTTGGTGAAAAGGTCGGGTTCCACGTCAAGTGTATCAGTATATAAATTCATTATTTATGAAAATAAATGAAACATTTATATATGTTTAAGTGACAATTTATACTCATGAATATCAATTAATTTCTTCAAAATAACACGGTGTAAATGCAACCTGACAAAAATCTATATTATTTTATCAAAAAACGGTATTATATCAATGTTTTCTATTTCATTTATATCATATATTTTGAACGTTTCTTCAACATTTTCTTCAACATTTTCCGTAATTCCTGATTGGTTATTAAAATCGGCGCGGCCTCTACTTCGAATATATTTGAATTCCGAAAACGTTTTACATTTATAATGATTCAACTGAATGACGCTAAAATCAATATCTTCATTAAAAGCTCCGTCAATAATGGTTCCATTCGTTGATTTTATATGACCTATAGAAATATTTATAGAATGACATTCTTTGAACGAAATAAAATTGTCTTTTTTAAAAATGGTTTTTATATGATGATTCCCCAATTTCTCGCACATGGTAAATCGTTTAATAATAGGGTCATTCGTTTTTTCCGTTTTGCCGGATGAACCGAAAAAACGCCAATTCATTCCAATGCCTTCGCAATCCCCCGTAATAAATTCATATATGAAATCGCTAATACTCGCGTGTTTTTTCAATACGATAAACTCGTCAATATCTATATGCGCAATATGTGTTATTTTCGGATTATTCATAAAATTATTCACAAAATGTTTCAATGCAATATATTGAACCCCTTCATCATAATTATTTCCCGGTAAATGTGTTATTACCATAGAATCTTTATATTTGTCCAGTAATTTAGAATATGTAGGTTCATCTTCATTGTCATATAAATAAATTTGTTTAAATCCCAAAGCTAAATGATATTTGACAAATTCTTCTATATAATCTTCTTCGTATTTTGCAATACAAACAATTACCGGAAAAATAGGTCCTAAACACATAAGTTTTTTACATGCGTCTTCTGCACTATAAATTGTATTGTTCATTTCGCATAAATTATATATTTCATTCCATCGTCCAGTTCCCAGCCAAGATTCGAAATAATGACGGTAATTTCTTTCTTTTACTGGAAGTTGGCACGTTATTAAATATTTCCCGGATGCCCACCAAAAATTAAACCAAATAAAATGAGGCGAAGGAAATAATCCAGCAAAACTTATATTCTCGTTGTAAATAAATAGGTCCAACGTTTTTTCCCAGTCTTGTAATGTCCCCCTTGTCAATATGATATTCGATTTCATTCTTGCGTTCAAATCATTCGATATATTAAACATTCCTTTCCCGTGAAAATAAATGTAGTATTTTTCCGGGTATTCGATTGCAAGCTCATATATTTTTGAAATGCCGTAATATTCGAAAATATTTTCACTTAAAATATCTAAATGGTATTTAATTTTTTCGCAACCTTTCACCATTGTTTTTTCGATTAATTCAACTAATTCACCTATCAAATACATATATTCGCATGAAATAATAATATATAAATCAGCTATATTGGTTAAAATATTAGAGTTTATTATATCTTTCAGTTGTTGTTGTATAATATATTTGTAGTCTACTAAAGGATTTATATATGTGTAATATACAATATTTATTATTTTCCCCGTTTCTTTCATTTGCAAATATATTACTTTAAGTTATATATTACCCCAATCTATATTTTTTGTAAAATATAACGTCGGTTTTTTCAATGTTTCCCCCAAAAAATGCACCCGGGTAATATGGGTCGCCTTTTTGTGATGTGGGATTCACATCCTTTGTAATTGTCCTATAATCCAACCCTCGGTATCCTTGTAATATACAATTAATATTCCACCCATTGGATATCGCCAACTGCGATAAACCTATTTCTTTATGTGCGACCAAATATTCGAACGATTTATCGGCCAATTCACTTTCGCTAAAAAAGTGGCGCTCTGTCAAATACAAGAAATATTCGCGGTCTATCGCGAAAAACATGCTTTGAACGTGGGGAAAAGGTTGCGATTTTCCATACATTTTTTTCAGATTAAAATTAGAAAATTGGGGTTCGCAAAATATATTTATCGACGTTCCCACCACTTTGACGTTTGGTTCAAATAATTCGATAAAAGGTGCCGACCAATCACCGTGATAATAAGGACCAATTACCGACGTATTGAGGAAAAAATAATGTTCGTAGGATTTGAATAGTTTATTTATAGCAAAAGCGTATGCGCCAAAATCGTATCCCCTATTTTCCCGATAATATACTTTGACGTTTATATTATCTGGTATTTGGATTGAACATGAACCATTTATAATTAAGTAATAATCTATATGATCCAATATCGCATTTTTCAAGAACTCCCGGAAATTCTCGCGGTAATCGTCGGATTTCTCGTAATAACAATAAATACAACAAATGGCGTTTTTCGGGACATTGACGATTTTGTTCGATGCTAAAAATACGGTTAAAATATCGGAATATTTTTGGAGATTTTCTTCGATTATTTTTATATCGCAATTTGGAAGCATAAAAGGCAAAGGGTTTATAATAATATCATGACTATTATCACCGCCTCCGAAAACAAACGACCCTGGCAAAATAATTCGCGCAGCTGATTTTTTTAGTCCTAGTTTCATCCATTCACTGTATCCCAATTCGCTATATATTTGCAACGAATTATTCGCTGAAAGTAAATCCAGTTCGCCAATTATTTCCAAAAAATAATCGTCCTCGTATTTGTATATCTGTGTAATCCGATGATTCGGGGTAAAATCGCAACTATATAAATCCCATCCCACTATTTTCCGCAAAAACGCAGTCAATTCGCCTCCCGCATATTTTTCCATAGTCCATTCGAAAAGTGGATTCGTCAAAAGGGTTGAAACTGCGATTAATGGCAACTTTTTTTCCGCCCCCCCGCGAAAAAGATTTGTATATGACATTTCAAAAGAGTCGGACGGATAAATATCAAATGAGGTTGCGTATTTTTTGTATATTACCCCTTCGAAAAACTCCCCACCAGTATTCGAAAAACTATCAAATAACCCGTAAATAGTATAGTCATATACATCCATTATTTCCGTATCCTTTTTAATTAATTTTTTGCAAATTTCTCGATTCAATAAAAACCCCGTTTTATCGGAAAGGTTGCGCTTTTTATTTTTTATATGGTTAATCTTTTCCGAGTATTTGGCGTCCGGCAGAGACAACAGTCGGTCGATTTGTTTCGCCATCTCTTGTATTTTTTCCGATTGATTTTTTTCGTCGATAATATCAACAAACTCGACTAAATCTTGGTATAAATATCTATTATACCAATCTTTTGGATGGGTCGTTGTTTCCGAAAGGACGGGTCTATCGAACCGGAGAATTTCGTTCAACCTGGCCGTTTCTAATGCCGCGTCTTCGTAAAAATGTAAATTTAATACCAACCGCGAATTTTGTATCATATAATCACGATTATCTCCCAATAAAACGCCCCATTTCATCAAATATTTGTGTTTTAACATGCGATTGAGGGCGTTTAATATGTTGGTTCGTCTTTCATTCATTGTCCCATAAAACAAAATGTCGCAACCTTTTGCGTCCCACCCCTTTGCGTCGATTTTCTGAATAAGCGCTATTATTTCTTCGGGGGAAAAGATGAGTGGTATGTGTCGGACTTTTTCCACCGGAATAAAATCGCAATAATTGTCGTAATTTTTCGGGGAAAAATCCCAAATGGCACAAGCATTTGGCATTGCATAATACGGAATCAAATCCGAATTCGATTGTTCTATTTGATAAATCACGTAATTTGCGGGGAGACATTTGTCTGGGCGTTGATTGTATAGGATCACATACAATGTATCCGGGTTTGTATTTTGCAAATCGACATCTGTAAGATAATAAATGATTTTTGTGCGAAACCGCGATTTCAAAAGACGCGCCATATTTTGCGCAATAGATTCGATTAATTCTGTTGTAACGATAACAACGGAATATTTTTGTATGGGATTTTTTTCATTCGGTTCGGCGAGAGTTACTATTTGAGTGGATGTTTGTTTATATTGGTCGAATGTATTTTGTATTTGATTTTTCTCGGTTTTCAAATATTCAATTTGGCCAGTTTGTTCGTTTTTCTCATTCTGCAAAGTTGCGATTTTTCGATTTTTTTCGTAAGTTAGATTTTTGAGTTCCACTATTTCAGCATGCAAACTTCGTATAATATCGTCTTTCGCCGAATTCTTTAACATAGATAATTCTTCCCGCATATCGTTTAGAATACCCGTAATTTGCTCTATTTCTAAACTTTTCATGGATACTTCTTCAACGAGAAATTGAATTTTGCGGTCTTTTATAACATCTTGCATATGGTCATTTTGTTTCGTTTTTGCCATATATTGAGATATCTTATGTTGGTGATTTTTGAACATTTTGCAACTCGGACCTTTGTTCTCTAAAAACTCGCTCTATTTTTTATTGCATGGAAATACGATTTTGAAAAATCCCTTAGAAAATTGATAGTATTTGATCATATACAATTACTTACACACCCCCCTCCCACAATGCGACCTATTAAATGTATTTCGAAAAGTCGCACAATGCGTCCATGCTGTTATTATCCTATAGATAAATCTCTGCTTTGTCACATACATCAATATCAGTCGCATTATACTGCCGAGATGATGGACAATTTGTCGATTTGTAGCGGATGTAAGAAAAGTTATTATTTGACAGACGACCGGAAAATATGCGAGGGTTGCAAAGACCGAGGAAAAGAAACGCGCGAGAAAATGAAAGAATCTACCGTCGTCGTCCCGTGTGCAAAATCGGAGTGCAAAAACAAAAAATCTGCGGAAAATGATTTTTGCAAACTCCATCAAATCGAGGTATGGCTGTTAGAAACGCGCAACCTTGGTCTAAGACCTTGTAAGAATTACGTGCGCGGTTGTCGCGAACAATTGCCCACAGACCAGAGCTACCGATTTTCCAATTGCAGTCAATGTTTGGAAAAAGAACGCAATAAAGATGCGGTAAAAAGGGGGGCGGCGAAAACGGCGGCTTCCATCGTGGATGAAAATATACATGCTATGTGCTCCGGCGAAACGGCGAACGAAACAATTCATACAAAACAATGCACTACGTGTTGTCGCGAATGCGAGATAAATGACTTTATAGGTCAAAAAAGAATGACAAAAACGTGCAAACAATGCCGCGATTCCAATAAAAAACAAGACGGAAAACGAGATAAAGAACATAGGGCGGAACAAGGTCGCAAATACGACGCAAAACCAGAAAGAAAAGAGACAAAAAGAATATGGGTCGACGAAAATCCCGAGAAAGTTGCGAAAAATTGGATAAATTATAGAGCAAAACAAATAGAAAATGGAGTTGAAAAATACTTGGAAAAAAACGCGGAAAATCAAAGAAAATGGCGAGAAAATAACCCAGAAAAGGCCCATAAAATAAACGAAAAAAATCGCGAATCACCTCATACTAAATATAAAATATATCAAATGTCGGCGAATAAACGTAATCTCGCGTTCGAAATTACAGTTGAGCAATATACAAGTATTGTCGAGACACCGTGTTATTATTGTGGGGAAGAGGGTCAAATGGGAATAGACCGTAAAAATAATAGTATAGGTTATCTATATGACAATTGCGTGAGTTCGTGTAAAATGTGCAACTATATGAAAAACAGCCTTACAATCGAAACATTCTTGGGGAGAATCAAACATATTCTATGTTTTCAAAATCGTATTTCGCAATTACTTGATAAAAGAGAAAGCCTGAAACCCCAATATTTTGCCGACCACTTCGGTGGAACATATACATCTTATTCTAAACGGGCTAAACAAAAAGGACTCGATTTTCATATTTTGCATGAGGAGTTTACCGACCTGGTTTCAAAAGATTGTTATATTTGCGGAAAATCAACATCAACTACACACAATAACGGCATTGATCGGTTTGATAATACGATTGGATATATTTCCGAAAATGTTCGACCTTGTTGTGGAGAATGTAATTATATGAAACGCGATTTCACATGGAATAATTTTATAGAAAAATGCGAGAAAATATATGGGAAGCATATGAATCAAAATGTATGTGATCAAATACAAAATTCGACTGAATCCTCAATCATGAAAGGAAATAAAAAAACGAGAGAGGAACTTCAACGCGATTATCAAGAGAGGAAAGAAGATAAGAAAAAGAAATTGATGGAAAAATATGGAAATCCGGAAAATAAAGCGCAAATACTTGCAAAAATAATGGCGAATATTTAGAGTCGTGAGAGTTGAAAGAACGAGAATAGATATAGTATACAGAAAGCCGAAAATTTATGTTTTTATAAATTTATGTTTTTATAAAAATGATTTTTTATAAAAACGATTTTATGATTTTTTATTTTATGATTTTTTATTTTATGAAAAATAGTAAAACACGAAAAAATATTTAATTTGAATAGGCGCTCACTACCCCTAAGTTTCCCTAGGGGGATGGACTGTATCTCAATCCGACTCCGGCTGCTTAGACCTTCATCATCGAACGACTACCGTTCAGTCTCTGACGGCTAACCATAGACTAGCAATTACATAGCGTCTTTAGGTTATAACCATGCGGATCACCCAATCCTTAACATTATTACTATACCCGAGTTCTATTCTCGGCCATTACTGGATTTCTCTCAGTAACTTAGTAGTTAAGGCTCTAAGGGGATTCCCGAACAACAAGTAGTCTCGCAAGGATATTTTCCTCACTAACAACTGGCAATTGAAGCAGGTGCCAAAACGAAATTCTCCACAAACAGATCCTGCATGTTTGTGGCGTGTTGTTTTTCTGAACCATTCATGACGTATTTGCTCATTATAATAAACATTGATAAAACTGCAGATAAATCACTCAAAATTCCCGCCATTCCCGACATAACACGTAATACATTATAATTCACGGCATAGACGCGCACCTTAGCAGTAGCAACACTCTGAACAGTGGGTGAAGAAAGGACAAGCTGAAGAACAGCATTGTCGATTCTGGAGAAGTTGCAAGAGCCAGATGGCTGGTGCTCTTCTGGGCGAAGAGCAAAAGAGTAGATATTAATACCCGTATCTGGGGCACGGGTATGGTGCTGCCAAGGCTGGACAACATCGAAATATGAGCCTTCACGCTCAGAGAATCGGTCTTGGCCATTGAGCTGGAGTTTGGCAGTGACGCAAGGATTCTCACCCCAACAGTGCATGTCGAGGGCAGTTTCAGCTAGAACGAAAGCACCGGCATCAGAGATGGATGAACCAGTATTAGCGACATTTGGTGTTTGAGGTCCGAATGGTCCGTATGAGTTAGAACCCGGAGCACCGGCACCGGTATTATTCCACGACCATGCATTTCCGCTAGTTCCCTGGCTGGTTGCTCCGCCAAAATACTCATCCATAGCACCTGGCATCTCGAAAAGACCATTGGAAGCAATGAATCCATTGGTTCCGTCAGTCTCCAAAGGTCCAGAGAATGCAGCAATTGCATTTGGAAGAGCGTCAATCGCATCAGTGTAGTTGAAAGGCTGAGCACCAAGGGTCTTGAAAAGAACCTGAGTGGGGTCGAGAGAAGCGCAATAATCAACATTCGAATCTGGCTGAACAACCCAGATGAGCTCTTTGCAAGGGTGGTTAAAGTTGAGCTTGATTTTATTGGAAGAAGAACCGACAGATTCATCACCAGTAAACTGGAGCTGTTCGATCAAATACTCATGTGGGTTCTGTGCCATCTTGCGTCTCTCGTCAGTGTCCAAAAAGATGTAGTCAACATAAAGAGAAGCGGCAACAAGGGACTGTTGGTAAGCAGTGGTAACAGCGATGGAACCAGATGTGTTGGATGGAGCAAGGGATTTAACAGCCCACAAACATTCACCAATTGGACGAATATCAAGATTAATTTTAACTTCGTGGTACTGTACGAACCACATATACCCCCTCTTTCGAGGTATTTAACGGAATCAAGCAAATTACACTTTTTTCCAGGGACTAGACTATATCTTAAGCCATCATTAAAGTTTTATTAGAACTTTTTAAGCCCACATTCGTTTAGTCGTTGAACCTTCCTCTTGTCCTATAAAAGCGGATTTAGAGGCTTGGCTGCGGATTGCCTATTTCAGTTGTTTATTAAACAACATTATACGGAGCATTTTTACCATATCTGAGTTCTATTTCTCAGCCAATGCAAACTTTCGCCTACATTTTGGTAGCCCAAATATTGTGTGTGTTTACTATTGAATCTATTAATATTCACTATATTATTAAAATAGTAAACACATACAATATTTTTTATACGTCTTTAAGGGTTTCCCGCAATTTGAACGTGTTGCCGCTTACTGAAGACCCTGTGGTCTTAGTAAGCAACTAGCATCTGGGTGTGACGATTAGTTTCGTCCCGAGACCACAACAAATTTTTACTAAAGCAGGGCTCGGATGCTTTAGTTTGGATACTTTTCTGCCCTACAGATTTTAAGGCAATGAGAGGAAGGGCCAATCCTGGGTTGCGACAAAACCAGAAGAGAAGGGGAATGTAAAGAGTCGTTTCTGGCAATGCGTTTCTTGGCGCACAAACCTGTGTAGGTCCACCCGCAGCGGCACAAGGTCCAGAAATGGGGGCGAAGTTAGGGTCAGTCATGTATGTGAGCTGAGTGGTGTGGCCAATCATTTTGAAATATCCACGCTGTTGTTCAGATGACATAGTAACCTGATTCCAGATGTGCATCCAATCACCGTATTGACGGTCAATTCTCTGACCTCCAATCTCGACCTCAACCTGAGAGATGAGCTGTTCGCCGATGTAATCTAACCAACGAGCATAAACACCAGAATTAGTTGTAGCAGCACCAGAGTTATTTGTCATCGATTGGTTGATTTCTGGAAGAGTAACCTGGAGGTAAGTGCGGTAGCACAAATCACCATTTCTGGAGATGGTGCAAGTAACACGACGACCGAAATCAGCCTGTCCAGAGAATGTCTGTTCGATAGACTCCATCGCAAAGTTGGTATGTCTGCGGTAAGAAACTTTCCAGAAAGTTATCTCTGGAGTTCCCGTAAGGAACACGTCTTGAGCACCGTAAGCAACGAGTTGAAGAAGACCACCAGCCATTTTTTATATAGTAGTAAAAGATAATATTTTGAAAAATGAATTTAAAAATAAGATAAAATACCTAAATGTTTCAATGGGACGGATTTACAGATATTATTATATATTCATATTAATAATAATTATAATATTTATTATTAATTTTGTTTCGATTACACGGGTAATCTAGAATTTAATTCTATGAATTTTTCTAAATAATCTTCTTGGAAGATTTCTTTTTTGTTTTCGTGTTTTTTGGAGAAAATGTAAGAATCGTGTGATTTTTTCACAGTCCATCCTTGTTCGATGGCATTATTTAAAAAAAGTATTTTTTGAAATTGTTTTGAGGTTATTTCAATAGAAGATATCTGAGACGACATATATTATTTGCGGCTTTTTTTTGTGCGATTCTTTCGTATAGGAGTTTTACGGGGGTTTCTTTTTTTTGTGCGGGGTCTTCCGCCTTTACTGTCCCTGCTGCTGCTGTCTATACTTCTGTCCATACTGCTGTGTGTGCTGCTGTTGCTGTCTATACTGATGGCATTGTTGCTGTGTGTGCTGCTGCCTATACTGCTTTCCATGGGCTGTGTGCTTTTGCTCTGTGATGATTCCTCCTGTGATGACGCCATATTGACTGACTCTGGATTGACTGACTCTGGATTGACTGACTCTGGTGTGTATGTTGTGGATGTATGCGTGCTTCCTGTGCTTGCTTGCTTGCTGTTGCTTGCCTCTCCTGATGCCGCCTGCTGCTGGTCGGCGGGCTGCCTTCTTTTTGCTTCTTGTTCTTTTTTTCGAGTTTCGGCAAGTTCTTTTTGCTTCTCATCTACACGCTTGCGTGCGCGAGTGTTTGTGGGTATTTTGTTGTCTGTGTGTGGCTTGTATTTTTTTGTTTTTTTGTGTTTTTTCCCATTTTTGTGTTTTTTCCCATTTTTGTGTTTATTACTATGGGTTGTCTCCATTTTTCCGGGTAGGACGTCGACGACCCAATTGTCGCGCCGAGGGGGACTTCGCTGTTTAGGTTGAACGTGGCCTGTTTTTAACATGTGGCGTGGAACAAAATCTATATCTTCCATTTCTTCCATTTCTTCAGATACGGGTAATAAATGCATACACTCTATTTCATTAATGTCTTCAATTTCACATATATCAAGATTTTGCGTTTCTATTACCGCAGGTTCCAATGGAACATTATCGTCTAGTTGTTTGACATGTTTTGGTCGGGCGGCGGAGTCTGATTTTCCAGGTCCAGATTTTCCATGCTCAATTGTTGATAAATTCACAAATTTTTTATCATCGGCGAGCAATGTTTTTGACTCACCATATAGCGAATTTATTGAACAAATGATTAGGTTCATTTCATCCATATTGTCCTTAGTAAATTGAAATATTCCTTTATCCCTAATATCATCATTTAATTGATTCGGGTTAATATCTTCATAACCAGTGTTATCTTCAGAAGTAGCAGAAGCAATCTGAAAATTTCCAACAATCTCTCCACCTACACCTCCTTTTTGTGTTTTTTTTTTGCCGCCATATATTGTCCACTTTGGTAAGTTCCAAATTTTTTCATAAAAAAATACAGAAAACCGAAATATTGATCTTAAATGAAATAAATGAACCAATAGATTAGAATTAGAACCACTAAAGTTTTTGTTGTTGCCATTTATTGTCTTTGCAAGACTTTTCATCCTGTCAGTTACATATTGTTTTGCATCACAGTTATTGTCGAGAAATGTATTTTGATTATCTTCATGAAAACTTTTCTCTATATTCAGTAGAGAAGTAGCGGGCGATGGGTCTTCGCGCATACGTTGTAACCACGTTTCAATATTTTTGGTATCAGCCGAATATACTCCATTATTGCAAGTTAAAAAATCAAGATTGCTTTTACGTTGATTGCATTTAGCATGCGTAGGTGCAATACCGTAGGAAAGAAGTGTATCTTGAACGTTTTTTAATATTTCTGTAGTTCTACTTGCGCTATGGTCTAAGAATATAGCATTCCCCGGACCTGGCGCAATTGTATGGTCCATATCCATTCCCGCATAAAACTGCGCCGCAATAAAATTGCCATTTGATTCATAAATTTCAAAATAATAATTAAATATATCTTGTCCGCAAAGTTCACATTTTCCATATAGTACTCTTTGAAAATTTCCAAACTCACAATTACCCGGAAGTTTTTTTTTGTGTTTTACTTCTACAAGTGTATTATTCACCTTTTTGAGTTCAGTTACAGTGATTTCATATCCAGGTTTAAATGTGGCTCCGCATACTTCTAATAATCTTTTGAACTCGGGGTCGGAGGAAAGAGAGGTAGAATGATATTTTACTGCATGACCAGCATTCAGCGCTTCTGACGTTGTTTCATAAAATACTAAACCGGAACCAAATTTATTAAACTTACTCATACGGACAACCTTTTTCATATTTTCAACATTATATGCATATAATACTCTTAATCCATTTGTAGGAATGGTTTGTTTTATGCCTGCTGCTTTTAATAATAAAGTAGTTATTTTAGTTCTATCTGGTTCATTTTCCATTATCGTTTGTAAAGTTTCATATAATGGCTCGTGTTTTTTTGTTGTGGGGTTGTAGGATATGGTAGTAAAGTCTAACCCTTTTGCTTTCAATAATTCCAACATTGCATTCAACATCGTTTTAGGGTCGTTCTTCACTGTAATCCCCTTACTATCAAATAACGCTTTCACCATTAAATTTTTATTTTTATTTTGTAAATATTCATGAAATGCATTTAGTGAAAGCTGTGGTTCAATTTGAATAGAACCTTCCTGGAGCGCTTTACTATTCATGCGAATGCATCCCACCTGAGGAGGCTTGATACAATGGGGGTCATACTCAACCAGATTATTTGGATTAACTCCGACCCAAAATGGGGTAGATGTTTTAGAACCACTAGTAGATGTTTTATAACCACTAGCTTTACCACTAGATTTTTTTGGTGGCATAATATATTATAAAAATTATAATATATAATGATATTTTATATTATAACCTTAACAAAAAGATATAAAAATTCCTATTAGTTCTTTAATAATCAGATAAAATGGCTACAAAACGTCATATACAAAAAAACACCATTGATGAAAAACACACCGAGATGCTAAATACATTCGATGAGATTGAAAACGAGACAATTCCACTACTAAAAGAAGAAAAAGAACAATTAAAAACACGAATAAAACTTCTAAAATCAAATCAAATAGAAGAAATTATGGATATCCGGGATAAAATTGGTATTATAAAAAAATCTATACGAGTATTGGGACAACAGAAAAACAATTATTTGCTCGACAATTCACGATATATTTTCGATTATTTCGAGCAGAAGAAAGATATTTCATTTGGCGGAGGTAAACAAAATACCAATATTCTCCACTCTTTTTTCAAAATAAAAGCGACCAGTCCCGATTCAGAAAATCCGAATAGCGACCGCTATAACCGCGCTAAAACCACCTATCAAAAATATTGGAAAAATGTGAATAGGGAAATCATTAATATTCACGATTTTGTCATTCCGAGTGATGTGTGCGGTTCTTGTCACAAAGGTGAACTTATCCCACAAGATGAGGAAGGTATTTTAATATGCAATAATCAACATTGCGGGCGATTTATCACTTACATTGTGGATAATTCAAAACCGTCAAATAAAGAACCGCCGAATGAGGTTTCTTATACTGCTTATATACGGTTGAATCATTTCAAAGAAATTCTCTCTCAATTTCAAGCGAAAGAGACCACGCAGATTCCGAAAGAGGTTATTGAGACCATCCGAGCAAGAATAAAAAAAGAACGCATCAAAGATATGCGAGAAATCAATTATGATAAAATGCGCGAAATTTTGCGAAAATTGGGACTAAACAAGTATTTTGAACATATCCAATATATCAATTCTATCTTCGGGATTAAACCGCCGATTATGAATGAAGAGCTCCACGAAACGTTGTGTGTTCTTTTTATCGAAATTCAGAAACCATGGGCGGTTCATTGCCCCCCTAATCGCACGAACTTTTTCAATTATACATATACACTTTATCAGTTATGCGTTTTATTGGATCAGACTCAATATTTGCCGTATATTCCCATGATGAAAGACCGCGAAAAACAATTGGAACAAGACATGATTTGGAAAATGGTATGCAATGATTTAGATTGGATATTTTTCCCAACCGTATGAATGATTATATGACACAGGTTCAACGCACAATAGAAGCTAGACCAATAAAAAAGGAAGAATTATATGTTTATATCATATGATTATTTTATGATATAAAATTTAGGTAATAGATGGTGATATGGGTTTAACCAAGGGTTTAACCCGCAATTCGAATGCCACCAGCAACCCCAGTACCAATAGCCATACCAGCACCACTACGCGCACTCACGCCCATAGATGGGATGAAGACGTCTAATACACTAAAGGTTGCAGCTGCGGTAAGAGCAATAATAACAACTTCTTCCACGTTCAACTGTTTTTTAGGGATGGCATAAGCAGCAATAGCAACCATAATACCTTCAACAATATATTTGATAGCTCTTTTAACAAGTTCGCCGAAATCAAACATAGCACTCATTTTCTATATAATATATAAAACAAAAAAATCTCATGATTAGGTAGTAATAAATACCGATGCCGTTTTGAAATATACCCTACCATTTTATTTCAAATATTCCCTGGTATAAATCAAATCATATTTTATATAAAAACACTTAAATAGAAAATTCCTAAATTACTATTATACAAATGTCAACCCCCTTGAACAATGGATTTGAAAGAAAAGTATTGGAAAATGGAGAAATAAACCCTAAATATATTGATGTATGTGACGAGGACCCTACTATTGCCGGCCAAAAATTCGCATGTATTTCATTCATTTCTCCCGAAAAAAATCTTAAAAAGCTGGAGATTTTTTTATTTGACGAATTCCTAAAACAATGGGATTTCAATAAATCGATGAGTAAATTTTTTGATTTTATACATTTCATATCCTATAAATACAATTTGAAGGTAGATGATGTAATTAATGATTATACGGATTTCATTAAAGAGGAAGAAATCAAGCTCAAAGAGGGGGATGTATATGACGATTATAAAACATTTTTGGATAAAAACGAAGAGTCGCTTATTCAAAAATTTCAAAAACAAAACAATTTTCAAACATCCGTAAGAGGATTGAAATTGCGAGGTGTCTATGCAACTCAAGAAGAAGCGGAATTGCGTTGCAAGAAAATTCGCGATTTCGACCCCAATCATGATATTTTCGTTGGTCCGGTGGGTATTTGGATGCCTTGGGACCCAGACGCGTATAAGACGGGAAGATTAGAATTTGCGGAAGAGGAGCTTAACCAATTGCATCAAGAAAAAATGAAGAATGAGGTGAAAGCAAAGGAGGATTTCGAACGCCGCATTAAAGAGACGAAAAAGAAGGCAATTGAAGAGAATATTAAGAATGCCCAAAAGAGCGGAAATAAATTGACGCAGACAATTGATGAAAATGGTAATTTGGTGGGTGTAACAGAAACGACGAATTTCGACGAACGCGAAGTTGCGGATGAGGAAGGGGCAAAGACTCATAATGAAACCATATTATCATCTAAAGAAAAAGACGATTAAACCCTTGAATAATCCAAGGGTGTATATGACTAAGGAAAAATGCAAAATTGATTTGTAACATATTATACTTTATAACGTAAAGTATAAAATAACTATGTCAGTAAACAAACCATTTTCATTTGATGCTGGATTTGAATTTTTGTTACCCCATTTCATCAAATTCACGAAATTGCGAAATTATAATAATTATCCATATTTATATTCGAATAAAAAATGGGTTTATATAAAAAGTTTCGATGATACATTTTGTCATATATCTAGTTTTTACGCCCATGTATTTAATGAAGACGCTGTTATTACGGAACAATTAACTGATAACCAAAAAAGTAGTCTTAGAAAATTAATAGGAAATATATCTAATATAAAAAAATTTATCAATAAAATGGCAGATTATGTAATACATAATATTCCAAACACCGCTATTAATTTGGATGAAATCGCGATTCGACTTCCCAAAGAAATTACAAATTTGATTTTTGAATTCGCATCTGGCGGACGTGAGGAGGAGTTTATCTATAAAATAGTAAATAAGGTATTACTATCGGACACAGAATTGATTGAAAAAATAGCACTCCATATTCCAGAAATATTAACAAATACAAGTATGGGATCTATTTGCGTAAAATATACAAAGTTATATGCATTCAATCATATAACGCACATTTTACGTCATAATTTTTGCAATGAAATGTGTGACAAAAAAAGTATTCCAAAAAATAAAAAATATATACCAATTCGCAAAGAAGATGATATGTTCTTCGCCAAAAAAATCTTCTTTACACCTTTTCTCATTTAAAACGCCCATTTTATATGAGAACTTATAAATAATTCTTCTTGATTTTTCGTGTATTGTTTTTCTTGGATATATATTTTTCTGGTCTTTCATAAGCACCCTTAATTATATTCCTGTATTTTTCCTTTGGTATATTCAGTATAGTTTTGGTTATATTTTCCTTTAATTCTGGGTGTGTTAATCCATCTAATTTTTGTAATCGTGATTTCAACATACTAAAATAATTTTCTATGGAATTTTCTAACTTCGTAATGAAAATGTTGATACGGAACAGCATATAATAAATGGTTATCTTTATTTATTACCTCTTTTACCTTTGGATTTCTATGACTACTCGCATTATCCAAAATAATTAATTTATTTTTGTATTTTCCTGAAATATGTGTTTGTATAAATTCTACCATTCTATCAGAATTTATTCCACTTTTTTCATATAAA
>Ga0114960_10000244_pt1 | contig 45138 bp, 48 predicted proteins | sample C_130625_MF_Meta_FD_92637 | JGI IMG/M metagenome (GOLD analysis project Ga0114960, IMG submission 92637) | Freshwater microbial communities from Lake Croche, Canada to study carbon cycling - C_130625_MF_MetaG | ecosystem: Environmental > Aquatic > Freshwater > Lake | place: Lake Croche, Canada...
AAACCAATTAGTTATGAGAAAAATGATACAGTCCAATGCAGCCGTTAGTTTCAACGCAGTAGTCTCCTATACGGATATATTAGGAAAGCGCCACAATATAGTGTGTCGTAATCGTGCACAAATCAAGCAGGCCAACAGTTTCCTATCTATGTTTAAGCGCGAAGGCACCACCATCAAAGCTTTGGCAGCGCAGTATAACGTGAAGAGAGGTAAGTTTGTAAACGTTGCTGGTCTTATATCTGATTGCGTTATGGTTGGTTTTAGTAAAGAAGCAGCGAGAAAGATCGTTGCATCAAGTTTGTAATTAAATAAAAGTTATATATGAAATTAGAATTAACACCCGCAGAATTAAAGACAGTTCAAATCGCATTAACAGAAATAATTGATACATGGACATCAGATCGTAAAGAGATCGATATAGATGCAATAGCTTATAGAGCTCAGTCTCTATTGAATGAGATTGAATCATACAATAATGAGAAGAATAAAAAAAAGTAAACAAATAAAAGTTATATATGAAAGAAGTATTAGAAACAGTAGTAGAAACGCCGTACGAATCCCACGAAATGTGGTTAAGCAAACGTACTAGTCTGATGGCAGGCATGATCGGCTTGTTAAGTGCTAGGCTGGAAATGGTCGCAATGCACCACAGACTTGATATGGAGTACGGATCTATGACGGTCGATGCGTATCGTAGATCTGCAAGAGAGATGAGAACGGACATACTCGAGACTTTGATCAGGTATCAGAACGAGTGGGCCGACATGCAGCAGTATAGCAATGCTGACTACGGTAAGGAAATGTACGAGCGCAAGATAGCAGAGTACACCACGGAGTTAGAGGCACTTAAAACTTTAGCTTTATAGTATCGCCAGAATTGGTTATATTTACTCTAGATCATTATTAATCGTTTAACCAAAAATCAGACCTATGAGCACAAACTCAAACAGACCAAGTAGCTACAACAAATTAAGCTACATCCAGAAAGTAAGCCGTATTAACCGCAAATTGCGTAACGGTGATATCACTAACGTAGCCGAAGTTACAGGCTTCTCTACTACGCACGTATCAGACGTGTTGAGTGGTAAGTACTTCAACGAGAAGATCGTTAACGAAGCGTACGATGCATCACGCGGTCGTATCTCTAACGCAGTTAAGTTAACAAGCTTAATGGCTTAGTAAACCTTTAAGAAGGCGGACCATCGGAGTTATCTCTGTAGGTCTCACGATCACGCACGAGCCGACCGCCTTCTTTTCTTTTAGAACCTAGGCAGTATTGCCACCCAAAATATATTAAATAAAAGTTATGACAAAAGACATCCAGTCGATCTCAATGGATCGCGCAAAACAAATGGCACCAGCAATCTTTGCAACGGAGCCTGCTTCTTACATCAATCAGAAGCTATACACATTCACACCAACCACAGGTATCATTGACCAAATGAACAGTCAAGGCTGGCAGTTAACCAGAGTACAGCAGTCCCAATCCAAGTCTGCCTTACGCAAGGACTACGGCATACACATCGTTAGGTTCCAACACCCAGACATCTACATCAAGGACGGTTTAGGCGGAGTAGAGGCAAGACCTGAGATCGTAGTGATTAACAGCCACGACGGAACAAAGCCACTGCAGTTCGAGGCCGGTCTGTTTAGATTGGTATGCGAGAACGGATTGGTGCTTAAGACCCAAGACTTCGGCGGTTTCAAAGAGAGACACACCAAGTTTACGTTGGACTCTCTCAAGACCATGATCGACGAGAAGATGAGCATCATGAACAAGACCGTTGGCACCATTAGCAAGTGGGCAGAGAAAGAAATGACAGCAGCAGAGAGAAGAAGATTTGCGACCGAGTCATTGGCATTAAGAATCTCAGGAGACAGACAAGCAGAGGAGTACGAGATCATGGAGATCCTGAACCCTCGTAGAGAGGCGGACAAGGCCAACACTTTATGGCACACGTTCAACCGCGTACAGGAGAACCTGATCAAGGGCGGCTATCAGATGAACAACAGAACCGCACGTGCCATCACCAATCCTTTGGAGGACATGGTTCTTAACCAAGGGTTGTGGCAGATCGCGGACAGCTTTGTGACGGCTTAGCGGATAGAGGATTGCAAGTGGGTTGCTAGTGAAAAAATATCGACGCTAGCAACCCGTTAGCGACCCACCAACGTCACGATTGTTGTAGGCAGCGAACCGGTAGGGGGGCCGGGGCCCTCTTAGTCCGTCACCGAGAATTCCCCAAATTTGGCCATCTTAAAAGTGTAAATACGAATATATGAAAGATCAAGACCTAATAGACATGATTACCAAGTCCATTACTCGATTCGAAGTAATAGATCACACCTCAAAGAAGCGAGGTCGCATAGTGGTAGAGTATAATGTCAACGTTGAACTTTCCCTACAGGACGAGAGCAGAACGCTAAAAGTATTCTTAACAGATAAAAAACCAACCACATGAGAGGAGTAATAGCCCCAAGTCACATAGACCTAATAATAGATCTAATGACCAATATCAGTGCAATGAACAAGGCAACATCAAGATTCGATACGCTTAGATATATCCACGAGTGCGAGGCCAGCTTGAAGGCTATCGATTTCAGGCTGCAGAATATTAAAGCGCGAACGATGGCCGACACCCCCGAGGATATCCAATTTCCGTAACAAATACAAATAATAAATCTAAATATATGAGTAACAAATTCATGGACTGGTTCGGCAAACATTTCTCTACCATATCAATTCTGGTAGCGCTACTAAACCTTTTAATAGGCAACTACGTAATTGGATCCCTGTGGGTTTTAATTTTCCTAACCGACTATCAACACAAAATGAAAAACTAATGAGCGCACATGAAACAGACAACCAAGGAGGACGAACTAATGATAGAGACAATACTAGTGGAAGCGGACGCGTGGGGCCTGAGGTACGAAGTGACTCGGGACGCGAAGCAGTACCTAGAGGAAGGGACGGCCGCAGACGAGGTGGAAGCCTACATCTGGGCGTACGAGGAGTGGATCAAGTAAATCATTGGCAAGTGCTCGACGAGATTGTGGAAGCTATCCGCGAACTTAATCAAACCTTAAAGAACAAACTCTAATATGAAACGTATCACCTCAGAACAGTCCAGGTTCTATGTGCCTCTGGACATAGAGAACGACAAGTATGCCTTGCAGAGAGCCAAAGCATTTACTGTTACCTCTACAGAGGACGGATGGGAAGACGTGACTTATTTTGGAGAAGCGATTCTAGACCCAACCGGTAGCGTTAGAAAACCTCAATGGGTGTACGTTTTGGTGAACAAGGGCATGCCGGGAGTGTGCAAGATTGGTATGACAACTACTAGCGTAGATCAACGAACCCGTGAGATTAACGCGTCGACGGGAGTTATTACGCCTTGGTTCTCGGTATACAAACACAAGTGCATCAACGCCAAAGCCATCGAGCGGGCAGTGCACGAGAGACTAGAAAACTTTGGTAAACGCGTTAATAGAAAGCGAGAAGGCTTCGACTGCACCACCGAATTGGCGGTCGCAACCATAAAAGAACTCGCGGAAGCTTACGAAATTTAAACTTACAAATATGAAAATACAACGTTACGAGGTCGTCTATGCAAACAGCGAGTCTGAATTCGTACAGCAGATCAATAAGATGATCAAGGAAGGGTGGCAGCCGTTTGGCGGTGTTGGTATTACCTACATCGAAAAGCAAATGCAAGTTGTATACCACCAAGCAATGGTAGAATACAAGCCGAATTACGAACCTAGGTTAGATCCATTGGGATAATTTCTCATTTCTGTATTTACTGGTCTACTGGGACGATGAGTCGTTTTCTAATTGATATGGCTCGATATTTATTAACGTATAATTAAAACTGATTACATGAAGAATAACTTCGACTTAACTAACTACATGAAGAGCAACAAGGTTGGTGCTTACCAACAGCTTAACGAAATGTGGTATCAAGACATTAACCAAGCTTTAGGCGATTTCAACGTTATCAAAGAAGAGGCTATTGAGGAAACTCCGCTTCATCCTGATACAGAAGAAGACGAAAACGGAAATACATACTTCACAGAAGACGAGATGGAAGAAGGTAAAAAGAAACTTGCTTTCGTTATTCCTTGTCCTGATGCTTACGATATCGAAGAGGAAGCAGAACACTTTCAACATTTACTTGACAAAGCAGGCGTAAAAGCTAAAGTTAAAGCCAATCAAGTAGGAGAAGAGGCTGAAGTATACACTAAAGACGAAAAGAAAGCTAGAAAAGTAATTGAGAAAAACGGATATCAAATCGGTTGGAATGACGAAGTTGAAGACAACGGACAAGGCGAACCAACACAATCCGACGATCAAGAGCAATCTCACTATTTAGATATTCCAACAGGATCAGATAAAGGTTGGAAAAACGACGGTGAGGAAAAGAAAGGTAATATTACCGTAGTTGTAGATTATAATACTGATCCTGACGATATAAAATATGTTTCTAATATTTTGAAAAAAGCAGGGATTGTTGGAAAAGTTAAAGCCGGAATTGATTCTGAAGAAGTTGAAATTAAAATAAACGCGGCAGATAAATCTAAACTCGCTAAAGCATTAAGCAAAAACGGACTTGAATTACAAGAAGTTAGTTTAGAAGAGAAAGGCGACGTTAAATCTATCGGCGACGCTGGTAAAATGGCACACGCTAACACTCGAACTAACTTGGCTCGTCATCGTTCAAGCGATATGCTAGACAAGATGAGCAAGAAGGATCACAAGACTAACACTGTTGTTGGTGCTAAAGCTGCGGCTTATAAGGCTCCACACATGAAAGAAGCCGAAGAAGATATCTTTGCTGGATCTGACACTGCAAATTGGAAAGGCAATTACGGTAACGAAACTTCTGAGTGGGATACAGAAATAGCTGGACAAACCATAAAAGGTTGGACTGCAGAAGAGACTCAAGGCGGCGCAATAGCTTGGCAAAATCCTAGATATCCTAATGCACACATCTATGCTACACCAGGATGGGAAGGAGTTGACGGTATTGCTTTTGAAGTTCACGAATCAGAAGACGGATATATGGACGAGCCAAAGATACAAAAAGTAATTGGAGCTGGTACAGATCTTTGGAAAACTAAAGAAGGCTATATGGCTTTAATGGCTAAGGCATTTACTGTAGTGGAAAAAATGCTTACTCCTTCTGACAATATGGATGAAGATCACGGCAGACAAATTGATCACGATAAGAACGATAACATTAGTAAAGATCCTAGCGAATTTGAAGATACTGTATACGAAGGCATACAAGATTATAATCATACTTTTGAAGAGGATATTATGGATTTATTAGACGATGGCGTAAGCAAACCTGAAATATTAACTCACTTTAAAGATATTTTAAAAAATGCTAATCCTCGCATGGAAGAATCTATAGAAGACGATGAGGATCCATTCGGTTCTATCAAAACTGGTATCGATAAGATTACTCAAGGTAATGACGAAGATATGAGCGACGAAGACAGAATAATGAGCATGGGTGGAGATCAGATAAAAGCAGGTATTCAAAGTTTATTGGACGATGGATTTGATTACAGACAAATTTTAGACCTTGTTAAAAATGCTATAAAAGCAACTCGTAAGGGCGGAGTTAATTAAAATATCAAAAAAAGTAAGTTATGCAAGTTTTGATAGTAGAAGAGGCAGACGAAAGAGCAATAGAATGCGACGAAATAAAACTAGTGGCATTCAGACCAACAAAAAAAGCGCTCTGTTTTGAAGAGGCCACTCAGTTCGAAGAGGCCAAAAAGAGACTAAAAGATTTGGATATCAAATTTGAATTATTATAAGAGTAGGGGCCCCAGCCCCTATTTCTATGTTACTAGGAACTTAAACGAATAGATTTAATATATTTTTTGTATATTTGATTACAATAAAAGTTATGAGATTACAGACATCACCCTACCTCACTAGACAGGAAGAGTACAGAGACGACCCTTGGAAAATGCTAATGGTCTGTTTCATGCTAAATCAAACACATCACAGACAAGTAGACGAAGTTAGAGAACACTTCTTTAACAAGTATAATACAGCACAGCGATTGATAGAAGGCAACGACGAAGAGATCATAAGACTTATAAAGCCTTTGGGATTCTACAACAAAAGATTAAAAGCTTGGAAAGAATTCTCGTATCAGTGGTTAGAACTAGTAGCGCAGTATAAAAATCCCATCTATATACCAGCAGATAAATTAATTGGACTTAAAGGAGTTGGTAAGTACGCATTAGATTCATGGAGAATATTCCAATGTTTCGATTACGAAGTGGAACCAGAAGATCATGTGTTAAACTTCTACGTTGAGTGGGCAAGAGCAGAAAAAGAAAGAGTACTTAGAGAACAAGGCACTCCAAAGCCTATGACAGTTTATTATGCTCACTATAAAAGTTATAGAGAGGACGAACCGAATTGGAACAATCTAAAAGACTATGTTTGCTGTGTTATGGCAAGAACTCAAGACGAAGCAATAGAGAAAACAAAAAGAATTGCATTGAAACGTGAAGGCGCTGTACACATTAAAATTGCAGGTATCGGTCATGGTAAAGTAGAGTGGGTTGACGAAGAGCATTGGTTGGATACTGATCCTGAATACTATCACATACATACCGAAGCAATGTGGAAAAGAATGGAAACAAGAAGAATACTAGAAAATAAATAATATGATTACAGCAAACCAAAAATGGATTACAACCACACCGTATTACGAAGAATTTTTACGCTATTATCAAATGGCTAAAACACAACAACAAGAGTGTAACTTAGGAATTATAAAACATGCAGATAGCTCTGTGCCCGATGACTTAATGAAACACGTTGAACTATACGACGTGGTTGAAAGAAAGTACGCAGGATTCTCACAGATAGTTAACGATGTTTTTTATGGTTTTTCCGAAGATCACCCTTACTGGAACAAAATGACTCAAGGTCACATGACAAAACAGAGAGAAACTGTTTCTAAAAATTGGACAGGCAAGCGCAGCGTGTTCGGTTTAAGGGAGTGGATTTATTTGTTTTTGTTTCACAGATTAACAGGATCTGCTATTAACTACTCGATGAAGCCTTCAGGCTATCACAACACGCTCTTGTTCGAGATGCATCAAGCTGACAATATTGCTCAGCTGATAGACATCATAAAAGGAGCCACTAAACCATTCTACACATCGGTAGGCTATCAGTTTCCAAGTTTTCCTAAACCTCAAGGCAATTACAAACGTGGAGGAGATTATTTCCTTTGCGAATTCGTTCCTCAACTCGCAGAAGACGTAGCTAACTTCTTAGAGCAGGGCGAGAAAAAAGACTTGAGACAAGTAGGAGACTTTATGTTTAAGTGGAACACAGACAGAGGCCTTAGAGCTTTCAGATTCCAGTACGCTGCTTTTATTGCTGACATAGCAGATTGGTTCCCTGAATTCGTTAACCGTGAAAGTCCATTTTATTACGGTACGAACGCAAAGGAATGCGTTAGCTATTTAGCAAAGAAGTCTACTAAAATGCAAGAAGAAACGTTTTTGGATTCAGTAATGATGAAGATATACGACGACACTGGCAGTTATCCGTACAACGCAGAGGACGTAACGTGCGACTCAATTCGATGGATTGAGAACTACGTAAAACCTGGAGCGGACTACGATCACTTAGATTTCGATCATGTATGGAACAGCAGCAAGATTATAGACCATCCATACGGTCGACAGAAAGCAATGTTAGATCTTGGTCTTGTCCCAAGTTTTAACGGTATTACAGAACACCCTTCCGATGACAAGGTACTTAAATCACTTCTTATAACAGAAGAGCAATACAAGGACAGGGTACAACAACATTATAAATGAAACAAACAAAACAACGCGATGCCTTTAAAATAAAAGCAACAGGCAATATCGCAGAAAAAATAGTGTACAATCACTATTCAAAAAAACACCAAGTAGAAATTAACACAGACGAATTCGGTTATTGGGACATGAAAATTGATGGAGCTACTGTACAAGTAAAAGCAATTACTCCATTCGTTAAATTTGATTGTTGGGCAATTAACGAGGGTAAAACCACGCAGAATATAAACAACATATTCAAGTGCGATAAGTTTTTAATTTTATCTCTACCCTCTAGAGTACCACACGAATACGATGGTTATGTATTAGAAGTAGATCCTAAAGAATGCATGACAAAAGTATTAGAAGGATCTTTTAATCCAGAGAAAAAAATATCTTTAGTTATTCCAAGAAATCCTGCTTATATTAAGAAGATTTTTAAGATAACTAACGAGGAAGAAAAAAATATCTTAGAACACGGTACATCTATATTTAGAAAAAAATTAACAAAATAATGAGTGAAATTTTATTTCCAAACACTTGCGAAGTAGAATTTAAAGGCAAAAAACCAAAGGACTCTTGGATGCGAGATTGGTCACTAGATCAACGTATCGAAAAGTTCTTTGAGTTCTGCCAAAAATTCGATAATAGAAAAGACTCTTTGTTAAAGACAGAGTATCAAATCTTTTCACATCGCTTGCATTGGCACGAGCACCCATATTGTTACTACATGAGGGACAATGTTACTGACAACGAACTAAGAATGTTTTATACTTTAGTGTTTAGTTTTAGTAACGAACATTGGGGAACTTTTATGAAGTTAGCCAAAGAAGGTGAAGAAGCTACTAAAGAGCACTTCATTAACAATCGTCATGCTAGAAACGACTTATTCCAAATCTACTATCCAAAAGGTACAGACGTTAAACATTGGTTGCTACACGGACCTAGAATTGCTGGTCAAGAATTGGCTTACGTTTTACAGGACGTTGAAGATGGTAAGCGTGGAAAGTATACAATGATGGAGTTTGCAAAGATTCTTGAGAAGTATTTTAAACAGCATCAAAACTTTAGAAGTCCTTTGTATCCATGTAAGAACACAGCAAGATATATCGCAATGAGTTATCCACACTTGGTAGATCCTGAATCTATCTTATTCGGTGGTACTGGTCACTTCGATGGATTGCACCAGATATTCGGTGGTCAGAACCTAAACGGTAAAGTTAAGTACACTATTAACGAAGCTGGAGCATTCACGCCTGAGAACAAACAGGCAGAGCAATGGTTATATCAGATGGATCTGTTAGTGAATCACCCGTTAAACCCAATGACTGAACAGAAGTATCTGAACATTGAAGACAAGACCTGTTTCTTTTGGAAGCACATCGCAATCTCTCATGGTGAAAAGAAACCTACCAAAAATATACCTTACACTTGGATCTTTCCAGACACATTCAGTTTGGCTAAACAAGACCAAGAGGAATTCTTAGACGGCATACAGCACAGAAGTTTAATGTATTAGGATCGTATAGTTAGTAAATAAGAAAGGGAGCTCATTTGGGCTCCCTTTTATTTTTGTTTAATATCTTATCGTAATTGTTACTACTCTTCGGCCTCGAGCTCGGGTGTGATTGGATTCACGTCCCTGCGGTACCATTTACCTGCTATATTCTCGTTATAGCTTTCCACCTCTAAAACCCTAAGTGTCATTTGATAATAGGTCTCCCAATAACTCATCTGTTTCTTCGTGGTGCAGACCCTTAATATTTCTCTAGTGAATGCTTCTTTGCCAAAAGTCTTAATGTCCTCTGTAACCAATTTACTCGAACCGTAATAGTCTACCCAATTACTCTCTTTGATCTCCTTTCTTTTCTTTGGAATACGGCCCGGTTTTATCCACTCCGAGATTTCTTTCTTCGTTAAGATTTTAGTTAGAACGTTTCTAAGGATTTTTTTGCCGACATAAAATTTGCCAGTATTATTGTTGGTAACTTTGTAGACAAATCCTACAGCATTATCTGGGAAATCTTTTAATTGAGTGAGCTGATTCCCTTCGTATAACCAATTTGACATAGACTGTTTTCTAATAAATATCTTAGCTATCCCAACGAATAACGAAGGTCATATCTGTATTAGAAGCAATTGGATAAGGAGTAGATAACTTACCAACTACCAGTAACTCGTCGCTATCGTTGTATAATCCAACAGTGGTAGCGTAAGGCCTGAACTCTGATCCTGTCACTGCGTCTATGTAAGATCCTGAAGTACCTGATCTAATGGCGCTAGGATTAAGTGTGTAGTTGAAATCGTTCTCGTCTACTTGACATCTAACTTCTTTTTGATAGATTGTAGTTTCTGCTTGAAAAGACAGCGCGTAAGGTTCGTATTGGATAAATGGCATACTCTAATAAATATTAGTTCTCTCGTCTTTCCTCTGGTTTGTAGTGAGCTATTCTATTGTGTAGGATAGGACTGGCTAGCAATACCGCAGGTTTTAAATTGCCTTTTACTGTTTCTTGGAACATATAACTCATCCAAGTCTGTTCGTAAGGGTGTGCCCATGTGGTATCTAAGAACATTTTTTGATTGCCGATCTTTCCGCATATAGTCGGCCAGTTCGCATAGTATACATCTCCTGTGATATAGCCAAGACCGTCTAGAAATTCTATTTTATCGAAAGAGGTTCTTGGACAGTTTGGATCTAATCCGTGTTCTGGTAACTTATCGTATTCTGGGTAGAATTTCGTTCTTACCGCTTGAGGAATATTGTACCATGACACTTGAATGTTATTATCCATATAAACTTCTGTAAAAGATAACTTTAAGAAATCAACTTCAGAAGACTCCATTATTTTTACAAGCTTATCGTATAAATTATCAACGTACATTCTAAATCCATTTCTACAGAATCCAAGTTCTTCTGGAGGATTCACACCCATATCGTCTTCTAAGAATAGATAGTAATCGCTATCGGATTCTTGGAAGTGCTGAGCAGCTCTGAATCTACCACCATTAATGCCCGTATTTTCGTTTGTTATGATATGCTCGAAACCGTACTTATCGCACAGCAGTTTATTCGCTTGTCTTGCTTCGTCGTTGGTAGAATTATCGATTAAAATATTTCTAGTGTTTGTAATAAACTTAGGATGCTTTAACCAAGTTTGTATTGTGTGCTCTACTTGATGAGGAAAATTAAAGGTCAACATATAGATCGACACTTTTATTTTGTCAACGTCTATGAATCGCTTTGTCAATTTAGCTCGGCCTTCTGGTATCGGTTCTAATTCTGCGACATCGTCTAATGTTTTTTGTACGAACTCTTGAATGTGCCCGTTAATACCAATTCTAGTGGTTCTAAATAATTCTGGATATCTGTGAGCTAATATAGAGAATAAACTTTCCTCTGTGCCCAAAAATCCTTCGTTTAAAGAATCGTTAGTTAAGTGCCAATAATAACTGTTTGCTTCTTTGATTGCTTCTCTAGTTCCACCGAATAGTCCGCCTCTACATATCCACTCAACAGTTCCACCGGCCATTCTATTTAATGCATCCCAATTAAATCCATGAACTTCACCAACTCCTTTATCAAAATATGGATAAGGATACTGAACGAATAGGAATGGATCAATATATTTTTCTAACTTATCAAAGAATCTGTCGTGTATTAATAGGTTGTAGTTAATTGTGTTTGAAATACCAGCATCTACCCATGCAAATTTTTCTGTATCGAATGGGTTGTATATGCTAGCGTCGTGTAGCAATGACATCTTAGACATTACAATCGGATTGTACCATTCAGAACTGCCTTGTGGAGAATCCTTTAACCAACCAGTTTGATTAATCCACGCATCGCTTGTTCTAATTGCTTGAGCTTTGTCCCAAAAATCGCCAAACATATTTTTAATGTCAGATAATTCAAAGTATTTTATTGCCGTATTAGATGGGCTTCTTCTTTGCCATACAAACTCTTCTAGCTCTTTAGGAATGAATAAAAATAAATTAATATCAACCTTCAACAATTTATCAAAGCATTCTAAATAGTGCTCAAAAGATCTACCAGGTCTACCGATATCCCATAAACCGGTAACCATTGTTAAATTACTTTTTGTTTTTTTCCAATTATAATTTTCAGGTACTTGTTTTGCAAATTCAATGTCTATAGCTTCTATGTCTTGATTGCCAGTTTCGTACGCATAACCTCCGATTTCTAATTTCTCTTTTAAAGCGGCCAATTCCTCTGGTAAAAGATTCATGTGTTCTATTCTAATACACTTAGGTCTGTATTTAGTTAAGTCTAATTGTTTGAATATTTCCCAATCCATGCCTTCTGTATCTGTTAAGAACACATCTATTTTTTCTACGTTATTCTTTTTTAATATAGAATCGAGTGTAAGACAGTTAGCATTTATTTTTTCTGAGTAATTATCTTTTACAAAAATATCTCTTTCGTAATCTGATCCAAAACCGTTTCTTGGAGGAAATGCAGTTGCCATTCCTTTGTAACCTAATTGTAAATCGTATTCTTGTATTTTACTTTCTGGAACATACATCATCTCTAGAGTTCCATCGTAATCTGCCACTGCTACATTTTCAAATATGTGATTAGGTCTTGTACTTAAATTGCTTTTTAATTTCTCAAATACTTCAGGTATAGGTTCTACAAATATTCCACCCCAACTGTACATGTCAATGTAGCCTCTCATATCGTCGAAAGTAATACCGTCCATTGCACCCGCTTGAAATACAAATATGTCTTGAAAGTTTTTACCCAAATAATGTAATGCGATTGCTAAAGAGTCCTCGTATGGCTTTTCGTATCCGGCTCTTTCTATTGCACCTATTGGTTCCTCTTGAGGCGTAGATACATTTTCGTTATTAAAATCAGTTATTGATTCTAATAGACCTCTTCTAGAACCTGTCTTTTTAACTATTAAAAGATTACCATTAAAAAAATATTCGTGATCTTTTATTACATTTAAAATCTCTTCTCTATAATCGATAAAAGCATTTAACGAATCTCCACCTCCACCTAAATCTTCAATAACATAAAATCCTCCGGTTCTAACACGACCAAAAAAGTTTTTTATTGTTTGAGTTTGAGCTGCAGATTGGTGTAAACCATCGTCGATAACAATATCAAACATTGAAGTGCTTAATTGTTTATCGCACGCATGCTTGTCCAAAGAATCGCATATATAAGTAGAGATTCTGTCTTCTGTAAATTTACAATCTTCTGCAATATCTAATCCTGATATTTCGGCTTTTGGAAAATAATCTCTCCAAACTCTTAACGATCCCCCTTGTACGTAATTTTCGTAGTAGATTTCTCTAATCTGTCTAAAGTGACCTTTCACGTTTATGTCAAGACTTCCAATTCCTATTTCTAATAAAGAAGTAACTTCGTTCTTAATATCGTTAAAAAGATATTCGTAACTTTTAGAGTAACCACTTATTGCCTTATCGGTACCGTACTGGTCCATCAGAGCATCTAAACTTTGCATTTAAAACTATTTAATTTTTTTTATGTAGTAATTTTCTAGGATCAAACAATCCATTTGAGTGTCTTGTAATATTTTGAAAGCGTCTTTAATTGTAGAAAGAATTGGTCTTCCATCCAAATTAAAGGAAGTATTTAATAAAACTCCTACGCCATTTTGTTTTTCAAACTCGGTCAATAAATCGTACAGCCATTCGTTCTGTTCTCTTGTTACCGTTTGTACTCTAGCTGTACCGTCTACGTGAGTAATTGCAGATAGCTTCTCTTGCCACTCTTCTCTAACTGTTGGACAAAAACTCATCCATCTTGATTCTCCTTCCCATTCGAAGTACTTAGATACATCTTCCAATCTTACAACTGGTGCAAACGGTCTGTACCACTCTCTGTGTTTTACTTTTTCGTTTAGCACGTCTTTCATATCAGCAATTGAAGGATTACATATAATACTTCTGTTACCTAATGCACGTGGACCGTGTTCTGCTCTGCCTCTTGCTACTCCAACTATTTTGCCTTCTAATATGTCTTTTGCTAAAACTTCTATATCACATTTAGTAGTAGTAAAGTTAACGCTACTGTCATGAATGTATTGAGACAAAGAATCGAAATCCTGTAAAGTTAAACCTGAATATGTAGCATCGAAAGCCTCTTGTGGTTTTAATATATTTAACATAGAACCCAAAGCAATACCACAATCGTTAGGTCCAGGTCCAACAAATACTTTTTTACCAAACTCTTTTACCAATCTAGTATTGAATATAATGTTTAAGCCACAACCGCCTGCTACGCATATAGGTAAATCAGGATACTGCTCCATGTAAGGTTTAACTACTTCTAAGAAAGCCTCTTCGAAAGCTCTTTGACTTGTTGCAGCTACGTTGTATTCTAATTCGTCTTTTAATCTGTCAAATACGTCAAACTTAACTCCAATCTTCTCTCCTAATGCATTGATCTTGGATTCAAAGTCGTAATAACCCGTAGTGTCCCAAGGCCCAAAGTGATTGCCGTTAGGATCGCTCTTATAAAATTCTATGAAATGAGGTACCCACTCTTCTACTACTTTTCCGTAAGAAGCAAGTCCCATAATTTTTCCTGGATAAACTAGGTTGCCTATGTTCAAAGGCTCTTTCTTTATAGAAGACAAATACTCACCAAATACCATATAAGGAAAACCTAGATCGTAGTATATGTGAGGATTATTTTCTATTGGATTTATTACCGATTCTAATAACTTAGGAGATTCTCCTCTAATTGCGTGATAGATATTAAACTTACCGTCGTTTCCTCCACCGTCAACAGAGAATACTAAAGCCTCTTGAAAATTTGATTGATAAAAACAACCGGCTGCATGAGATTCGTGGTGTAAACAGTGATGATAGTTTTCTGCGTTAATGTATTTTTCTAATTCGTGTTTTTCTTCGATTATTACATCGCAGTTCAAGTAATAACAGTTTTCAAACTTGTCTATGTTTAATTTTTCGCGAATAAAATTTGGGATGTATTCTGCCAAGAATAATAGATCGTGGTTTTTAGGGCACATATACTGCGCCATACCACTATTTTTATAATTTAAAAAACGTTCTACTTCCAATACTAAAAGTATTTCCCCTTCTGATTCTACAACATATGCTGAGTTATGAGAACCATAAAATGCTATATTGGCTTTTATTTTATTGTTATTTTGCATTAATTATATAATTTTTTTAGATCTATTTTTTCAAGCAAAACGCTTGCATTTTTATATTCGTTCCCGTTTTCTTTATACCACTCGTGTCCATTTTTAGCTATAAATTTTATATAGTCTAGATCTTTTTTTACTTCGTTGTATCTTTCGTACATTCTATCAGATAATTGTTTATAAAAAATATCGCAGCTATTTTTGTCTAAATCTTCTATATCGACAGAAATATAATGATAGTCCGGTATTAATTCATTGTGAAATTTTACATTTAACTTTGGTCTAAATAAAGCTGTTCCTGTACCCATTATTTCTATATCTCTATTGCATATTTCTCCTACTCCATTTAAGCTTAAATTCACCCAATTACTCGATAATTCATATATGTATTCCGAATAAAGCTTGTGATCAAATTCTATATTTAACACATTAAACCTATCGTCTTTAGTTAAATACTCTCTAAATAGATATACTCTTCCTCTAAACGGTAATTTTTCAGGTACTGTTCTTGCTATATTTTGTTTTTGTACTTCGATAACGATCTGATCAAAATCTGGTCTAAATGAAGTATAAGAAATTGGAGTATAATTAAAGTTATAGCTATTAGAAAAACAATCGAAATAACAAATTCCACAAGAAGTTAATATCTCTACACAATTTTCTATATCCCAATTGGTATTGAACACATCTTTTAAATTATCCCAATAAGATACTATAATATATTTTTTATTCTCAGGATTTTCAATAATCATAAAGAAATGTCCATGCTTATTTCCAGGAGAATACTGTCCAGGAGGTTGGTAAATTTTATCCATTTCAGAATTATCTATAAATTGAAATTCTATTTCTGGATATCTTTTAATTAGTTCTTCGTGAACAATACTAAGAGCCTTTGCAAAAGAGTAAAGAGTATTATTAGAATAATAAATAATTAACTTCATTAAATCAGTTTTCAATATTTTGATAAAAATACTCCATTTTATTTTTTAATTTATTGCGTGTTCGATTCTTTCTGCCCAACCAATCTCTTCAGAGAATCCCCAGAATACAACTCGTTTAGGCGTTTTATCGGTCAAGAAAAACTCTTCGTAGTGTATCTGTTGGCCCTTATGCATGAAGTCTTCTAGTTGTTGACCGTCTATGTATTTGTGATTGATTGAATTTCCATTCTCATCGTCGAATGCAATCAAGATATGTTTGTAATCTTTTCTTGGAAAATCATGAGGATACACTGTAACCAAATGATAGAAAGATCCCATAAAAGATTGTTCCCATAATTCGTCGTCTGAAATGTAAGGATTAGGAGGATAGTTATTGTCTAGCGTATATTTCTGAACCGCCTTTCTTTGAAAATTAAAACCAGCGTATTTCTCGTAATCTCTTAAAGTTCTAACTGTTCCTAAATCGTAGCCAGTTAAATCAATGTTTGGATCCTCTTCAGTTCCTAGTAACACTCTAATCTTCTTTCTTGCATACTCTTGCTTTTGGAACCAATCAACGCCGAATTTAGCATCATCATCCCATTTCAACATGTTAGCTCTTTCTTCTCTCATAGTAGAATGCCAAACAACTAACTTGTGTGGATGGAATAGATCGTATCCATGAGTGTAAGATCTAACTGTTAAGTTTAATTCCTCTCCACTAAAGTAGATATCTGGATCGTGTCTAATCTCCTTTGCCCATTCAGCTCTAGCAAAACAGAAGTGGCCAGATAAAAACCTACTCATTGGTGGTTCAGTCATGTCTTGCCAACCGGTTAATAATCCTGGTCTAATAAAGATAGTTCCGTGAGGATAGAAGCAAGCAAAGGTCTGTTGCCATGGCTCCATAGTGCGTCCTCCTGGATCGTTAAATGGAGTATACAATGGCAAATAAGCCCCTAAGATTGGTTTGTAACCTTGAGCTTCTAAACCGCCATGCATTTCAAGCAAGGTCTCGTCCCAATTCTCTGCAAATCTGTGATGAGAATCTAATTGTAAAATGTAGTATTGATCTGTTAAAAGCTTCTCGTTAATTTGAGCTCTAGCCCATGGTAGACCTTGAGCTTCGGTATACAAAACGTCCATGATATGAAAACGTTTGTCTTCTCTGTACTCGTCTAGGTTATCGAAAAGATCTTCTGGGTTATACTGTCTGCAGATACCAAAGTGTACTCTTTTTGGGTACTTGGCGTTTTCTAGTGCTGACTTAATTGTTGGTACTAATTCTGGATCTCTATATGCTGGGAGATGCAACAGAATGGTTGGATGTTTACTTTTTGCCATAACAGAATTTAAAACTTTTATTGTATATTTTGCTGTTTATCTTTTTAGTAGAGCGTTATAAAGCTGCTACCACTGAATTTTTAATTGCTAAAAAAGACTCTTCGTCAGAAGCACTCCACTTCGTAGAGTCCTGTGAATCTGTTACTTTTTTATTGTAGTAAGACTCTTTTATAACGTTATTGCCGCTACTTAGATTTGTTGTATAGTAGACTTCAACTACTTGATAATTAGAACTATCTAACATCATGTAGACGTCTCCTGCAATACTTTTATAATATGTTTTCATATAATTTAAAATTTATTTTTTAAGGGCAAACAACATTTGAATTATCAGATATACCTGTAATGTAAGCATCAGAGGTTACATAAACAGATGAATTGACTTGCGCATCACTGGATTCAGTACAGTTATATTGATAATCTGATGCTCCACCGCTAACAGTAATTTGAGCTATAGCAGCATATTGAGCAACACTACCAACTTCCGTTTGTACTAAGTCCGTAGTTGATACATTGTATATAGTTCCAATAGCTCCATTAGTTGTTGTATAAACTACTTGTGTTCCGTTAACATAAATTGACATATATCCATTTCCCGTACCACCTGTTTTAGAATAACTCCAACCTATTGAGAATACAGTAGGACTCGGAGATGCAGGAGGCGTAGGACTAGGAGTTGGTGTACTACTTGGAGCCGGTGTGTTGCTAGGTGCTGGTGTATTACTTGGTGCAGGAGTTACTGAAACTGAAGGAGTACTGCTTACTGATACACTAGGAGTAACTGAAGGACTAGGAGAACTAGTTACAGACGCTGATGGAGTAACTGAAGCACTTGGAGTTCTTGTTACACTCACAGAAGGAGTAACTGATGGAGATGTCGTTACTGAAACTGTTACAGATGGCGTAACTGAAGGACTAGTTGTGCTAGTTATTGAGACGCTTGGAGTTACTGAGCTACTTGGAGTTCTTGTTATTGTAATACTAGGTGTAACCGTCGGAGTAATTGATATGCTTGGCGTTACGGTTACAGTTACAGAAGGAGTCACACTAATACTTGGTGTTGCTGATATACTTACCGAAGGCGTTACGCTAATACTAGGAGTTACCGATATGCTTACAGAAGGAGTAACAGATGCGCTAGGCGTAACAGTTACGGTTACCGAAGGAGTTACACTAATACTAGGAGTGGCTGTTATGGATACGCTCGGAGTAACTGAAGCCGAAGGAGTCGCTGATACCGCCGATGTTCCAGAAATAGAAGGCGTTACCGATATCGAAGGAGTAACTGTAGGCGTTACTGATACTGTTGGAGTAACTGATATTGTTGGTGTTGTAGTCGGTGTTATGGTTATACTTGGAGTAACTGATACGCTCGCTGTTCTTGTAACGCTTGGAGTAACTGATATGCTAGGCGTCAATGATACAGAAACGCTAGGCGTAATTGATATCGAAGGAGTTACAGAAACTGTAGGAGTTACTGATACTGCGGATGTAGTAGATATCGATGTAGATGGAGTTACTGAAACACTTATACTAGGTGTAATCGATATACTAGGCGTAATCGATATTGAAGAAGTTGTAGTTACACTTGGAGTAACTGTTGGAGTCGCTGATACCGCCGATGTTCCAGAAATAGATGGAGTAACTGAAATTGAAGGAGTAACTGTAGGTGTTACTGATACAGTAGTCGTTGTAGATACACTCGGCGTCACTGAAACTGTAGGCGTAACAGATACTGCAGAAGTTGTAGATATAGATGTAGATGGAGTTACTGAAACAGTTATGCTTGGAGTAACTGATACTGTTGGTGTTACTGATACCGCTGATGTTGTTGAAATAGACGGCGTTACAGAAATAGAAGAAGTTGTAGTTACACTAGGAGTTGTAGTTGGTGTTATTGATACCGCAGATGTTCCAGAAATAGATGGAGTTACCGATACACTTGGAGTAACTGAAATTGAAGGCGTAACCGTCGGTGTTATTGATACAGTAGTAGTTGTAGATACACTAGGGGTAGCAGAAATTCCAGGCGTAGTTGAAACAGATGGAGTAACTGATACACTAGGAGTAGCTGAAGGCGTTACTGAAGCTCCTCCTGCACTTGGTGTAGTAGAAATACTTGGAGTCACAGAAACACTAACAGCGCCAGCACTTGGTGTAGCAGATGGAGTTGTTGTAGGTGTTACTGAAGCTCCACCAACTGAAGGAGTTGTTGATATGCTTGGAGTTGCAGAAACTGTAGGTGTAACAGATACTATAGGAGTTGTTGATACACTTGGAGTTGCACTTGTACTAATACTAGGCGTGATAGAAATAGTAGGTGTTATCGATACTGTACGAGTTGGAGTAACAGATACACTATTTGTAACCGATATAGACGGAGTTACTGAAATGGTGGCTGTCGCTGATAAACTAGGCGTTACTGAGGTGCTAGGCGTTACCGATAAAGATGGAGTTACTGTAACCGAAGGAGTAGTTGTAGGAGTTATCGAAGTAGTGACGCTTGGAGTTACAGATATGCTTGGCGTAACGGATGCAGATGGAGTACTAGTAACTGCTGGCGTTCCTGATACGGATGCGGTAACAGATATCGATGGTGTTATAGAAACTGATGAGGTCACACTAACGCTAGGAGTAGTTGATACGGTAACGCTTGGAGTTATAGATGTGCTCGGTGTAACAGAAGGAGAAGCCGTAACAGACATTGAAGGAGTTACGGATGTGCTACGCGTTACTGTAACCGATGGAGTAGTTGTGGGAGTAATAGAAACAGTAATGCTAGGAGTAATAGAAACGCTTGGTGTAACAGAAATAGACGGTGTAACAGAGATTGATGGAGTGGCGCTTGGACTAACTGATACAGATGCAGTAATAGAAGGCGTAACGGAAATTGATGGAGTAACAGAAGTAGAAGGTGTTGGAGAAAGTCCTGGTAATTCTGGCTGAGGCGCATCTAAAGCTCCATTATTATTAATTATGGTAGATTGTAACGCAAGATCTTGTCCTCTACCAGAAATCTTATTCTGATAATTTATTTTTTTGGATGATGTTCCAAATGTCGATCTTCTACCGTTTAATGCCATTTTATTCTTTATTATTTATCTTTTTAATATTAACAAGCTCCTGCATATCCAGCATTTGCTGTAATATATAATGTTACGTTAGATGTTACTCTATACGCCTGACTTCCATAAGGATTTGCACTACAAGCGCTAGGAGCAGAAGGATATCCACTACCTACAGCCATATTAATTGCAGTACCAGCATTATCTACAGCTGGTCCTCCACCAGAACCATAATCACAAGCCAATTGTAATGTTGTTAAATTAGGAACGTTGTATATATAACCGACTAAACCACCGCTAGTACTAACAGCTCCTGATAATTGAGTATTACTAAACCATATATCATCGCTCCACCAGATATATTGACTAGGGCTTAAAGCTCCGCTTGATTTAGCATATACTGTAACTGTCCAAGTAGGAGGTACTCCACTTACGCTAGGAGAAGGAGTGGAACTCACTGCTGGTGTATTACTTGGTGCTGGTGTTACAGATATGCTAGGAGTTGCAGATATTGATGCGCTTGGTGTAACGGATACTGAAGGAGTAACAGATACTGAAGGAGTAACTGAAACGCTTGGAGTAACCGATACTGAAGGCGTTACACTAATACTTGTAGTTACCGAAGGCGTTACTGATATCGATGGAGTAGCGCTAATAGAAACAGAAGGCGTAACCGATGGTGATACAGTTACCGAAACAGTTACTGAAGGAGTTACCGATATACTAGGCGTAGCCGATATAGAAATGCTCGGAGTTACACTAATACTCGTAGTTACTGAAGGAGTTCTAGACGGCGTAATTGAAGAACTAGGCGTTTGAGTTACTGTTATAGATGGAGTTACGCTAATGCTTGGTGTCGCTGATATGCTTACAGAAGGTGTAACAGATACGGAAGAGGTAACTGTAATAGTTGGCGTAACTGTAATGCTTGGAGTCACACTAATACTAGGTGTAACTGATATGCTAGGTGTTGCTGATATAGAAATGCTTGGCGTAACTGAAATACTTGGAGTTACACTAACACTAGGCGTATTAGATATAGAAATAGTAGGTGTTATCGATACGCTATTTGTAACAGACAAACTAGGAGTTACCGATGTACTAGGAGTTACCGATACTGATGGTGTTGTCGAAGGAGTCACCGTAGGAGTAATCGATATGGTTGGTGTTATAGTAGGCGTTATAGATACACTAGGAGTTATTGAAACGCTGGCAGTTCTTGTAACACTTGGAGTAACAGAAGCGCTTGGAGTTACTGATATCGATGGAGTTCTAGAAGGCGTAGCAGAAGGAGAAGGCGTTGCGCTATTTCCAGGAGTTACCGATATACTTGGAGTAACTGATATTGTAGGAGTGATAGATATTGTACGCGTAATACTTGGAGTTCTAGATGGCGTATGACTTATACTTGGAGTAATACTAGTACTTGGTGTATTAGTAGGTGTAATACTTGGAGTTCTAGAAGGGTTGATAGTATTCGTTGGAGTGATACTAACTGTTGGAGTGGCCGTTTTAGTAACTGTTATGCTAGGCGTTTTAGTAATTGATACACTTGGTGTAATCGTAGGCGTAGTAGAAAAACTAGGAGTTACAGAAAGGCTTGGAGTAGGAGACGGACTATTAGATAGCGGTAGAGGGCCTGGCATTGGACCCGGAAGACCCGTATTGCTGTTCTTTAATTCAGATTGCACGGCGAAAGGAACCTGTTTAGTTTTAGTTCTATCGCTGTAAAGAAAAACCTGGGTGGTATCGTTATTAGGCGCTAGCTTTGATTTTTTGTGATCTCTTAATTCCACGCGTGTTTTGTATAAATATTCAAAGAATCAAATACAGCTCTATTCGTAATTTATCTTATTTTCAATTCTGTCGCACCAGCCCTTAGATTCGCTGTGGGGCCATATTCTCCAAGAATCAGGAGCTATTGCGCTCTCAAAATCTCTCCAGATGTGTACAAACTGATCGTCGGCTTCCTGGTTGCGCAATCCATCCATTTCTTGAATAGTCATATCCTGTCTGTATAAGTCCTTGCCATCAGCATCTAATAGAGCAATTGCGAATGTATCGTAATCGGCTTCTGTCAGAGCGCCTTTCCAAAGATCTATACAAACTTTTCTTTTGTGCATTAGACCTGATTCATAGTCGCCCTTTATTGGTGGTAGATCATTTGCTACGGTTTCTTTGTGAATTTGTCTTGTTTTGAATTTTAAACCTGCAAATTTCTCGTATTGTTCTAATGTTCTAACCGTACCGAATCCGTACTGAGCTAATGCTCTTCTTTGACATGGCGTACAAGGCACATCGTCCATTTCGAATAGCTTTCTAAACCTAGCGTAAGAAGCCTTGTCCAACTCTCCGTAAGTTTTGTGATCGTCCCAATGTCTTTGCTTTCCCTTTCTGGTGTATTCGTGCCAAACAATTGGTCTGTGTGGAGCGTATATGTCGTATCCGTGTGTGTAAGCTCTTGCGGCCAAACTAGTCTCTTCTCCATGAAAATAAAAATTAGGATCGTAAGGTACCTCTTTAACAAAACTTCCAACAGTGAATATAAAGTGACCCGATAAAAATCTGCTTGGAACTGGCTCTGTTAAAGATTTCCAACCGTCAAAGTGATAAGGCTGTAAAAACACTGCACCTTCAGGTAAGAATCTCATAATGTTTAATCCCCATACCTCTTGAACTCTGCCTTCAGGATCGTTCTCTGGAAAGTAGCCTGGCACGTAGGAGGAGATGATTGGTTTTTTATTGCCCTTGCATCTAAAGTAATTAACGTAATCTTTTAGAGTGGTGTCCCAATTCTTTTCGAATCTGTGATGAGAATCTAGTTGAAAGTAATAGTCTTCTCCTCTATAAAATTCCTGTATTTTACTTCTAACCCAACAAACTCCGTTAGAATCGGTATGATCTATGTCAAGAATGGTGAATCTTGGATCTCTTACGTATTGGCTCAATGTGTCCCACTCGTCTTCATTAGAGTGCTGCCAACCAATACAAACGTGCAAATTTTCAGGCTCTGCACTATTTTCCAATAAATTCTTTAAAGTAGGTAAAAGTTCGGGGTCTCTATAGGACGCTATCGAAACGAAGATTTTTGACATAACCCAATATTAATTAATTTTTATAACTTAATGAAATTTAAAAAGCAAGTAAGATTATGAAAATATCCTTTTACAACTAGTAGTAGGTATACCAACATTTACTGTAGTAGCTCCTCCATTTACCGTGAAACTATCTCCGTTGTTATAATTAGTTCCATTTATAACAATTCCGTTTTGGAATTTGTAGTATGATCCTGCGGCTGCGTAGTCTGCATTGGCATAGAATTGGCCACTAAATCCTTTGGTTAAAGTGAAAGTAGGATAATTTGTAACACCATCTATAGATCCTGCGTTACATGCAGACGTAGTATATGTATACACACTTATACTATACTGATCTATCACTAAATCAGTACCTATAGGAGTGCTAAGGGTCAAGCCTATAAATCCGGAACCAAGAGAATTATAGTAATCGTTTAATGCAAGAGTAGTAGACGCAGGATAAGTAAAGCCTGTAGTGCCTCTTACGTAATAAGTTCTACCTCCAGTAAGCGTAAAATTAGTATTTATGCTATATGTGGTATAATTAGTAGTGCTATTGATTATAGTATTACCAGCGCTATCAGTAATAGTTAAATTTCTTGTAGAAGTTCCAAAAGCTGGAGGAGCATAAGCCGAATCTCCTGAAGCTTGCGCATATATAGATTGATCTTGATATTGAGTGCCTCCAACCAACACATCTCCAGGAGTACTGAATACATCATTAACAAGATCTGTGCTCGTAGTATTGTTACGTATATATACATTGTTGTCTAAGAATACAGTTCCATCGTTGGCTTCTGTATTTCTGTAATAAAGAACCGCGACCAAAGGAGTTACAGATACTGAAGGCGTGGCGGTTATAGATACACTAGGAGTTCTCGTTAAAGATACGCTAGGAGTTACTGATATAGAAGGCGTAACTGATACAGATGAAGTTACAGATACGCTTGGAGTTACGGATATACTAGTTGTAACTGAAGGAGTAACTGATAAACTCGGAGTAACTGAAGGAGAAGGCGTTACTGATAAGCTAGTTGTAACGGAAGGCGTAGCTGATTTTGAAGGCGTTACTGATAAACTAGGCGTTATAGATATACTAGTTGTTGCAGAAGGAGTAACTGTCGGAGTAGCGCTAACAGTAATTGATGGTGTAACAGATACTCCCGGTGTTACTGATACAGATTTTGTAACAGATATAGAAGGAGTAACTGAAGGAGAAGCAGTTACAGATACACTAGGCGTTACAGATATTGACGGCGTAGCACTAATAGAAGAGGAAGGAGTCACACTAATAGAAGGAGTTGCACTTATACTTACAGATGGAGTAGCGCTAATACTTACTGATGGAGTAATTGAGAACGAAGGAGTTACTGTAATACTAGGTGTAACCGATACTGATGGAGTAACTGAAACAGAAGGCGTAACTGATACAGAAGGCGTTGCAGAAATAGAAACGCTAGGAGTAACTGAGTAAGACGGAGTAACGGAAGGAGAAGGCGTAGGACTTAATGGTACAATATATTTAAACATTGTATTTAAGCCGCAAGGATCTTGGTTTTCTAGTACTATATATTGAGCTGCATCAGGAACAGAAACAAGATGGCCGTCCAATAAATCGTCTAATGTAACGTTTAATTCAACAATGTTCAAGAAACTATCCCAATAGATATTAAATGGACCTACAGCATTTCCGTATTGAGTAACTCTTATGTATATCGATTGTGCCATTTACTTTCTATCTTTTATTAACATGTTGAAATTTGAACTCCAACCACACCAGAACTATTTACTGCGTATATCTTATTATCGCTACCTGCAATAGCAGTTAAGTTCGTCCATGGAGTATTGTAAGATTGATACAATGTTATACCTGTTGTAATGTAAGGTGCCGTAGTTACAGTGTTAGGCAAGTAAACGTTTGAAGCATTCGCTACTGGGAATCCTGAAGACTGTATAAAGCACGGTGTATAGTAATAGCCCAATGAATTTCCTACCATTGGAGATAAAGAAACTGTTGGAGTTATTGTTACACTAGGCGTTCTAGTCGGTGTTATACTAGGCGTAATCGATATAGTAGGAGTTATACTTACTGTAATGCTTGGAGTAACCGAAGGTATAGTTCCCGGTGAAGTTGATGGAGTCACTGTAGGCGTAACTGTTGGAGTAGTAGTTACAGTTGGAGTAGCTGTAGGAGTTATTGTTACGCTAGGAGTTACAGACACAGTCACAGTTACAGAAGGCGTTCTCGTAGGTGGAGGTGGTGGTGTTGCTGTTACCGTAGGTGTCAATGATGGAGTAACTGTAGGCGTTAAGAACGGAGTCAAACTTATACTTGGTGTAGGTGTTGGACTTGGTAAAATTGCTTGAATGTAAAAATCAAAAGTGGGATCTTGAATTAAACATATATAAGTGGGATCAGTAAAAGTAATAATTCCTTGCGAGTATATTACGTTTCCAACTTTTTTATTATCGACCAAAATGTCTATAACATTTCCATTACCGTCGTCTGTTAAATGATAGTTAGTACTTAATGGATTTGTAGGTAGTATGTGTAAACTATTTCTAGAGATCTGCTCGCCAAACTGTTTTCTTGGAATATAGAAAAAAGAGACTTGATCGTTGGAACCAGTGGGAAAATATCTAGCGTCTTCGTCACCGCTTCCAGATGCAGCTGTAGATTGATCGTAAGAATCGTAAGCGCTACCCGACTTTAACAAAGAACCGGAAATAAAGTTCTTGTAATAAAGCTGTTTGATTAATTGGTATTTTAGAGCATTATTATCCAAAGATCCAGTCACGGTCATAGGATGATAGAAGCCCCTATTTATAGTTATTCCTGCGTTGTCAAATGATTCACTTGTATAAGATGCAGAATACTTTAATTTAATAGGAGCCGAAGATATGTCTGAAAACCTTATCGTATTCTTCGATCTGCTCATTGTTTATTTTTACCAGTCTAATTTAACTCTAATAAGTGCCTCTTTTGTGAAGTCTTTTACCAACGGCTTCGATAACTTAGCTACTGCAAGTAATTCGTTATTGTTGTTGTACATACCCACAGTTGTAGGATACGTTTGAGGATTGTTGATAAAGTTAGAATAAACTAAGTTACCAGATCCAGATATATAAGAAGGATTGCTTGTGTAGTTATATTCGCCATTCTTAACTCTAATGAAAATATAATCAGAAGAAATTGTCTCTTGAGAATTTAATTGGAAACCAGATCCTGTGCTAGAGAAAGCTAAACTACCGCTTCTAATCATTTCTAAAACTCTAGATTGATTGTATCCACCTAAAACTGGGTTAGTACTTCCGGTCATTGAGGCATTTATTCCTAAACCGCCTTGAGCAACTGGAATAGCGATCGCTGCTGGATTCAAGATAATAGCTCCCATATCAGGTAAGAATAAACCGTAAGATCCTGAAACGGTGTAGCCTTTAGAAGCGCCTGCGTAAGTAGGACTGTTTGCTGCCGTTCCGTTAGATCCAGAAACTATATTGTAAACTCTACCTCCGTCTATGTAAGTTACAGTTGAAACGTCGTTTGAGTTGTCGGTTAAAGAAAGAATAGTGCCAGATCCTGATATGCTTAATTGTAAATTGAAAGTGCCTGGAAATAAACTCTCTTTGTATCTGTTTCTATCTATAGCTAAAGCAATAATATCCAAAGAAGAAGTAACACCTGTACCGTTATAAGAAAAATCTACTAAAGACTCAGCGTCTCCGTACATTAGGTTTCTGTATTGACCGTAAGTGATTCTACTTGGTGTATTTTGAGGGATCAAAGGATTTAAAGGCGCCGAACCAGATCCGTAGATGTGGCCGTAAGCAATAGAAAATTGTATAGCGGAGTTACTTAAAGCTGATCCAGTTTGGTAAACGTCCAAGTAATAGCTACTCGTTGCGTTAGACGCCAAAGTGAAAAACTGAGTAAGCACTGGTGAATTCGTACTCCATGCTGGTGCAGTAACTGAATCAGAGGATACTACGAAATCTGTTGGGTCTAATCTTGAAAATGACATATTCTAATATTATTGAGTTACTTTTGTAATGTTTACTGGGATACTTAATCTAGCGCCTGAATCTCTACCAATTACAACTAAAGTAGTGTACAACGTAGAGTTGGTTCCAAATAAAGTATTTAATGTTGTTGCCGATAAGTTAATGGTTGTACCGATGACAGTCTTGCTAACGTTTGTACCGATAGTAGTTGTGCTGTTCAATGATGTAGCTTCTGGGGTATTGATTCCTAAGCCATTGAAAGCACTCATAGTTCTTACATCGCCTATAGTTGCAACGTAGCCTGATTGCTCGTATGTGCTTGTAGCGCCTAAGTAATTTAAGGTTTGAGGAGTAATAGATAGAGAAGCTCCTTGACGAAGTTGAATAGCGTTATAGCCAATGTCTAATACAGGAAGCTTAGCAGTACCTCTTGGTAATGTGATCAACTTGTATTTCATGATCTCTTGATCGTTAGGATATGCCTGTAAGATTGGCATAGCTTCTATGGCTTCACCGTAGAAAGCAGATCCAGAAGGATGGTTAGGGTTATAAAGGGTATAATCTATCTCATCGTCAGATAATGAAAATTGAGTGATTTGGAAAGACCCGTTGTTTCTAGCCAAAAGTTCTCTTCCTTTTTTGGTTAAAATGGCGTCTACTATTACCGATGTGCTACTTAAATATGACATTTTTTATGTGCTTTAGAAATAAATATTGACAAAAACTGTTTTCAAATATAACTCTTTTTGGTTACCACAATATATAAATATTTGTGGTACGCCCTATTTTTAAATTAAATTTTGCTGCTTCAAAGCTTTGACTACGTTACCCGAGTTTTTTCTTACCAGAGGATTGAGGTATTGAGGGAAGATCAAACCGTCTTGGGTAATATTGGCGCTAGAGCTATAATTCAATATTAAATTGGTCTCGTCAGGAATGTGCTTTAACACAACGTATCTTGATATGAATCCTGGGAAAGATCCACTGTCCACATTGTTCGTGCTCATCCCTCTGTCCAATGTAGCGTAATAGTAGCTAGTACTTCCGCTTAAGGCTTGATATACTGATACGACTCTAAATTCGTCAGATCTTCCAAAGGCTTGAGAAGAGCTGTTATAGAATCTTATCATATCTCCATAATCTAAAGAAAGAGGGAATACTGGAGTATCAAAGAATGATGCCGTTAGGCCGTAAGTAAACGCTCCGTAATATAAAGATTGAGTGGCTGTAAGTCTCACAGTCTTATTGTCTACTGCGTACCATCTATGATCGGTTTCTTGTACGCTATTATAGAATATGGTCTGCGTTGTATTTACTACACTACCAGTTGCATACGCTGATACATCAAAAAGAGTAGGAACATTAAATAAGCTAGGATCTCCTGGCAATATTCCATTTAATGATTGAGGGAAAGCGGTATTCACTGGATACTCTACGTAATAGATTTGATCGTTATAGCCTTGCGCTGCACCCAAAGAAGTAACAGTTCTTCTTAAACCGAATCTTAAGTTTTGAGATATCGTTGAGCTACTACCAGATATTATTGCGTTATAAGTATATTGAATACCTGGAGGTATTAATGTAAATACTGATGTGAAGTTAGATATGTTATTAACCGAATTAGGAGTTGTATATGTGTTAGATCCAGTAACTTGCAAACTAACTTGACCAGGAAAAGGATTTTTAAATATATAATTCATAGCTGGATTGTTAGATCCGTTTAGATTATATAATATTGGTGAATATCTAAATCCGCCTTCAAATAAAGTTACGTTTTGATTGTTTGTAAAGTACTGTATGTTAGGATCGGCTGGATCATAATCAAATAAAGATACATCCACAGATTCTCCAGACTTATAAACGTTTTGAACAGTAAATAAATTTTCGTTTGCTTTGGTTAAATTTAATACGCTCTGATCGTTAGTAAAGATATACTTAATCTGAGCATTCACTCTTCCCGGTAATTGTAAAGAAGACGAGTATAGATCTACTAAGTACGCATATTGAAATTTTAACTTATCAATAGCCGCTGTGTTTCCGTAAGATTGATCTCCGCTAGTATAATCGTTATATGTCGCACTAATTGTTTTAGATCCATAATATCTAGGAACAGTGAAAGAATTCAAACTATAATTGTAATCCTGTAATTCTGCGTAAGGGTTATTAGGATTTGTGTAGGTGTTATAATTATCAAATTGAGATCTACTAATAGACTGAGTAATCAAGCCGTAATTAATAGGTTTTAATTGATTTGAAGTATAGTCTAAATCAAAGAATCTTTTAGATCTAACAGAAGCAGAAACGTTTTGATACAAAGGACTCAACGAATAAGTTGTATAAAACGATGCTGTACCAGGAAATTGAATTTTAGATATTTCATTTTGACTACTAACAGAGGTCATAGTAGTAGCAGTAATTTTTGTGCCTTTGAAAGCTCCTGTAAATTTCTCTCTACCATCACTAGTAGTATAAGGAATTATACCAATAGAGGAGGTATAAAACCCGCTATCAGCAGTTGATCCGGAAAAACTATTTGCTGCAGATCCAGAGATATTAACCATGTCTATCGACTGCGAGAAGTTATTGCTAACACTCATGCTAGGCTCGTGTCTAGCGTACTTATTTCTTTCTAGAATGTGACTCTTAACAATAATACCAGTAGATAGATTTGCTCTAGCAGGTACAAAATCTTTTATCGTTTTGAACAAAGAGTTATTGTAATACTTGATTAATCTTATAAATTCCCAAATGCTGTGAGGCTTTGTGTAAGTGCTAAAATAACTTTGTTTTTGTACTTCTAAAGCTGGATAAGAACCTGAATACATATACTCTGGTTTACCTATCAATTGATCCATGTTTAGATTAGGTAAAGACGAAGATATATTCGTATTGATAGTGTAAGCTGTAGAAAAACCAACCTCTAAGTTAGTTGAGTTTAGCCTTCTATCAGTATTGTAGTATTGTAATGTCGAAAATGGAGAAAGAACAGATGCGCTTAAAGCCATTGGAGTTCCAGAATCGTCCATGTGACCATTAATATATATAGAGCCTTGCATAGAGCCCGTTCCTATGTATATTTTATTATTATTTATCTCTGAAATGCCTATTGATGTGTAACGATCTTCTCCACCAAATTCGTTGATTGTAAGTATATTGTCAGGAATACCGAAGGTAGAGATCAAAGCTTTTATAGATCTTTGAGTTCCCTTTGTCTTTAACAAATACGGCAAATTATGATACAATCTCTTGTATATTTCGCCTTGTAAAATTTCTGGACCCTCTGTTGTCAAACTAGAAGTTACGTAGTTTGTTATGTGTTCGGATCCTGTTGGAGGTAATAAAGATCCGTCTTGATTGATGCCAAATAAAGTGTAGAATAGGTTGTCCGATACGTTAGTATTGGTGTATAATTCGAATCCAAGACTTCTTAAAGCATCGGATACAACGTCCAAAGAAATTCCAGTTTCGGGATTATTAGAGGCTTCGTATCTGTTTGTAACGTCTTTGTAGTACAGCCAAATATTATCGAAATGTTGACCCATCATGTCCATAAAAGTAGCGTAAGGAGCATTATTTGGATCGTCTAACAAGTATTGAGGAACAGCATTCTTTAATAAGTCTTTGTTAGTCGCGTCATAAAAAGAAGCGGAGTATAATAAAGATGTGGTACTTGGAGTAGTAACTGTATCTGCTGATCCCAACCAATTTAAAGCTGCAGATGACGTTACCGAATACAGTTGATAAGGTTGAGTAGCGGTTCTCTTTGGCCATGACCAACTTCCAGAATTAAAGTATAAATAGTACTCGTAGGTATCAAATTTTTCAATGATATTATTTATTGAATTCTGTATAAAACCGATAGAAGAAGACACTGTAGAGGCTACCGTAACACCTCCAGACAATTGGCCTTGTTGTGCTATCTGATCGTTAAAGCCCTCTATTAATTCTAATTTGTATACGAAATTATTCAATCTCTCTGTTGCGCTAGAGAAGTGAATAAAGTTTCCAAAATTGCTATAATCTACGTTAATTGCTACCGATTTGTCTTGATAGTAACTCATTAACTTTTGGTAAGAAGAACTTATCGGACTAGTTAATAAGCTAGTATAATTGTAGTAAGGAGTAGTTTGAGTAGTCTTTTCGTTAACCTTTATTTTAAAGTTTGGGCCTCTTAAAGAGTTGGCGGTAGAAGAGGTTTCTACTGATGTTTGAATATCTACGTTAAAGCTTACTGACTCTGCAACTTTATCAACAATCCATAATTGAGACTTCATATCGTAAGCCGCAGGTAATGGTTCGTAAAGTTTGATTAGTAGATTTCCTCCATCTGCATCGTCTACGTAAGCAACGTTATTAGCGATAACTAATTCGTTATTACCAAAGTTTAAATAGAAATCTGGAAAGTAGTTCTTTGATACCGCGTAAGATTGATACTGAGTAAAAGAATTTCTTATAAGAATATCGCTAAGTACTTGAGAAGCTATTTTGATCTCAGTTCTTGAGCTAGAAATTTCTTTTATCCAATAAAGAGTGCCATTACTAGAATTGAATAGCTTCCTAAAGAAATTGTATTGTATATTTAAAAGACCTCTGCTGTATCCTTTTAATTTTAAATCCTTTTCGGGGTCCAAAGTTAAAGCGCTAAATCTATCTGATCCCGCTATTGAATTGGCATCAGGATAATAGTCTTTAACATTGTAATCGTAGTCAACTAGATTATTGTTAGCGTCGTAAATAAAGAACTCAATATAGTCGCTAGTATCTCCAAAATCAGAAGTTACAAAGTTTGACGATACTAATCTATTATCTTGAGAAGAGTACGTTTGTTGTGAGAAACCGGGGCCAGAATACTGTATGCTAACTTTTTCCATTAAATTAATTTGTTAATATTGAGATACGCGTTACTTAAATCCAATATTTGTTGACGAAGAGAGTTAATCTCTTCTATTAAAGCCAATTTTTCTGCGTCTAATACAGTTCCGCCGATATATTCTTGACTAGTTCTTACCAAGTATTCGTGAGATTCTGTAAAACCATTTGCCGGTATATTGTAAAATAATTGAGTATAGTAGTTGAAGAATTGTTCAATAGTAATACCTGGCGCCGTTACAGGTGGGGGTGGAGGTACAAGCTCTGTGAAACTTGAATTAATTACTTTTTTGTAAGTATTTAAACCTCTTACTTGCTTTACTAAATCTACCTTTGTTGCCATTATCTAATTATTTTAAATATAGAACCGTTGTCGATGTCTATAGATTCTCCTGTTGATAAAACTACTTTGATTAAAAGCTTGTAATATCTTTCAGGCTCCAATCCACTCATATAAACCGTAAAGAAACTGCTTGTTGCATCGCAGCTTATTTTAGTATAAGTAGTGTCGAAATCAATTACTAGGTCTTCTGACTTAACGTCTTGAATTGCCCAATAAGAGGTTTGAGGTAATGCTTTATTTACTGTATAAATAGAAGAGGTTACAAATTGTCTCGCTGGATATTTGTCCCTTGAATTAACTCTAAACTTGTATTTTCCTGTATCGGCTTTAAATATACCGGCATTATTTTGAATTGATACAACAAAATCGCTGGTATTTAAAACGCTTAAACTTCCTGTAACGTAAGAGCTATCGTCCCATCTCATCTCTAATGTAGGAGGATATATAGTATGTGTATCTACTGAGAAGAAGTTTAAAGCTATAAAACTTGAAGAACTATTTTCTACGGCTTGAGGATGCTTAACAATAAATCCATTATTAATAGATCCACTAAACCATCTGTTAACAATAGAGGTAACATCAGCATTAATGTCTTTGCTGTCCTTGTATCCGAAAGATTGAGTAGCAAAAGAACCAGTCCAATTTCCACCTCCAGGAGTTAGGAAATAACTTGCGTTAGACCATTGATTAGATCCGCTAACATAAGACAAAGGATTATACCAAGAAGCTCCATTAATTGTAATAGGATAATCCGTAAATTTACCAGTACCCATATTCCAAGAAGAAGACACTTGAGCAATTTGAATGCTATAAGTGGTTGCTAAATTTTCTGCATTGGCCAAATAAAGTTTTAATCCAGCCTGCCAAGATCCAGTAGCAAAAGATTTTATTGTAGCAATGTCGTTAGCGCTAAATTGAATCAGAGCTCTTCTTAAATCGTCGTTGTATATAGTTTGAGTTGGATCTTCTCCTATTGTGTATTGTATAGTTTCTACATTATTTTTAGCAGAGACCTCCAAAATTTCGTCCAATCCTGTATTCTGATTGGCAAATCTAGAGTATAACGTAGCATCTGCAGATGGAAAAATTTTATATACTGACATTGTTGTTTGGTTTAGAATGATACTACTCTGCCTCTTATATCTTGTTGAGGATATTTCGCCTCGAATATAGAAGGATCTAAAGAAGGATAGATTACGTTGTTTAAGGTTGCCGATTTAATATCGTACGAGTACTCTGAATAACCATTTGCTACTCCGTACTTATTGGATATTAAAACGCTTTTAACTGTTTGAACTCCATCAACTTGATCCAACATAGAATATACGTTAGATAAAATTATTGGTTGATTAATTTGCCAGTTATCAGTGTTAAAATAATCTTGTAAAGTCATTAAGCATCTTGCTATAACGTCTTCGCTAGTGTAATTAGGTCTTACTATGATATCAAAGTCGCATCCAATATTAATGATATAGGCAGTCTTAATATGAATAGCATCGGTTAACATTCTATAATCAGAAATATAATTCTGTAAGTTTGTCATTAAAGCTGTAGAAGGTTCTGCCAATTGACCTGCAGTATTTAGTCCTAGTACGTACATACTAACTAATACTTGATCTTTTTGGCTAGGATCTGCGCTTAAATAATTTGTAAAAGTTGCATCGTCTTTAGTAACATACACCTTAGCGATCTTACCAAATTTAGAAGGCATACTTAAACATCTTGCCAAGTAATCCTCTTGTGTAACTGCTCTTAATTGACTTGAGAACTCTGCTTGGATATTTAATTTTAATTCGTCATTAGTGTCTCCATCTCCACCACCTGAAGCAGGATTAACGTTACTAACTGCAATGGTATTTTCAAAAGAAGGATCCGTTGTACTAACTGTCTTACTAACAATATAAGTTAATTGATTAGATAAAACGTTAGAAGCCGCTCCTCCACCAGTTATGTAAGTAATTTTTAAAGTAGTATTTTGAGGAGCCAATCCGTAGGTTTGTGTTGTAACAAAATTAGTAGGATCGAAAGCAGTATTCAATAGAGTTAAACCGCTAGTTAAGCCAACGCCAACCGTATTTGGATTTGGAATTACGCTAGTATCTGAAACTTGATTGATGCCCGCTCCAAATTCTAAATTTAAAGATCCATCAGTTTGAACTCTTGTCGTAAATCTTCTTGGAACATTTAGCTTCTGAATCATGTAAGGCACTTGATTGCCTGTTTGATAAAAATCAGGATAGTTTGCAGCTGTATTTTCTACTGGATTAAGAATGTAATCTTGGGCCAAATAAGGAACTTCGTACCATAAATTACCGTTTGAATCTTCTACTTTTAAAATAGTAATGATATTAGAATCTTGTAAATTTACGGTTACAAATCTTTGAGCAGAGCCAAAAGTAAAATTTTGAGTTTTAACTTGACCTGATATTGCTTGTGTTGATTTCTTTAATAGGAAGCTTGTTGGAACTCCGTAAGAATCCACTGTATAAGTAGTTATTGTTGTAGGATCTAAAGAAGAAGACATTGTAAAATCTACTTTATTAGGAACGTAGAAGAATATAGAATTATTCACATTCGATCTAACTTGCATTCCAGCACTTATTGTAGAAGCATATACAAAATCAGGAACGATATCTCCAGATAAGTTAATAGAAGGAATTTGTTGGTATACATCTAAATCAACTATTGCAGCAGAAGTAGTTTTTGGTCTGTATCCCAACATGTAGGCCAAAGAGTATAGGTTGCCTTTTTGTTTTGCATATTGTAAGAAGGTCTCTTGTAATTGATTGTCTAAATAGAAAGATAGTACATCTCCTACGTAAGAAGCCATTTCAATAAACATAGAACCAGGAGAAGCCTGACTAAAGTCATTGTACACAGTTGGATAGTAAGATTTTGCATACTCTATCAAGTCCGATTTGAAGGAACTAAAATCTTTGTTTAAATATTTTACATCAGTACTGTTTGGCATCTTTACATGTTTTGTATTGTCAATAACACATCGTCGTTTTCCCTAGTGTTTTTTATGGTATAACTAAATTTTATGTTTATAGAATTTGTATCTGGTTGGCCTATAACGTCCAATTTGGTAATATTAATAGCAGTAAAAGCGCTTTCTAATTGAGTCATTAAAGAGGTTTTAATGTCTTCTGCAGTAGAACTCTCTATCTGTTCGAACACTTTAGATCTTAGACCGGCTCCAAAGGTAGGATTAAATGGTCTTTCTCTAGGATCTGTCAAAAGAAAGTTAATTATATTGTATTTTAACTGCTCTTTTGTTGTATATACAGATTGAAAAACAGAAGGAGTTTCAAACGGTATTTTTACGCCTATTCCAGTAGAAGGCTTTAAATCAAGGGGCGATATGTTCTTAATGTTATATGCCATTAGATTTGTCCTTTAGCCAACATTTTATTCATTAACGCTGAAAAGTCAGGCACTTCGTTTATCTGTACCATGCTTGGATCCGAGCTTGGTCTTGCGGTTGCTAACATTCCGTTAACGTCTCCAACTGCAACTTGCTTTGGTTGGAAAAGCTCCATTGGATCTGCCATTCCCATGCCTTCCATTAAGTTGTCAGTGCTATAAGAAACAAATTCGTCGTCTCCTTCTGCCATTCCAACAGCGGTCTCGTTTAATAGACTCGCCAAAGGATTGTTTGACGTAAAGTTTGGTTTAGGTTTAACAGGTTGTGTGTTTAGAGTCAATGGGACAGCTTTTTTAGCCTGTATTGATTCTTTTATAACCGGCTTTACTAAGTTAGAGGATGCGATCTCCTTTATAATGGAGGGCATTTCTTGACGGATGGCTTTAACCACCTCTTCTCTTATCAATTTTCTAAGTAAATCTACTTTTGCCATATCTTATAAATATTGGTTTTTTAATATTGCTTTTTTAATCAGGTTGTCTTGTTCCTGCTTTTAGTTCGTCTATCTCTTTTTGTAATTTATCTAATTCGGTTTCTGCTTCTTTTATTTTCTTTCTTCTGTCTACTATAACAGGTACTCCTAATGGACCAAGTAATATTGCGGCGGCAACTTCTTTTTTCCATCCTTGAACCTGTTCTTTTATTGGACTCATCTTATTTTCTCTAGTTTTAACAGAAGCGTCTATAGCTAATTTCTTTTGGAATTTACTAGTTCTAGAACCACTTGGATCTGATTCTTTAAGATTTTGAGACAGTTGAGTTTGCGCTCCTGCCATGGCTCTTCTCATTCGTCTTCTTAATCTTCTGCCCCCTTTAATGCTATTAATAAATCCGTTAAGACCTAGTCCATTAGCGCCTCCACCCTCTTCGGTATCTGAATCTTCGCTTTCTGGATCGTCTAAGCCGTCGTTAAAATCTATAAATTCTACACCGTCTATTGATATGTCATCTTCCATTAAAAAGTTCATTGATTCTTCCATAACGGCAATATCTGCGGGTCTAAATCCTGAAAATCCAATGTTAGTTTGACTAGGATTATTTATTTTATCCGCGGCTAAAGTGCCTTGTGATTGTAAATTATCCTGTAAAGAAAGATCTAATCCGCTAGCACCAAAATTATCTCCTGAATTTAAAACTCCCCCTATTCCTGAATCTATTCCTCCAACTCCTGTTCCTCCCAAGGCTCCTGCTAATCCTCCATTAAGTCCGTTACTTGCTGCGCTTGATCCTTTGCCTAAATCAGAATAAGCATTTCCGCTATAATTTAAAGGGCTTTGTGCATTAGATAAAGAATTGCTACCAACTCCATTCACTGAAGTTCCATCTGGATTTAAAGTACCTTTTGCAGAATCATTAAGATTTCCAAGACCAGTAAGAGCTGGATCGTTGCCACCAATTCCATTATTCATTAGATCAGCTTTTTGGCTGTATCCCAAAGAATTAGCATTTACTAATCCGCTTGATAATAGTTTTGCTTTTACTTCGTTTATTATTATTCTATCGTCAGAAGCATAAGTTGGGTCAGATTGTAATGCCATGACGCCTTTAGCATCAATAGCTATACCGAATCTTCTTCTTATGTTTAATTCAGAATTAGTAACTTCTTCTGTAAGAATTTCTATTGTATAAGGACCGAATGTATTGTTCTTTGCATTCTTTTTATTAAAGTAATTAGTAAGGAATGCTAACAATTCGTCAGCTCTAAATTGCAATGCGTCTCTAACGTCTTTAAAATCTTGAATTAGTTTAGGATCTACGTAAGCTCCATTTCCTCTTCCTGAATTAGGATCATTTTCAACACCTACTTTTACTACTCCAAATCCATTTCCATTACCGTCTAAGTTTAAATTATTCGCGCTAGTAGCTACGTTGTTAGTAGTTTCATTTCCGGTTCCTCTTTTATTTTGCAATCCACTAGCATTTCCTGAATTATTAAGAACACCTCCACCTTGACCGTTTCCAGTACCAATTCCATTAGCTCCAGAACCTCCACCTCTAGGTAAATTAGTAACATTTCCAGCATTGGCTGTTTGATCCAATCCATAAGCATTCAGATCTGCTTGTAATACGCTAGGATTTTCTAGTATCTGATTAGTATTGCTATCCGCATTGCACGCTTCTAAGTTATATATTATTACAGTTAACTTATTAATTAATTCGTATAATTTTGAAACTAAACTATTTAAGAATCTAATTATAACTCCTAAAAATTCATTTATTTGTTTTAATCTATTTAAGAACGTTAAGAATCCTAACTCTTTAATAGTTGATTGAACAACATCTGATGAGATATTTGTTATACCCACCGTAGCAAACATTGTAGGAATAGGAAGACCTAGGAAAAATTTTCTTAGTATCCAGAATATCTTTACTAAAAGTAAGAATAACTTAATTAGCATACTTCCAAAAGAAATAAATCTAAGTATCGGAGATATTATGTTTACTATAGTTTGACATAATTTAATAAGTCCATTACATAGAGGAATTAAAAACTTTGGTTCTATTAATTTTGATATTGCTTTAACTGCGTCACCAATTGCTCCATCTAAAAATCTATCCGCTAAATTTATGGCGCCTCCAACGCTAGAAAGATTTTGAACACTTATACAAACTGTTCTTATATCGTCTATTGTTTTAATTGCCTTTTGAACGTCTTCATTTGGAAAATTTCTAATATCTGTGTATCTATTGAATATAGAAAAAGCATTTGTTAAATAGTTATTTATTATATTCAACTCAGGAAATGCTGCTAATATTTCCGGATCAGTTAAAGATACGTCCGTGATATTGCTTCTAAAATCTAAAGAATCTCTAGTCTTTTTTTCTTCTTCTGTAAGATTTTTATTAGGATCTAAAACGTCGTTCTCAATGCTTACTTCTGGAGGCAATGGCTCTTCTACAGACTGTCCCAGTAATTCTTTTAGTACATTGTTTATTCTTCTTACTAATTGAAATACTGCATTTTTACTTTTAGAAGATTTAGCGTCTCCGTAAGTTGCATAGTAGTCGTCTATAAATGTTTGAACTTGAAAAGCTTTGTATTTTATCTGCCACACTCTAAGAGCTAATACGTCTGTAGTTTGTGGAGGTTTTGTTGGATCAAATTTATCTGTTGCTGGAATTTGATTTAATGCATATTGTATTATATTACATAAATCAACTGAAGCAATAAAATCCAATACGCCAAATAAACCCTTGTCCAAAGCGTCTTGAATAGATGCTCCAAATCCCTCTTCTCCGCTTCCTCCTGCCGCTTGTTTTTCAAAAGTTCCGTAACAGATATCGTCTATCTTAGTTTGTATTCTAGTAATTGTTTTAGCTGCAAGTATAATTCCTTTTTCTATACCAGGTTCTGCAGTATTTTCATCTATGTTTAATATTGCATTTCCGCCTTTGGATAATGCGTTAGTATTGTCTCTAGAGACTGCTAATTGGCCAATTTTTTTCTGATTTTCAGCAGTAAGACGGCCATAGGCACTCGCAGGTTCAATATTAGTAACCGCTTTTGTGGCAGGAAATGTCTGTGGAGCTGATGGAAGTGTTGGCGACGGCATTACTTGGTGAATGTAGTTTTTGAAAGATTGAATGCATTATTAGGATCGCCTTGATTTGTAACTTCGTTGTTAACAGCTGTCGCAGATTTTTCTAGTAAGTCTCCTACAGACGACAACGCCTGCATAGATGCTGGTAAGTTACTATGAGAAACACGACCTAATTGTTTTCCAACTTCCATAAGAGCTTCAGAAAGTCTTGTTAGTATTTGATTTGTTTTGTATCCTAGCATAACTGGTTCTAATCCGCTAGTAGAACCTGGCATATTAGGATGACCTAATATAATTCTTGGAGAATCTATTGAAACTGCTCCAAATGCGTCCAAATGAATTTCACCAATGGAAGACAGTCCTATATTTTGTTTTCCAAATATAAACACTGCGTCTTCTTTAGAATGAATTACCACTCTACCACTTGTGATTATAATTTGATTACCTTTATATGGAAATTTAGGTGTATACATTATGCCCAGTTATTTGCGTCTTGAGTTGCTGCTGATACTGCATCGTTAGTAGTAGGCATCAATTCTATTTCTAATATATTTTGATTTTGAGGATCTATTCCTCTACCATAAGAAGCAAACGGAAAGTTAGATATGTCTTCCAAAACCACTTCTTGACCAGCTGTTAAATAGATAGAAGATTTGTCAGAGTTAATATCTTCAACTGTAGTAGAAAAAGAATCCGCATCGAATGGAATGCCTTGTCCGTTTCTTATTATTGTTATTGGATCTCCTGAATTACCTACGTCTGACCAATGGTTTAAACTTCTCATACCTTTTACGGTGCTTCCAAATCTTATTGATTGTCCAAATCTAGATTCTAATATAATATCGCCTTCGAATGGTCTTAAGGTTCTGATATCGTCCCTTTCAATAAAAGTATTTCCCAATGGAAGTCTTAAATTTTTAGATTGAGTCTTACCATTAAATCCTGGTTTTGAAGAATACTTAGAAACATACTTAGCATATTCTTCCAAGTTTGGAAAAGCATTGTGATTAGCTGCATTCCACAAAGCATAAGGAGGAAAATAAAACATTGACTTAGAATTAAAGTCGTCGTTTAATCCAGTAGAAGGTCCACTTAAAATTAATACAATTTCTCCAGCTAATGGATATTGTTTTATAAAGCTAAATATTGGGAAAGCCGGTTCAGATACTGCTTTTAATTTAGACTGCGATAGATTAGAATACATTATTTCGTATCTTATCTTACCCACATCTTTCCAACTAGTGAAGTCTGTATCAGGAATTAAAGTCTCTTTAACATTTGGTAAACCATCAGGTCCTTCGGTTACTTGCAAAGATCTAATATAAGGGCCTAAAACTATAGATTTAACCCTTGCTACTAAGAAGTATTGACCGAACTTGCCGCTCTTGTCGGCTTTAAATTGTTGCCCCCAAGCCATTATGCTTTAGCTATTTGTTTTTGAGATATTGAAGTAACGTCGCTCATTAACTGTTCGATGTCTTTCTCTGTTAAAAGACCTCCGTCTTCAACGGACTTGTCCTTGGCTTCTGCAGATTTTTGGAATGCACTAAGAATTTTCATTAAAACGTCGTCGTTCTTAAGACTAGAATCCAATAAACCCTTGATCATAGGCACCAAAACGATAGCATCACCGATCCCTTCAATCATATCTGCCAAACGTAATATCTCTGATTTTATCGTTGAGTCCTGAGACTTGTGCTTGTTGTATACCTCTTCCACCAATTGCGCCAAAGTCTTGCCAGGGAAGATTTCTTTTTCAAGTTCCATACTAATTTTTAAATAAATATCACTGGTCAACGTTTTCTATGTGATGATCCAGGACCTCTTTGTATGCCACCTTTAGCTTCTTGATCACCTTAGTAATTGTATTGGACTGACAGTCCGTGATCTCTTTTATGTATATGAATAGAGCTTTCTTATTGAATATATCTATGTTTTCTCTCTTTTTGAATACCTCTAGTATGGCATCTGCTACCTTCATTTCGCTCTCCTTCTCAAACATGGCGGCCAAATTAGTGTCTACAACATTTATGAATTGATTGATAACAGAGTTCCTATTTACATCCTCTGTCTCAGTTCCTATGACCAAACTTTCGTGTGTTTTCTCAGAATTATCTACCTCAGAAACTTGCATTTTAGAAACCATCTTCTTGTAGTTCTTCTGATTGTAGATAATCAAATATCTTTTTGCAATCGTACCAAAATAAGAGTAGGCTTTACCTTTTGACTGATCGTAAAGGTGCAACTTCTGTAATAAGAAAGAGATAACTTCGTACTTAAGATCTTCAATATTATCTACCTCTGTGTAATAAAACTTAAATGTATGGATAATATTCTCTGCTAACTTATAGAAAGCATAGTGAATTTCTTTATTATATATCTGATTTGCTACCGCTTGATTGGGAGCCATACGATATCGTAGAATGGCCTCTTCAGTTTCAGAAGTAAAGTAGACATTCTTAGTTTTTGGTTTTCTTATTCTTGGAGTACCTTTTATGGTAAGACCCATATCCGGTTCAGGTTCGACCATTAATTCTTCTGGCATAATTTATTTTCTCCCCGTAAATTGTTGAACTCGTAATTGAATTGCTTTGATGTTTTCAAAAAGCTGTAATAGCTCAGGGTCAGATTGTACCCACATTGTCATATCTATTTTATTTACTAGACCGTTGAAATCGTCCAATAAAGATAGGGTATCGTTTACAAAACCGCTTTGATTGATCACTATCTCTTCAAGGCGTTTGTTTTTTCTATAAAGATTATATACTACTGCCCCTAAAATTGTAGCTGTCCATAAGATTATGGCTATTGTTGATGTTAACATGATATTAAATTTGTGTTTCTACTCTCGAAGCCATTAAATCGGCTTGATGTAGTATGTAAGGTAAATTAGATTTTATTTCAGAGTCAGCGCTATAAGTAATGTAATAAGACTTATTGGCTTCTTCGTAAAGGCCATCGTGTAACTTAATTGCCAAGAACTCATTTTCACTAACGCTAATGTTTGCTTGCTGTAAATAGAATAAACTACGATCAGCAATTCTCATGTGAGTAATACGGTTATTGTATTTAAAGTGTGCTCCTTGCTTTTCTACGTGCCAAGAAGAATCATTAGGAATATAGAAAGGCTCTTCATTAGTGCCCAACTTACCAAGGTCATGATTAATTGCAGAGAATACTAGTTCTTCAATGGAGTAATCTTTCTTCTGACCAAAGCGCTCCCACACTTTATCCATAACTAAAGAGGCTTCAACTACTCTATTAATGTGCTCAACGTATCCGCCTGGAAAACAGTTGTGATGCGATAATTTAGTAGACGCTGGACTAATTGCTAGGGTAACTTCTCTGCCCTTATAGAATTCCAGTAAAGAATCCTTTCTATCAGAGGTAATGTACTTATCAATATATCCATAAAACTTTTGTAAGTTCTCTAGGATCTGTTCTTCTGTTAATTTCTTCATAACTTTTATTTTAATTAAGATTCTTGTTCAGTATTGATTAAGTGCTGGATCTCGTCAATCTTAGCTCTCATCATATCTAAAGTGTTTTTTAATTCTAGCGCAGGTCTCAATTGAGAAATGGCCGTGTTTTGATAAGCGAGCATCATAATCAACTCGTTTAATTTTTTGGTAACTAATTCTTTGTATCTCATATTGTTAATATAATACTTTTTTAATTACAAATAACATATTATCTATCGAGTGACATGCTATCTTATATATTCCGTTACTATCTACTGGCTTTTCGCCTAAGTCACTATGCTTAGAAGTTTGGTATATTGCATAGGTTTTAGAATCTGTTTCTAACATTGCCATGGGATATTCATCGCAGCTTGTAATAGCTTCTATCTTATCGCAAGACTTGGCGTCTTCTTCGCATACGAAATCTGTGAATTGAACTTTCTCATTATTTAGATTCTTTTTAAAACTAGCGCAGTGCGGGCACGTTTTAAGTGTAAAAACTTTAAGCTTGTATTTCATCATCGTCTTCTATTTTATTAAAATCAGGGTCCAAATTCTTCATGGTCTCAATCCAGAATAACTTTTGTTCATTACTCATTTGATCAAATTGCATACTAAGGTATATGTACAACCCCTGTAGCTCTTGCTCTGTTAGCTGTCTATTTTCCCCCTGTATCTCTAGTAGTTTTGATATATCCATCTGTCTGCTGTTGTTTTCCCCCTGTAGTAGAAGGTTTTAAAAATAATTATTTTACCGGACAAAAAAAAATCTAAGTTTTCTGTAGTGTATTCCATAATTAAATATAAACATTTATTTTCACATTAAAAAATATTTTTTTCTTTAAGTTATTTTTGTTATATTAGATTAATGGAGAACGAACAATTGGTTTTAGGTCTTTTAGAATCGGTGCTTGGAAAGGGAAAACCCGACAAGAACAAGAAAGATCACGCGTTTCATTGCCCTATTTGCAATCACAAGAAACCAAAGTTGATCGTTAACATTTTTACCGGCCAATACAACTGTTGGACCTGCCACCCGGCTACAAAAGGCAAAACTCCCGTTTCTTTATTTAAAAAATTAGGAGTAGAGAAAGAGAGAATGGTTGAGATGAAAGGCTACTTCAAAGACGATCGTACTAAGATAGAAGACACGGAAACTACACGCGTATTTTTGCCAAAAGAATTTATTTCTATGACAGAAAACGATAAATCTTTGGAGTATCGTCGCGCCACTGTTTATCTAAAAAATAGGGGTATCAACGAATCCGATGTAAGAAAGTACAATATTGGATATTGCAAAGAAGGTCGCTATAGAAACAGAGTTATTGTGCCTTCTTATGATAAGAATGGTCAAGTAAATTATTTTATTGCTAGATCTTTCGAAAAGGAACCGTATCAAAAGTACGACGCACCATCGGTAAACAAAACAGAAATCATAGGACTAGAATATCATATTAACTGGACAGTACCGGTTATACTTTGCGAAGGCATATTCGACGCAATCGCTATCAAAAGAAATGTTGTTCCTCTATTCGGTAAGAGCATTACAAAGGCACTGATGTTGAAACTTGTGGAATCTCAAGTAAAAACAGTATATTTGGCACTTGATAAGGACGCACTCAAAGAAGCGCTTACTTACTCTGAACAGTTGATTAATCTTGGAAAAGAAGTTTACTTAATAGAATTAGAAGGTAAAGATCCTTCAGATCTAGGATTTACGAGCATGACAGAATTATTACAAAAAGCAAAACCATTGACATTCGGAGAATTAATGCTCAGAAGAATGAAAATGAACTAAAAAGATGACAAAATATTTCGACAACGTAGAGAGCCTTTCTAGGATCTTTCATATATCAGACATACACATACGAAACTTTAAGAGACACGACGAGTACAGACGAGTCTTCTCTAAACTTACCAATTACGTTGCGAACAGTTTCGACAAACAAAGCCTGATCTGTCTGACGGGCGACATAGTACACGCGAAGACCGATGTCACTCCAGAACTTGTAAACGAGGTTCAAACATTTCTAAAAAACTTGGCAGACATCGGTCCCGTGTTACTTATTCC
>Ga0114960_10000262_pt1 | contig 43530 bp, 48 predicted proteins | sample C_130625_MF_Meta_FD_92637 | JGI IMG/M metagenome (GOLD analysis project Ga0114960, IMG submission 92637) | Freshwater microbial communities from Lake Croche, Canada to study carbon cycling - C_130625_MF_MetaG | ecosystem: Environmental > Aquatic > Freshwater > Lake | place: Lake Croche, Canada...
AAATATGAATTTGAATTAATATTATATTTAATGGAAAAATATTGTTGTGTTTCTGTTGTATCAACAGAAACACCTAGTGGTCCGAAGACTATCAGTATTGCTTCCCGAAACCCGCTACAGAATTTATTTACATCTACAACAACTAGTTACTCAGGAATTCCAATTTATAAAATTTCAAGTACTATAGTACCAAGGTGTAATTTTACTGGTTTAAATATTGATTATACATCAATAACACAAGTTCAACCATTAACACAACTTGCTATGTTAAATACAGTAGATCCTACAATTGATATAATGTTACAATTTATCAGAGGAACATCAACTCTTAGATTTGTAACACCATCTACACTTTATGATTTAGCTGCACCAACAAGAGGATGTTTTGTAGAAACTGGTAAAGAATCAACTATATTTTGTAAAAAAACTTTTGGTGGTGGTATTGATTTAGTCCTTGGATTTTTAACATATGACCCTAATAAAAAATCACAAAATAATTTAGATTTACATCTTTCTAGTTGTTTAAAAAAATATGTTGAATATAATGGTTTTTATGAAATAGTTGAATTAGCTGATATTTCAACTGACCCAAAATATTCTGATAGATATGAAAGTAGTAATACATTTAGAAGCTTAATAGACGATTTTGTTTTAAGAGCTAAAAATTACGGAATAGTTTTTCGTGAAGAGGCTGGTAAAATAGTTACACCAACAGGAACAAAAAATGCTGTATATAGTTTTTGCAAAAAACTATTAAATGATTATTATATAAAACCGAGTTCACTTCCGAGTTCACTTCCGAGTTCACTTCCGAGTTCACTTCCGAGTTCACTTCCGAGTTCACTTCCGAGTTCACTTATAAAAAATCTTTTATCTCAACAAAATTGTCCACAATTAAGAGATAAATTCATAAAAATATTTGAAGAATTTAATACATTAAGATTAGCACTTGAAAATGCAACAAGTGCATCAAAAATAAAACAGACTGAGTCTGCATATAAAAATGGTTCAACTAATTTTTATAACTCATTACTTGATTCAATCGGTAATTCTTATAAAGAATATTTATATGGAAAAATAAATGATGGTTGTTTAGAATTTTTGAGAACTATATTAAGATATTTACTTGATAATTTTCCTAAAGGTGTTGCGGCAGGTGTTGCGGCAGGTGAACAATTTACACCATATGATAGTGACAAAGAAGTTACAAAATTTTTATCAGACCGCAGAGATTTTATTAAATCACTAGCAGAACTAAGAAATCCAACAAGCGAGACAAATTTATTAAGTTTATTATTTAGTCCATTAACTTATGACGATGCGATTGTTGAAGAAATATATGATAGACTTTATGCAAACTACGAAGGACGTATAAATAAATCTAATTTGCGAAAACTAATAAAATTAAAATATGAAAATTTTGAAGGTGATAATATTAGTATTTTACAAGACGAATTAGAATCATTAATAGAGACACAACTACTATTAAATGTTGCAAAAGTAGATATGAGGGAAGATGCAGAAGATATTGCAGAAGAAAATGTTGCAGAAGAAGATGTTGCAGAAGAAGATGATAGAAATAAAAGAGCAAGACAAGATGTAGGATTTGTAGGAGATGTAGGATTTGTAGGAGATGTAGCAAGAGAAGATGTAGGATTTGTAGGAGATATAGCAAGAGAAGATGCAGAAGAAGATGCCAGTAATAAAAGAGCAAGACAAAATCCAGAAGTAGAAGAAGAAAGAGTAAAAGAAGGAACTAGAAAACGTGGATTTACGGAAGGTGGTAACAATTCTACAAAAAAAATAAAAAAAACTAAAAAGCATAGAAAAATTAAACATAAAAAATATACACGACCATATAAACAAAAAAATGGTAAAAAAACACATAAGAATAAAAAATAAAAAAATAAAAAAATAATATAAAATATTTTAAAATTTATATTATTTTTAATTATGTCCTCAAATTAGGATTGATACATAATTCTTGAGTAGGGAATATATCTCCAGACATACATTTGTCATGTTCATTCACTTTAGAGCAAGTTCTATATCCACGATCTTCTCCAATAAAACACCAACCCGCCTTCCCTGTATCATGAACTGAGCTTGATGCTTGATTTGGTTCATATTCATCATCCTTAACAAGATTTCTATTATTTTGATTTGAATTATTCAATGCTTTATTCAAGCTATTTTTAGATTCTTCAATTTCTTCCTTGTTCTCTTCATAACTTGTAGAAGAAACACTACTTTTCATACTATTAGGTGTTACTTCTTGAACCACTGATAAGCCTGTATTGACACCAGTAGCTGTGGCAGTAGTTGCCGCCTTGGCACCCTCAGCAGCTACATCAATGGTTTGATTTGCAGTTCCATAAATAAGTCCTAGTATTTTTTTTAAAAGAGGTGCAAAAACGTTATTTACATCTTCTGTACCTTGCGCTAAATAAGAAAAAATATTGAATCCTAAAAAAGCCATTATTAAAATAATTACAAGCCATGTAACCCAACTAATACTTGCAATAAATCCAAATATTCCTGAACCGGTTTCAGCAACAGCATTTGTAGCGCTTTCGGCTGATTTAGATGCAGCATCAGATACAGATTCACTTACATCAGGACTTGATTTTGTCAATTCTAAAATTGAATCAGATAAACTTTTTTTAGTATTTTCCATTATAATAAAAATATATATTAATTTTTAGTATAATTTCGCAGCAAATTCAGAGTCTATCTCTTTTTATTTAAAAGTCAATAAATATAAAAATTGATTCAAATCACCTAAAATCTCATCACGAATATTTAATAGATCTGTATTTGACATTTGTTTCATAGCCTTATTATTGTTCAAGCTGACCAAATAACCTTTAAATGAATAAATTTGTTTTTTAAGTGACTCTGGTGATGATAAATCAATAAGTGGAATACTTTTTTGTTTCATTAAATCTATTCTTTCTCCAGATTTACCTAAAAGAACTTCAATAAAATGGTCCATATTTTCATTTAACTTGCCGTATAATTCATCTGTTGCCTTGTGAGTTGGGTAGCTATAAGTTTTCCAATGATATAATTTTATCATAAGCAACATTTCTAAGAAAGTCATTGTAATTTCTTTTTGAAAGGAAGATAAAGATGTACTATTGGATGAACGCAATGTTTTATTATGTTTATTTGTTTTTTTTGAATGTCTTGTATTATTATACTTTGCCATGTACTTATATATATATATATACTTTTATCTTTCTATGTAAATAAAATATGATATCTATCTTTTTCATTTAATTTCGTTCTTTTTCCTAAAAATTTAAAATATTTATTCGCCAATGCATATTGTTTTGGTTTTTTACTTTGTAATACTTTCAAACGAACTTTCATAATCATCCCTACCTGCCATATTCGTTTATGTGTATATTTTTTGTTCTTGTATAATTTTTCTAATTTATCAATTGTGTTTTCAACATCTTCTAAAGTGGTATATTTTATATGTATTGTATCTTTTGGATTTTTATCAATATATACATCAAATGATTTTTCAGGATTTTCTGGATTAAAAAAAAATCGTTTTTTTGTTTTATTTTTTGTTTTTTTATTTATTTTTTTTGTATTATATTTCATAAAATATAAATATATTTTATATAAATCCCAGTAAATAAAAGTTTGGTTTTGGCGCTTAGCTTCGCAGAACCTTTTCCAAAAGATGTGTTTAGACTCTCGGTATAAAACTTTCCCCAAATGAATTCATCTTTTCCAGTTTCTCAATTGTTTTTTCTAAATTATATGTTTTCACATCATTGAACAAATAAGCTGTCCCTGGTGCTTCTTCATTCTTTTTTATTTGACCATATATGGTATCTATTTTCTTCATAATGTTACTTACTATTTCTTGTTGTGATGCACGTATGATTTCCTCTGTATTGTTAATATTTTCACATAGAATAGATGCCGCAAAGTACAAAATATTTCGCCTTTTTCTGTGAGAACCACAACTATATTTCAGTGTAAATAAACTGAATAAAGCATCCATCACTTTTTTGATAAATTTATCTCTCTTTTTAGCTTCATTGAAAAACAAATTCCAGATCAACCAAATGATTTCCTTTTGTAGTTTTGTATCTACTTGTGGATAATTTCTGCGTTCACAACCAACCTTTTCTTTTTTGTTTTTACATATGGTTTCAAATTCTATAATCCATTCAATCCAATAACATGCATTCATTATATTTTTTCCCTCTTCTGACACATTAAAACCAATTTCATTAATTGCTGGAAATAATTCTTTCGGATCTTCATCTAAAAATATTTCCTGTGCATATTTATTGCTAGACGCCTTAAATTTATCTCTCAATTGAGTCATATCAAAATCTTCTTTTTTAATTTTAATACTATCAAAACTATGTTTCCTTTTTGCATCACATAATACACACATAACTTCAGCAAAAAGACGTCGCACTTTAGTATTATTTCTCATTCTCAATTCATCTGCAGTATACCCATTAGTAAGTATTTCTTTAAAATTTTGAATTCTTAATTCAAGATAAACTGCTATTTTAGGATTTCCTAAATGAATATGTTTTGTATAAAAAAATAAAATGATTTCCCATAGGTCGCTATATTGTCCTGCACAAATCAATTCTGCACTCCAATAACATGCTGGCTCTATTTTGGAATTAATTAAACTATTTAGCAATTCTTTTTTAACATCTGTTTTCTTAAACTTTGAAAAAGAAACCCCTTTAAAATCTCCGATAGTTCTAATATCATTTATTTCTGTATCTCCCATATAATTAAAAAATATACAAAAAAAATAACAACAATACATATAGATGAAAATACTTAAATCCATTACTACTTTTTATAATAAATTATCACCTTTCGGAAAAATATTAATTTTTTTATCTATTATTTTATCTCTTGTTATCATGTTCAAAAATAAAATTTTAAAAGAAGGTATGATTGATAATAGTAAAATTATAATTAAAAATGGTGATGATATTTATGATGACTTTTATGCAAGTGTTTATGACTATTTAGTATATAGTGAAGCTAAAAATGACTATGAAGTTGGTAGCATAATTAATTCAACAAAACCCACACAAGCAAGCATTATTGCCGATATTGGCTGTGGAACTGGTCATCACACATATGCACTTAAAGATAAAGGTTTTAATATTATTGGAATTGATAAGTCTTCTGCAATGATTCAAGAAGCCAAAAAAAAATATCCTAGTGGAAAATTTATGAAGGGAGATGCTATGGATAATAGATTATTTAAAACAGATTCACTTACTCATATTCTTTGTATGTATTTTACTATTTATTATATAAAAGACAAACACCGTTTTTTTGATAATGCTATGAATTGGTTGATGCCTGGAGGTTATCTAGTTGTTCATTTAGTAGAGAGAGAAACGTTTGATCCTATTTTACCACCTGGAAATCCATTATATATTGTTAGTCCACAGAAATATTCTAAACAACGAATTACTGATACAAAAGTAACATTTGAAGATTTTGTTTATACATCAAAATTTGATTTGAATAAAGAGAGAAATCAGGCAACATTTGATGAAAAATTCAAATATAATGATGGAAAAGTTCGTAAGCAGCAGCAGGTGCTTTATATGGATGATACATCTACTATTGTAAATATGGCACAAGATGTCGGATTTATAGTGCAATCAAAAGTAGATCTAGTAAAATGTGGTTATGAAAGTCAATATTTATATATTTTTGTTAAACCATCTTAGAAAATCTACATAAATACATAAATACATAAATACATATTTATAAAAGTATTTATGCTATCAAAAATTGCAAAAATAAATGGAATATATAATATTTTATGTGCTCTAAGTATTTTAAAAATGATTAATATTCCTATTTTACAAATTATTAATTTACAAATGTTTAAAAATGTGAATTATGATCCAATATTTGAGAGATTTTTTGCCTATTGGATATTCACTTATGGCATTATCCGCATAAAATACAATATTTTCGTACCCTATTCTTATTATATAGAGGCACTTTTTGTTGCCAATGAGTGTCTTGTCCATGAAACAATTGTTTTTGAAAAAGGTATGTTTGTTATTATATCATCGGGATTATTAGGTTACTTGGTAGAATTAGACTTAAAAAATTATAGTTAGTAATAATAAATTAAATAAGGCAAAATTACTAAAATATTCTTCTCTCCAATAATATGTTAGAATACTTATCTTATATATTATTTTTTAGTACTCTCATTATTTTATTAGTATACGGATATATCCGACTCAAATTTGGCTTCTGGGCTTTGCAACCTGTTTTTCACATATATGATATCGGATATCTAATAAAAACTCCCGGGATTATTGACCATAATCTTCCCAAAAAAAATAAATATACAAATTTCAAAAATATTGAAACAATATTGTTTCCCGATTTAACCAGTGTACAAATACAACGATTTGTTAACTTGATTAAGGCAAATTATCTACAAGATAAAGACAATGTATTCAATCCTCGTGAAGAAAATATTATACCTTATTTAAAAGGTCATAATGATAAAACATTTATATCTTTATACAATGAAGAATTATTACGAATGGACTTAAAAAAAGGCACTACTATAAGTACTGATAATACAATTGGAGTTATGACGACACGACCCGTGCATATTGCGATTCATTCAAAAGATGCTAAATTTGACGCCTATTATGTGGATTATTTATGTGTAGATAAAATGCAAAGGAAAAAAGGAATAGCACCACAATTAATACAAACTCATCATTATAATCAAAGATTATTGAATAAAAATATAGTTGTTTCTCTCTTTAAGAGAGAAGATGAATTGACGGGGATTGTACCTTTAACAATATATTCAACATATGGGTTCTCTGTAAAGACATGGACAAAACCTGATGATTTATCAGGAGAATATACACTTTTAGAAATAAACTCCCAGAATTTACATTTCCTAACAAATTTTATAAGAGAGAAAGAACCAGAATTTGATATATCTATATGTGTAGAAGTAACAAATATAATAGAGTTAATAAAGACGAAAAATATTTTTGTTTATGTAATATTATCTGAGGATACAATTATAGCTGCATATTTTTTTAGAAAATCCTGTATACAAGTTGAAAAAGGAATGGAAGTTCTTACATGTTTTGCATCTATTTGTGATTGCGACACAAATATTTTTTCACAAGGGTTCAAAATAAGTTTTTGGAAAATAGCAGCTGAAAATTTTTTTGGGTTTGCTGCCATTGAAAATATATCACATAATAACATCATTATTGATAATATTATATTGAAAACTCAACCATCTATTACTAGTCCTACTGCGTATTTTTTTTATAATTTTGCTTATCCCACTTTTTCATCCAATAAAGTACTCATTATTAATTAATTAATTTTAATAAATTTTTATTTATCATTATCACTACCAGAGTCCTTGCCTTCTTCTTCCTTTTTAGCATCCTTTGCATCACAATCTTCGCAATATTTACCTAGGTCAATATATCTTTTGCGTTGCTCTCTACCAAGAGACTTACACTTTCTCATAATATTATTTGTTAAATTCAAATTTTTTGTATCATTTTTTAACTCTTGTGTAGGTTGAAAAACTTGTGCACCTTGTTCCAATAAAAAAATTTGGTTCTTCTTATTATAAAATAAAATTGGATTATCATCTTGATCCATTTCAATAATACCGCAAGTACAATAATCCATATGAACAACATCATTACCTTTTTTACAGCGATTATCAATACAATCTACATCATTCATATATTCTTCAAAAAAATCCTGAGCTTCTTCTCTAGTATTAAACAGAAAAATCTTTGGAGGATTAATTGTGATAGATGTAAGTCTCAATCTAGTAGCTTCATCCTCATAATATTGAAAATCGTAACAACCATTATGAGTATTATGTATTACAATGTATTTTACCATGTATATTATATTTCTATAGCATTTTTGGTTTAAATCGTTTTATTATATTTATTTTTGATTATTAAATTAAAATACGCATATAGAATATATATGTATCACTTACTTGGTTCAATACTATTGAGAACAATTGATCCGTATTTTAGAAGACATCTTACAAGTAAAACTTTAAATGCTACAGATTATATGTATCTAGAAACATTTATTTATACATTTGTTCTCATTCTTTTTATTATTTTCAAATACTTTTACGACAAAAAAGAGACCTTTGAGACATTTAAAAATATACAAAATATTGAAATTAAAAATATTATTTTTTTGTGTATTACTTCTTTCTTTTTCATTTATTCTACTCTAATGATTTATGAGAATGAGCACAATAATACAGCGTTTTCAAATGGTGTATTTCTAAGAGGAGGAACATTAGTTGGAATATTAGTAGTAGGAATATTTTTCTACAAAGAAAAATACACCTGGAAACAAATCCTAGGAATCATATTTAGTTTTATTGGTATTTATTTATTGATGAGTAAATAATTTTATTTATCTTACATATTTACCTGCACGAACAAATGTATCTGCAATAAATATAATGAAAACTCCTAAAAAAGAATATAAAATAACTTCTTCTGTTACATTATTGGTTCTCTCATCTTGTTGATCTTCTAATAATGTAATCATGTAATTCATCTTTTGTAAAAGGACTGAATCAGTAGTTTCAGGAATCTGATAATTTACTTGACTATAATAAGGTTTATTTGTCATGTTTTGACCAGATCGTTTTTGTTGTGGATATCCAGGAAGAACTCGCCTATAATATTCATCATTTTTTTTTTCATCACCATAATTGCTGTAGTCATTTAAATCTAATTTATTCTCCACATCATAAGTAGGTTGAGGTGTTCTTCCTAATGTCCTAAACATTACATCATTACTCATATTCACCATAGGTTCTGATACCTGATTTTTTTCTTCTTGTTCTTTTGTTTTTTCTTGTTCTTTTGTTTTTTCTACACCGACGGACTGAGGTTTTGGAGGAAAAACACCATCTTCTTCATCCTCATTATTAAATGCTTCTAAAATGGCAGGGTTTAATTTATTTTGGACTGGCTTAGTAATGAAACTTTCTCTTCTTTTACGTGTTGAATTACGTGCTTGTTGTCTTTGATTAATAAAAGTTAATTGATCTCCAGAATCATCATTATCAATATTTTCTAATGTTGAATAACCTAAAGTAGAAGACATTCTCTTATTAAAAATTTAGATAATAATTTATAAAACAATACAATAAAAATCTCTTTAAATAAATAAAAATATATTAGAATATTTATATGGACAAAACATTTATTAACAAACATAAGTTTGGCATTGTTGCATTATTATTTTTTTCTCTATTAGTGAGTCAAAAAAGATCACTTCATTTCTTAACCCATACCATTTTAGGACGTTTATCACTAATTTTTCTTCTTTTAGGAATTAGCAATTTTAGTATTTTATTAGGTGTTATTGCAGTTTTGTTTATTATTATTATGATAAATAAAGATGACTCTTTCTATTTAGAAGCATTTGATCCTGAAACTAAAAGTGATGAACAAAAAGATAAATTAAATAGTGTAATTACTGAACAAAAGGATGAATTAAATAGTTTATCTGATGAACAAAAAGATAATTTAAAAAAAATGCAAGATAAATTAAAATCTAATAAATCACAACAGGATACAATTGCATCTTCATCTGTATCAGCTTCAACTACTGCTGCAACAGAAAGTTTTAGAGGAGGACGTGAAGGATTCAATTTTATAGATAGAGAGAGAAATATGCAATTAGGAAAAAATTCAAACCAAGTTTCATTAGGAAATACAAATCAAAATACTGAAAATGTGTTACCTTTTGATCAAATAACTAGCACACCTTTACAAATTTAATAAAGTTTTTTATATGATAATAATATATGAAATATTTATTATATTATTGTTTTTTTATTTTAATTATATTTTTTTTTGCGTATATTAATTCTAAACCAAATGAGTCTTTTACACCGATGATTCGTGGATATTATAGACCTATTATTAGAAGAACACGTTTAGCTGCAGAAGGATTTTATAATAATGCAACTGATCGCGTGAATGAATCTAAGAGAAGTGTTAATAATTTTTTTGCAAGACTTGGACTAAAATAAAAGATAAAAGATACAATAATACTAAACATTAAAAATATAATAATATGTTATTTTAGTAAATGAATTCACCGCAACAAAATACTCAATCAAATAATCCTAACCCTACAGTTACAGGAGGAGGAATTGGAAAAACGACTATATTCACACCTTTATTTAATGGAGTTCATTTTTTAAATCATCATATCATGTACATGAATAACAGCAAATTTTTTGCTGGTATTATTATGATTTTGCTTAATGTTGGTTCTAAATTTATACAAATACAATTTAGCAAATCAACTGAAGAATATATGAAATGGTCTGTTAGTAAACAACTTTTAGTTTTTGCAATGGCGTGGATGGGTACTCGTGACATATATACTGCACTCGGATTAACTGCTGTATTTACAATTTTGTCTGATTATTTATTTAATGAAGAGAGTCCTTTATGTATTGTTCCTTATAAATATCGTATTCTTCACAAGTTAATTGACACAAATGATGACGGAGTTGTTACTGAAACTGAAATGGCTTCTGCCGTTGCTATATTAGAGAAAGCTAAAAGAGAGAAACAAAGAAAGCAACAAAAAGAAGCTTTTAAAAAATTTGATTTTGAAAGATATGCTCTTGCGCCGGGTTATATTTAATAAATAAATCTGTAATTTATTATTTTACTGATTTATTTTAATTTATATTTTTCTTCTTGTTGTAGATCTTTTTTTATTCCCTCCTCTTGTTCTTTGATAAGGATTATAACGTTTTGTCTGATTCTGATTCTGATTTATTCTTTGATATGGATTATAACGTTGTTCATTCGGATTATATCGTCTTGTTTGGTTTTGATTACTACTTTGATATGGGTTATATCGTTGCGTTTGATTGTTACTTTTACTAGTCTGATATTTGGGTATAATAACATAAGGTTTACCAATAAATTCTGACCATGCTTTGCGAACATCTTCCCATCTACTATCACATTTTAAAGCAGCTAATTTTTCTTTAGGTACATTCGCGCCTGGGTATAATTCTAATGAAATTGTAATATCAAAGGCCAATTTGGATGGGTCATAGTCATTTTCTCTTCTCACCATATTACTTGCCAAATATGGACGTTGACTATAACTATAAGGTAATCTGTTATTGTAAGGTGATTGATAAGAAGAAGGATAGTAAGGAGGATATGCACCACCTTCTTGTCCTCTTTGTCTTTTATTTCTGGCAGCTCGGTTCAATCCTTTCACATTTGAACCTATATTAAAATCTACTGGACCTGGATCAAACCTAGGTCTAGTATTTTGTTTTTTATTTGCTAATGAAGGAATCAGAGCTTGAAATTTTTGAGAATCATTCCTATATCTTTGATTTTCAAAAATAGTAGATAAATTATTAAAAAAATTTGAGTATTCTCTATCTACATTACCACTAGTTTCTAGCTGTCTTTCTGATTCATCATATACGTTATCATAACTTTGTTTTAAAACAGTCATTTGATCTGGTAATATAGAAAAGGTTAATTGTTCTTCAGGAGATATAGTTAAATATAATGAGAAAAATATTAAAAATATTATGTAAATTGGTGGCATTATTTCACGACCTCTTTCAAAAAGAGTAACTTTATTAGCTAGAATTCTTGAACTATTATCTCTTTTACCTTGTGATTTAAAAACCATTGAAAAGGACAATAATTCAAAATGACCACCACCATTATTGTATAAAAATAAGTATTTATCCCACTCATCATTTTCAGTGAAGGATGAACTAGCTACATATGGTACACGTAGACTGTTATTTTCTGTTTGTTCTATTATAACTATGTTTATTTTTAAAATGTATATTAGTGTATCGTATGCTAGTTGGTCTCCCCAATAATCAGAACTTAAAAAATATGCATCAGTATCTTGAACTATTTGAAAAGGTTCTTCACGATTTGTAGGTATTCCCTCTGGTTTTTTAATTAAAAATGTATTTGGATTAGAACCAGTATCATAAATGTCATTTACATATTCTAAATAAGTAGTTTCATCTATTGTTTGCGGATCTAAACCATGTTCTGTTAATGTCTCTATAAATGCTGTATTTAATTCAGTTTTATTAAAATTTAACCTTTCTAATTGATCATTTTTAAATGTTGTTCCATTTATACCAGTTGCATTCTCAGATAATTTTTGTTTAAAAAATCTTGCTACTAAAACTCTTATATCTCTCTGAGTAAATATTTGGTCTGTACCATCTTTTATTATAGGCGTGTCAGGATTCGTACAATTATAATAATTAATTGCTTGCGCTACTGCTATAAAAAAACAATCACCTCCACCAGAATTCCAGTTTACTTGTAATCCTGATACTAATTTACCATAAGCACTTCTACTTATTTCTAAACCATTTTGTATAGCTACATCTGTTGATTTTTTTAATAAATCGTTTATCTGTCCTTTGACTTCACTATTGTTACTATATATTTTATTTAATAAATCCATCCATAACGGATTGCTAAAAAATGATCTTACTTGTTGACTTGTTCTTTTTGATTTTGTTGAATCTAATTTTATTTTATCATCTTTATCACATTCTGGTTTTAAAACAGCAGATTGTATTTTACGTTCAGATTCTGTTGATCCTGGTGGCTTCGGCCCTGGTGGCTTCGGTCCTGGTGGATTCGTCACTGGTGGATTCGTCACTGGTGAATTCGTCACTGGCATCGGTGTTGACCCAGGTATAGGTCCTCGTGCTGTAGAATTTTTTGGACCTGTATAAGTTGCACCATATATTGTATCTGGAGAATCCTGTTCTAGTCTTTGTAATTGCTCTTCAGCAGTAATTAAATTTTCTTTTACAAGTTGTGAATACAAATAAGGATCAGTTATTCTATTCGGATCTAATTCTTGTTTTTTTTGTTTTGAATCTACTTTCCAATCACCATTTGCCCAACGAAAATCAGCAATTGTATAAGGTTTCCCGCCTATAGTTATAACTGAACCACTACCTAATATATTTTGTAAAGTAAGGCGAATATTACTATCTATATATCCATAACGTTTTGCTAAGGTAAGTGTTTCTAATGGTCTTGCATTTATAAAATTAATGAGCGATTGAAATAACCCTTTATTGAAAAATTGTTTTGTTCTATAATTTTGTGGAACTTTTTCAATTTTTTCTTTATCTAATTTTACAAGTGGATTAAATTGAACTGCTGAATCATCTTTTCCCGCATCTTTCATTACCATTGATGGCTTGAAAATTATTTTTTGATAACCTGGAATATTCGTTTGAATAGTTATATTCAATTGATTTGGGACAGGCACTGAAGATTTTTTTTGGGTAGAACCACGAGCAGTACTTGATAAACTAGGCGCTTCTGTTTTTGTCTCAATAGGTTTAGCATTAGGATTAGGATTAGGATTAGGATTAGGATTAGGATTAGAATTAGGATTAGGATTAGGATTAGGATTAGGATTTGATGGAGTATTGGTACCAAATATTCCAGTAAAAGCATTTGAAAACCAACTATTGTTTGTTGAAGGATTTGAATTTGGATTAGGAGGACTAGGATTAGGAGGACTAGGATTAGGAGGACTAGGATTAGGAGGACTAGGATTAGGAGGAGGTGGAGGAGATGTTGGTGGAGATGTTGGTGGAGATGTTGGTGGAGATGTTGGAGGAGATGTTGGAGGAGATGTTGGAGGAGATGTTGGAGATGTTGGAGGAGGCATAAAACCCATATTTGTATGATATTGAGCTCTTTGGGTATCATCAAGTAAAAATTCATATCTTTGATTTTTACCTCTTATTTCATCATCACGTATTGGATTTATTCCGTCTTGATTACTATTTTTATATTCATCATATTTTCGTTGTATTTCTGATTTTGTAATATTTCCAGGATCATCCGTAAATCCTAATGTATTATAAATATTTTCCATTATTCTTAGTTATACTATATTTATATTTTTAATAATAAATATGATACAAATAAAATTGAATACTAAAATATAATATTTAAGTAAAAATATAAAAATACAACTATGTCAAATATATTGTTACAATTAAATAATTTAAGTGAAGGGACTATTGTAAAAAGACCTTCTTCAAAATGTAAATCTCCATATGTAGCTGATATTCTAAATGAAGATGGTTTAGAAATACTAGGTCATACCGCTTCACTTGGTTGTTGTGGTCTTGCAGATAGAGGTGCAACTATATTAATGAATTTAAATCCTATTAAAAAAAATAATTCGTCTGTTTGTACTCATAAAGTGCATTTAGCGGTATTAAAAGAAAATGATAAAGAAGTTATTATAGGTATAAATCCTAAATTAGCTGAAGAATTAGTTGAATCTTCTTTAAAACAAAATATATTAACAACTTTGAGTAATGTTAAATGTTGGAAGAGAGAAACCGCTATTTATGTAGAAGGTAAAGTTGATTCACGTTTTGATTTTACAGGTATTGACAAAAATGGGTTACCATTTATTATGGAGGTTAAAAATGTACCATTAGCAGATTATGAAGATATTTCAGCTAAAGATAAAAAAAAGTTACCACCAAATATTTATGCAGGCAGAGATTTTTGCTCAAAGGTTGCATATTTCCCAGATGGTTATCGTAAACAGTCTGCGGATCCTGTAAGTCCACGTGCTCTAAAACATATTAAAGAACTAACATTAATAAAAAAAGAATCCAAAACTCGTTGTATTATGTGTTATGTAATACAACGAACCGATGTAGACAGATTTCAACCTTCTGTAATAGACCCAGAATATCGTAGTGCTGTAAAAGAAGCTATTGATGTAGGAGTAGAAATAATTACTATGGTAGTCAAGTGGTCAAAAGACGGAACTGCACAATTTATAAGAGATGATTTACCAATTACTTCTTTCTAATAGAAGAAATAAATTCTGATTGTAGATACTCTGGTATTTTATCAAAGTCTACAAGTAATTGATTTAATTCATATTGTTTCTGGTATATTTCAGAATTTTCTGACATTTTTTTAAGAAAGAATGCTGGATCATCTATGCATTTTTGTGCGGTTTTTGGTCCACATTTTGGAAATATGGATGGAATATTATCGCTACTATCACCCATAATAATTTTAATTTGTAAATCTGTTTCTGGATTTCCTGTAGAACTTTTACTGGCAGCAATATTTTTATATGATAGGTTATATAAGTGTACATTGTCAGCACTTAATTGCAAATAATCTTTATCGCTAGTAATAATATAAATTTCACATGATGTGCCATATTTTTGCAATAAATATTTGACAGACAATGCAATACAATCATCCGCTTCTAAATGCGGATGTTTCAATATCGCTTTCGCACCTCCTTCTAAAAACAAATTTTCAGCGTAAACCATTTTAAAGAAAGGTCCGCCCTTGAAGTCGCCCTTACCATTGTCTCGGGTCCCTTTATAACCAGCGAAGTGTTTCATTCTCCATATTTCTTCTCTCTTGCAGTCTTTTCCAACAATAAGAATGGGATTACAACTTTTATCTAATTTCAACTTTTTTGAAATTTGTTTTAAATTGTCTACATGTGTCTTTCTAAATTTTGCTAAAAATTCTGTATTTTGATAAGGATCCTCTAGAATATCATCTGGATTTGTAATTTTCCACCATTGCAGCAAAGCATAGTACCTGTAGAAATTATAATAGCTACCATCTACGAATATAAAAGTAGGATTCATTGTATTTGTATTTGTATCAAATATATCGCTCATGTATACTCTACTTTTTAAGTATTTAATTCTTTTCAATTTTAATATAAATTAAAGGAACAATATATATTTTATAAAAGTACTTAAAGCCGGCGTCCATTGTTTCTCTCTACACGAATGTAAGTAAATCATTGAATTTCTTGGAAAAAGGCCAAAAAAGAAGTCCCTACACATGTAGGCCGACCATTCTCTTTTTTTTGGGGAAAGTATTTTGGGATTTCGAAAAATGGACAAAAAAAATGTCCAAAAATCAAAAAGCCAAAATACTTTGCCCAAAAAGCCAGGCCTTGTGACCATAATTGAATTTTATGGTCTGGTCACCAAAAAAATAATTTTCAAAACGTTACGATAACTTTTTTTTATATTTTTATAAAAAAGGATTTAAACTTTTTTCTGTCCTCTATTTAGAAGACAAATGGATGACAAAATTGGGGTGGAAAAGTTGGCAAATTTTTGCTGTAATATTTGTTACTTTAATACATCAGAGAAATGGCGATATAACAGACATATGTCAACAGGAAAACATAAAAAGATGACAAAAGAGGACAAAAATAATGACGCTAAAAATTGTACAGCATATTTATGTAAATGTGGTAAGGAATATAAATATAGACAAGGACTATGGAAACATCAACAAAAATGTAAAGTAGAAAATTCTTCAGATCAATCTCTACCTATAAATGAAACAGATAAAGAACAATTAATTATTATGCTTATTAAACAAAATTCAGAACTGATAAAAGAAACATCTGAATTCAAAAATTTTATGATGGATCAGCAAAATGTTATGTTAGAGGTAATTAAAAATGGAACGCACCATACAACTACAAATAATAACAATTCACATAATAAATCATTTAATTTGCAATTCTTTTTAAATGAAACATGCAAAGATGCAATGAATATAACAGATTTTATAGATTCAATAAAATTACAACTTTCTGATTTGGAAAAAGTAGGCGAATTAGGTTATGTTGAAGGTATTTCTAATATTATTTTAAAGAATCTAAATGCACTAGATGTAACATTAAGACCCATTCATTGCACAGATAAAAAGAGAGAAACAATGTATATAAAGGATGAAGATAAATGGGAAAAAGAAGATGAAAAGAAAATAAAATTACACAAAATGGTAAGAAAAGTTGCAAATAAAAATATAGATTTAATTTCCGATTTTAAACAGCTATATCCAGATTGGAAGAAAAGTAGTTCCAAATATTCTGATCAATTTAATAAGATTGTTATTGAATCTATGGGAGGTGCAGGTGATAATGATTTTGAAAAAGAAGAAAAAATCATTAAAAAAGTTGCAAAAGAAGTGTTGATTAATAAAGACAACCTTTAATCCACATTTCACTAACGTAGTAAAAAGGTTGACTATGTTTTAAGTATTTGTAAAATAAATTTAAAAGCAATTTAATAACTATTTAAATGGATACTTCATCTAGAGCTTTAACAATGCATACATTGCACAATTCTATGCCTAATCTACCTATGCATTATAATGTCGCTAGTGGATACAAAAAATATATGTTTCAAAATCGTGAATTAAATTTATCAAATGGTTTGCAAAATGTAGAGACAAAAATAACACCTGATTGTATAATTTTTAATATTGAAAATATAACATTAAATGAAATCAAATACTATATAGATGAAATGACATTACATTTTGAAATTGGAAATATGCAAGTATTAAAAATACCATTATCTCTATTATGGAATTTAAAACCTCCTGAAATCATAAGTAATAAATTATATTTATCTATTCAGTTTGATGTATTTTTTGGACATATTCAGATATCTGGTTTACACCAGCAAGATGTAAAATTTCGTATAGATTGTAATATTGAAAATAACTATATATCTGATTATAGTCTTCTTTGTAAAACATTTTTGATAAAAAATTCTGAAGGACTTGTTCATAATATTCATAGAGATATTAGTAATAATATTATTCAACAAGTATCATCTATTAAAGTAAATGTTGATTTAAATAATGACAATGAAACAAGTAATGAGTTTAGAATTCGTACCAATATGTTTCGTGGATTTGTAAAAGGTTTTTTTTTAGAAGCAAATAAAATACATGAAACATTGTATGAATTACAATTTTATATGAATGATTGTTTACGAATTGATTTTGATAAATATATGATTCAAAATATGTGTGTTAAGATAAATGAAAATATGATTTATGTTCCATTTCATTCAGAAAATACATATGATACTAGAGTTTATAATTCTTTTGTGGGATCACTTAATATTGATAGATTAGAAAATAGTTTTTTAAATCTAAAATTTTGTGTTCCTTTGAAAAAAGTAAATATATATGCGTTTAATATGAATATTTATAATCAACAAAATTGTGTGGGATTTTTAAAATATAATTATCCCATGCATAATTTAGTACAAGATTTTGAGACTCATACACTAACACCAATAGATGAACTATTACGACAATATGTATTTCATGCAAATAATGATGTTTTAGATGCATCACTTAATTATGTTAGTCAAACAATACATCGTTCAATCGTAGATGAAGATAGAACTATATGTCCTATTAGACAAGCACCGATTCAAGATGGAGAGCGTTATATGTTATGCATAGGCTGTCAAAATTGTTATAATGAATATGATATTATTCAATGGTTTGTAAGACAAAATGGTGAAAATCGGGAACGGACATGTCCAACATGTAGACAAACATGGTCAGACTATAATGTATATATTCATTCCAACCACCTTTAATCCACCTTTCTTAAAGGTGGAGCCAAAATGTCCAGTAGTATTAGTGAATCAGTTGATTAAAATTTGGCTCCACCTTTCTTAAAGGTTGATTTGCTTTAACCCTGTCCAAAATTCATTATCATTTTTCTTTGCCTTCTCTGATTGCTGAGCGTAATAAAAAGCCAATGCCGCAGATTCTTCATCTTTCTCTTTATCTTGTTGATATAATCTACGCATACCTTCTTCTTTACTGAGCGGCACAATATTTGAAGTATCTCTGTGTCTTTTATATTCATCTACGCTGCTAAACTTTGGTGCTTTTTTATAATCTTCTTCTGTAACAGGAATAACCGATTCTACGTAAGCTTGTCGTAAATCTGTATACCCCATTCCATCACTGCTAAAAAGAGTTCCGGAAGAAAAATTGCTATCATACGACATTAGAGAGGATCCTCCAAAAGTAGAAGAATATAAGTCTGTTACACCTTCATATGTCGTAAGAGTTTGAACTTGTTTTTTTCTTTTTTCCATTTCTGTTGCCATGCGGTCTTTTGTTATACCAGTAGGTGTAAATACAATATCATCATCAGATTTAAGCCAATTCCCATATCCAATTTCAACTGGATCTTCAAGACGATGTTTTTCAAATTGAGAATTAAACCATTGATTGAAATTTTTAGATTCTTTTAAGTCCTTGTTTTTTTCAAACATATTATCAAGTATTTGACCATTATTAGAATCATAATATTCACTTTTATCAGCCGATTTTTTAGAATTCGTTTTATTTTGAAATTCATAGATGCCTAACAATTTTTTATATGCTTTACCAAAAAAGATAAAGTATTTTTCATCAAGACGGCATTTATCAGGGTGTGTTTTTAGAACAATTTTTTTACATTCTTTTATAATTTCTTCACTTAATGTCATAGATACTTTTAAGCCAAATAACTTATAAAGTTCTCCTCTGGAATAATTATCTATATTTAGATCTAAATTTGCATAAGAATCTGAATCATATGTGACATTTTCTCTCTTTACTTCATTTACAAAAGGATTTACATTTGCAAAAGGATCAGATGTATAACCATTATTCGTTTCTTTAATTTTGATTCCACCCTTTCGACAATTTGTCATAGTGATATTGGAAAGAGGTTTATTATTTGTAAAACGACTCATTTATTTAATTTAAAGATTATTATTTAAATTAAAAATAGTTAATTTGTATATTATAATTTAGTTAAAATTTTTATTGTGTTAAATTTATTTATAATATTTTTATAATATATAAATGGCAAAAAAATTTACAGGTGGATTTAAAAATGAAAAGTGCGGTATTCGTTCATTAACTTCAAAATATGGTTATATTCCATGTGATGATACAAAACATATATCGCCAGAAGAACTAAGAAGGATGTCAGCAGAAGATATTGAAAAATTAGACCCTAGTCAAGTAGGTGAATATATGAGAATGTATATTGAAGGCGAATACTATGATTTACTAGGAAATGAACCTCAAGAAAGAAGTAAAAAATCAATTGCTATTAGTAACTTAATTTCAAGAAAACGTTCAGAAGAAATGAATACAAAACTAGATAAATTCCGAGATAGTAAACCTGCTTCACTATATGTTGGTGATTATGGAAAATCTGAATATGGTGGAAAAACTCGCAGAAGAAAAGGAAGAAAGTCTAGAAAAGGAAGAAAGTCTAGAAGAACTAGAAGAAGAGGAAGAAAATAATTATTTTATATGCATTTTATATAATGAATATAAAAAGGTGGCTTCTATGCGCGTTTTTATTTTTAATATGTTTTTTATTTTTGCGTTGGTTAAATAATAAGAACATTATTGAAGGACATGGTGGTGGAAGAGGAGGAGGTTATGGAGGAAGAGGAGGAGGAAGAGGAGGAGGAAGAGGACATTATGGAGGAGGATATTATTACGGTGGAGCTACCTCTAGCCCCTTATATGTATACAATAATGAACAACCTTATTGGCATAGATATATCCCATTTTTTGGATATTAAATTGTATTATTTTAGAATTTCTTTTATGTAAATAATATAAATGTCATTTGAAAATCAAGAAGGTTCATTATTTATAATAAATGGAAAAAAATATATTTATGTTGGATTACAAGAAGATAAAAACAAAAACCAAGTTCCAACCTTTTATGGTTTAGATGCTTTAGATAATGGAGAAGAAGTTAACTTGACAGGTAGTTCTGTAACTAATTTTGAAAATAAATCAAATACAACTCCAGCTGATGCTGCTGATGCAGTTTTACAAATGGTAAGAAGTCCTATATATAGTCAATATAAAGCAGGAGTACCTCCAAAATTAAGACGCGCACCAGGACTTCCTGGACCAGCTGCATTTTACCAGATACCTGGTACAGATGCAACTCCTGAAAGATTAAATAAAACTTCAGACATAGAATCAGCGAAACAATCTAATTTTAGTTTTGTATATAGAGTAGGTTCAAATGGGCCAAGTATACAATATATTAAAGAGGGTAAAATAAAAGATATAAAAAATTTTATCAAAGATTATAAAAAAATGACATTAACAAAATCAATGCAACCATCTTCGCCAGTTGTAGAAGCTAATACAGCATTAGAAGAACAAGCAATATCAGCAGAAAAAGCAATATTGGAAGAACCAACAATAGCAGTAGGAGAAGATGATTCTGAAGGTTATGAAGGGTTAAAAGCTACAAAACTTACTCCATCACAAGAAAATAGTGTATATACAGTAGAAGGTAAACCAGTTTCTAGAAGAGGAGGAAGAACAAAAAGACAAAGAAAACAGAAAAATTCTAGAAGTTATAGAAATAAACGTTAAATACTAATCTTATAAAGATTGATTCAGTATTTTAGCTCCACGAAATCTCTACTCAACCTACGGGACTCGTATTTTGGCTCCACCTTTTCTAAAGGTGGATGGAATTAGATATCTAAAGAAATAGTATTACTTGCAGACTTCTTACGTCGTCCACTGCGTTTAGGCATATTTCCTTCAGCTTGCATCTCCTTTAGGTCATTGATACTAATGGTGCTGCTATCATTTATATTTACTGCATCTTGGTTTACAGGATCTTGAATATTAATGGTCTTTGTTTTAAGTCCAGAGAGAATATCACTAATATCACTTGGTCCCTTCATTTCAGGACGTGCAGGACTTCTTTTTGTTGTTCTATCTTGCATATCTGGTCTTTCAAAATTCTCTCTAAGACTAATTCCATCATCTACAAAATTACTTTTGCTAAAATTCAAATCAGGTCTTGCATAACTATTATTTCCAGGCCGACCTTGGGGTGGTGGCATTGCATTAGGACCTTGAGTAGCCATTGGTGCAGGAGGTCCACGTCCTTGAGGTACTTGGGGTTCTGGATTCATGAAATTACTCATGAACCCTCCAAATCCAGGACTGCTTTGAGACATGGAATTTACTGCAGCATTTTGGAATGAGCGCATTAGATCAGGATTTTGACGCAAAATATCATCCATACCTGGCATGGCACTCTTAAACATGGTGTTGCTCATATGCACCATCATTCCGCTGCCACCTAATTGGAAAAGTAGCTTCAATTCAGGTGCCATAGATGCCTTACTCTTGTATTTCTCATGTAGCTCTCCAAAAATATCATCATAGTCATTTAAATTTTCCTCAATTTGAGAACTCCATCCGTCTAGTTGAATATCAAATGGATCAAATTTGCTATTTAAAAATTCAAGACCATTAATAACAGCCATCATCATATTACCCTGAAATTTAATAGAATTTTGTTTACTTTTCTCTTCCATAATGGTTTCATATTCACCTTGCATTTCTTGTAAAGGTGAATCCATGTTATATTTTTTGGACAATTCAATGCCTTTCTTTTCAAGGGCTTCTAATTTTCTTAAATACTTGAATTTCTCTCTTAAAAGTTCATCTTTTGATAATTTTGGTTCCATAGGTATAGATGCATCAGGATTCAAAGGGATATCATTAAATTTTCCAAAACCATCCCATGTTTTAGTATTATTTGAAGTTTGAGAAGTGGATTGACCAATACTAGGTTCTTCATCACTAAACTTAACACTATGTTTCTCTTCAAAAAAACTACCGGGTGATGAAAATAAGTCCGATTTTGGTTTAAAACTACTTGATGGTATATCTTCAACTAAATTATTTAATTCATTTTCTAAATTATTTAGATCTTCTAATTCAATGTCGCTCGTAGGATTACTATCCTTAACTTTATCGTTCATAAGTAATTCAAGTCCACCACCAAAACTAGATGAATTTCCAAAAGATGGCCCGCCAATATCTAAGTCAGTTAGTTCTATAATGTCTGCCATTATTTCTATTCATTTATTAGAATAGATAATTTTAAGTCATACGAATTGTAAAATATATATTCCATCCACCTTTAAAAAATCCACCTTTAAAAAAGGTGGAGCCAAATCTACCTTTGAGAAAGGTAGAACCAAATCTTGATCAATTTATAGTAAATTTTAGTGTGTTTTAGCTCCCATTTCTAAAATGTGTTTCTTATTTGGCTCCACCTTTCTCAAAGGTGGATATGGTGGATATAGTAGATACCTTGTAAAAAAGAGTCAGCTAAATCATCTTTTTTTTTATGTTTTGTAAAATAATCAACATGTTCATTAAATCTAAAATCATTTGTAATTGTTTCTAAACATTTTGCAATACCAAGTTTTTTCCTGTCGCTATAAGTAGATTTCTCTTTTTTATCAAAATCTTTCAGTTTATTAGATGATGATATGAATTCCATATGCCCGACAACAATAGACGACATAATAAAGTATTGAACAATCATTCCTTGAATTGTCTTCATTCTAGTAGCAATAGTACTAATTTGATTTTCTATAATGACATGATCTATGATTTCTTCATTTTCAAATAATTTATTAAATTTATTTTTTATATGTAGACCTATATGAAATAAATCAACATCGGCAGCCTTAACAGATATAATATTTTCCAAATAATGACTAGTAATATAGTCGTTTATTTTTTTAATTAAATTAACCTTTTTACACTTTGGTTCATAAACAATCTTATGAGAATCTGCAATTTCATAAAGTTTTTGAATTTTCTGTTTATTAATGAAAGAAAATTTTTGTTCTGGTCCTGGAATTTGTAAAGGTTGTTTTTTTGAATGTTTTAAACAATAACATTGATCATCTTTTTTGAATTTAGCAGGTTTATTACATTCTTTACAATTGAAAGTTTCTTGTTCAGAAATATTGACAATATCCCATTTTTTTATGAAAAAATGGTCTAAACCTTCAGGTTTTTCAAATAGGCAAAAGGCTAAATTTTTAATTCCGACATCAATAGAGAGAATCTTCATATAATATTTAATTATAGAAAAGTATTATTATATTGTTTGACTTTATAATATATTAAATTATTTTTTACTTTTATCCATAACCAAATATAATCCTACAATCGTTAAAAATATACCAAATGTTTGTTGATAGTTATATTTTTCTTCAAATAAAAAGATACCAACAATCATTAATAAAATGGCCGCAATAACCTTTGTTAACAATCCATTAATTAGAGGCGTGTTATAATGTTTATCCATAGTAATTAAAACAATGGAAGAAGATATTGTAATAAATGCAATAACTACAAAATAAACGACATGTAAAATAGTCAAATTTTTAATTTTATCAACGAATTGATCAAATGATTTTTCATGAAATATGGTTTTATATAAAAAAAATAAAAAGACAAAACAACCGACAAAAATAGTATTAATAAATAAATATTCATGACTTTCTAAAGTTTGTAAAATATGTTTACGAAAATAAGGGTTAAATGTTTTTAGTAATTGAGTAAGTGCTAGAAAAAAATACATATATAAATAGTTTATATTATATATGTAGTAATATGGTTTATGTTTTATTTTGAATGATCCGATTTTATATGAACTGATATCAATCTAGAATTTAATTGTTCACTTGATAAATAAGGATTTTTCAAATCGCTGTTGCAATATCCATATCCAGGTGTACTAGTATCAAAAGTGTTTTTAAATTTGTAAGGAACATTGCTAGATGGTGTTCTATCCGTTTGAATATGAGAATCTAAACCTAAATCATAACAAGCTTCAGTAGAATTATAATTCATAATTTGAAGACCATTTTTTTGCAAATATTGGCGATATTGCCAGTTATTTTGAATACCCTCTTGTTTTTGTATTCTCTCATTTACTGCGGCATCTGGTTGCCATGTTGCATAGTTGCGACCATCTGCCATTATAGGAGGAAAATTAAAATTTATATTATTAGATCCAGAAAAACATGTTGCCCACGACATTTATATAGTTACAAGATAAAATCTTTATTCAACTCCAAGCAATTTCAGTAATTCAGGTTTTTTTAATTTGGAAGTATCTACAACCAACCCTTTTTCAGTAACAATGCTCTTTAGTTTTTGTAAGGTAAGCTTCTTGTAATCAATCATTTCATTTACAGCATCTCCTAAATCAATTTTAATACTTTTTTCATTTTTATCATTTTGAATAATTTCTTTTGCTGCAAAACCACTTTCTATAAGTTGTAAAGGTTCTTCTTCAAAAGTTTCTTCATCATATTCAGAATCTAATTGTTGATCCAAAATATCCTCTAAATTATCAACTAAATCTTCTTCAATGTTTTGCTCAACTTCATCAAAATTTTCCTCAAGTTCATCAAAATCTTGCTCCACTTTTTCTAAAAGTGGTAGTGGATCAGATATTTTTAAAACCTTAACAATAGTATCTTCAGAGTCAGAGTCTTCATCAGAGTCAGAGTCTTCATCAGAATCAGATTCATCATCAGAATTTTCTTCTAATTCATCCTCAGATTCATCATCAGATTCATCATCAGATTCATCTTCATCATCAGATACTTCAATCAATTTACTTTGTTGTTGAATATTTTCTTCTAAAGAAGGTCCTCCGCCATTAAAACCATTGAAAGCGAGCTGATTCATTCCTAATTTTACATTATTTAAATCTTCTGCTAAAGTAGAAACAATACTAAACATGGATGCAATTTTATGATGTTGTTCTCTTAATTTACTTTCAAAATATACAACTAAAAGTGCAGCTACAAGAACAAGAATTCCTAAAAATGCTAAAAAGGATGGGTTAAATAAATCTATCAAAGACATTATATTACAAAGATAATATATAAATTAATATGTTAATTAACGAATTAATTTATATTATTTATGAAATCAATTTCTGGTTTTAGTCAATTTGTGAAATAGTTCTATCAATAATTTCTTTGGGATAATTTAAATCGGTTAAAACATTAATACCGCCTTTGACTTCAGAAATGCCTTTTTTCATTTTGTATGAATAAGTCAACTTTTTATTTTCATTTAAATGTGTTACCATTTTATAATTTTGGATAGTTTTTGTTTTTTCTAAATTTTTACAGACTTTTACAAAATGTGTTGTTAATAAACTAGATACTAATTTATATTTTTGCAAGTAAATCATAAAAGATGTAGCACTATTTTCAGCCTCTTCTGGATTTGTTCCAGAATATAATTCATCAAAAACACAAAAATGAGATTCTTCTGGATGTTCAGTAATACAGTTTAGAATATCCTTGCATCTTCGTGCCTCTGCTTGAAATAAACTATCTCTTCCAGAAGTGTCTGGTATATTTAAATAGCAATGAATATGATTAAATGGTGTCAACTGAGCTGAGTCATAAAACCCGCAACCAAATTGTTGAGATAATATAATATTAATAAGTGTAGATTTTAAAACAGTTGTTTTTCCAGATGCATTTGGTCCAGTAATAATAATATTTTTCTTTAACTTAATAGTATTTTTAACTGGTTTAGATTCTTTTTTACTTAAACATGCATAATAGTTGTTTTTAAAGATATTATATTTTTTTTTATTTTTCTTATTTTTATCTTTTGTAATAAAGTTTGCAAATGATATTTTTCTCTCTTTAATGTTTTGTTGTAATCCTTCAATACAGTCAATATAACCATTTAATCCAAATGAATACATAATCGCATCATTATATGTAATATCCGTATGTAATTCATAAAAGTATTTAAAAATATTTCCGATTTCTTTAAATTTACTAAAATTATATATACTATATTCAGAAATACTAGATAATTTGTCTTTGATATTTTTTAAAACTATGCGTTTTTCAATAATTATTTTATTATAATCATCATGAGAATTAAGATCATTTGAAAATAATAAATAATTTTCCATATTTTTTATAGTATTACCTAGGTAACTTTCAATATTATTAAAATATTCATGTATTTTTTTCATATTATTATTAAACCTTACACATACCATAATATTTTGATAAATAGAAAATAAATAAAAACCCGCAGATATAAGTATATAAATTTTTTCTTGCGCATTTATTTCATTAAAATTTGTAGTAAAAAGTTTTCCAATTGAATTTGTTTGTGCAACAATTTTCAAAACATCAAAATATTCACTAATTGTCAGAGTCAATCCTCTCATTCTAATAATAAAAAATGGAATAATTAGAATAAAAATAGGCATTAAGAGAGAAAATATAGGTGAAAATAAATTATAAATACTGATAAATTGTAAAAAAATTTCGGACCTATTTAAAAATTCTAATATTTCCCAATCAACATAATAATACTTCTCTCTAAAACCTTGATCCAATTTTATTTCATTCCAAATATTTAAAATATTTTTATAATTAGAAGAACTATTTATATCTTTATTTTGCAAAGGTACATACTTTTTTAATAAAACCTGATTATCCTTTAAGAAATCAGTATCTGTTGTATAATATTTTACAACTTGCTTGACTACTTTTTTAGATAATTCATTTTCATTATTAAAATAAAAAGAATAAATTGGTATACCAGACGGATCTATTGGTTGGACTAATTCTAAATCTATTGAAATATTTTCTTTTAGTTCAACTTTGTCTTTATTATAAAAAATAGGTATATTAAAATGATCATTTATTTTATCAACTACACTGACAATAGGTTTATCTTCTTTTATGTCTTCTTTAACATTAGAAAATAGATTCATTATATCTAAACATAGAAATATAATGAATGTATTTTACGAATAAATATGTAGAAAATACTAAACTAATTAGTCGCTATCAACACTTTGTATATCGTGCATCGGATTTTCTATATCGTATCCTAAATCATTTTTTACACGTACATCACGATTTATATTTTTATAAGCATAATAACAACGAATATTTAATGCTATAAAATCTAATGCAAATAAAGGGCTATAATTAATAATTAATGCTTTGTTATTTGTTTTAATTGAATAACTTAATGCAAATGTAGTTGCAGTAAACAATATAATTTTTTCAAATACATTATATAAATTAGCATTTTTATTAACATAATTTGCATAAAATTCGGGTATATAACAAATAAAAAATAATGTTGACGCAGTATTCATAAGATAATCATTGGACATAATATAAATATTTATTTATATATTTATATTATTATTTTATTATTTATACACTTCATCTACTAATCCAAATTCAATACATTTACTAGAATTTAACCATAAGTCATGTTTCAACATTTTCTTTAAATCTTTTTTAAGAATATTTGAATGTTTTACATATAATTTAATTATTTCTTTCATAGTTTCTTTTAAATTTTTGTACTCATCTTCAATTTCATTCATTTTTCCCCAAAGTTCACTACTTAATTGATGAATTAACATATATGCATTTGGGCGAATAAATCTTTTCTTACAAACAATACTCATTAAAGTTCCAGCAGAAGCAGTAGCTCCTTCAATAATAGAATACAAAGGAGCCCGACAAGAAAGTATTACATCAATTGCTGCAAATGCATCGGAAATTATTCCTCCGTTTGAATTATTCCTCCGTTTGAATTAATATGTAGATAAATAGGAATATCAACATTTAATTTATATGAATTTAAAATACAATATTCTTCTGCTTCTCTAATAATAAACCCAATTAATTTGAAAATAGTATTTCTATCAATTTCACTATAAAAATAAATATGATTATTTTCTCTTGAAATATTTGAATTATCATCATCATCGTCGTCATCTTTATTTTTACTATTTGTAAAGTTCATTTATATTATGAATATGAATACATTTAAGTTGTTTCAAAAAAATAATTTTTATAATACGTGTTTCTCTAAACTGATGATAAAAAAGAAAGCTCTCCAGGCATTTCTTCAATTTGAGTTGAATAATATTCTTCAATTTCCTTCAACTTAGAAACATCCCTTCTAGTAATAAAATTAATTCCTACACCCTTTCTACCCCATCTACCACTACGTCCAATTCTATGTAAGTAAGTGTTAACATCTTTTGTCAAGTCAAAATTAATAACTACACTGACTTGTTGAATATCAATACCACGAGCAGTAACATTAGAGGATATAAGAACACGTGAGTTTCCATTTTTGAAATCATTAAAAGCGCCTTCTCTTTCTACTCGTTCCATACTGCTATGAATTCGGCAAACTGGAAATTCATCCTCTACCATAGCTTCATATAAATCTTGAACACGTTTAATACTATTACAATAAATAATACATTGTGATACTGACAAAAAAGAAAAAAGATTTTTAAGAGTTGCGTATTTTTGACGGTCATCATCTATTGCAATATAAAACTGCTTAATACCTTCAAGTGTAAGTGACTCTTTTTTTACACTTATTCTTACCGGATTGCGCATGATCTTATCAATAATTGTATTGATACCATCTGGTAAAGTTGCGCTAAATAGTGCAACCTGTATATCACTACTAAAATATTGAAATATATTATAAACTTGCTCTTTGAATCCTGTAGATAACATTTCATCTGCTTCATCAAGAATAACCAGTTTGATTTTCTTAGATGAAATTTTATCACGACGCATCATATCGTAAACTCTACCTGTACACCCACAAATGATATGTGGAACATTTTTATTGGAAAAACTACTAGTCTCTTCTATAATAGAACCGCCATAAACTGTTTGGACACGTAATCCATCCATCATACAACCTATACTTTCAAAAACTTTTGCTGTTTGCGAAGCAAGTTCTTTTGTAGGAGATAAAACAAGTACTTGAGTGGTATTATTAGTAACATCTACATTTGAAAGTGCACCTATAGTAAATGTACCGGTTTTTCCTGTACCAGATTGTGCCTGAGCTACAATATCTTTCTTTAAAACAAGAGGTTTGATTGCTTTTTGTTGAATAGGACTTGGCTTTTCAAATCCATATGCAAAAATACCTCTTAATAAATTTGGGTTTATTTCTAGATCATCCCAATTTTGTATTTCATACGAAGAATTGTTTAATTCTTCGTCTAGCGCAGAGTTAACTTCAGAGTTTAGAGTTGACATTATACTATAATATCCAGTTATTTGTTTAAGTGTATTTATTATTATTATTTATTATATTTTTTAAAAAATTGATATAAATAATAGAAGATATACTATAATACATAAGATTACATATGACGACTCAAACAATGAAATATGCATTAAACGACATTCAAAATATTATCTTTCAGGGTTTTGATTTCATATTACCAGAAGAAACGTTAAAAATCATATCAGAATTAGCGTTGCAAGTTGGATCTCCAGATTATGTTAAAACTCCAGTATTTCAAAAGAGAGAAAATCCTATGAAAGTTGAACCATCTAAAGAGATAACTAGCAGTTTTAAGAAAGGTGGTAGACGTAATAAAGCAGTAGAAATTATAAGTACTGATGATTGGGATAATATAAGAAGTTTTCAAACTACAAAAATTGAAGAAAAAGTAGGATTAGACTTACAAATAGATTCAATCCGCATATTATTAAACAAGATGACAGATAAAAATTATATTGATATTCGCAATAAGATTATTGATGTAATAGATAAACTTGTTGAAGAAAATATAACTTCTGAAGATATGACGCGGTTAAGCTCTACTATATTTGAAATTGCATCAAATAACCGATTTTATTCAAAAATTTATGCTGAATTATATTCAGATTTGACTACAAAATATATTATGTTGAAGACGACATTTGAGACCAATTTGACATTGTTTACTAATTTATTTGATAAAATTGAATATGTAGATCCAAAGGTAAATTATGATAAATTTTGTGAAATTAACAAGACAAATGAAAAAAGAAAATCACTTGCTGCATTTTATTTGAATTTAATGTTCAATAATATTATTCCTAATAAAACAATTTTGACAATTACTAGAAATCTGTTACATCAAATGTACATGTTTATTCAAGAAGAAGATAAGAAAAATGAAGTTGACGAATTGTCCGAAACTATTGGTATTCTTTATAAGAAGGAATTGTATCAAGATGATGATGGAGATGATTATGAATTAATTGAAGGATTCACAATTACAGAAGTTATTGAAAAAATTGCAAAATCAAAAGTGAAAGATTATAAGAGTTTGACAAATAAATCATTGTTCAAATTTATGGACTTGATTGATATGTAAATCCACCTTTAAAAAAGGTGGAGCCAAAGTTCCAAACTAAATAAAAAATTTTGTATAAATATTTTTTATTTGAAAATATTCAAATATGTAAAAGTTTAAAGAAAAAATATATTTATATTTATATGCCACATTCAAGAAAACAAACTAATTCAAAATTAGTTAGTAATAAAAATTCAAAAAATAATATACCACCACCTTCGCGAAGCCCTTCTCCACAAAGTGATAATACTGTATCACAACAGCCTTCAATGATAGATTCTATGAAACAAGGTTTTTCATTTGGTTTAGGTAGTTCAGTTGCTCATAACGTTGTAAGTTCATTTTTTAAACCTAAAGATACAGATAGCCATACAGATAACCATATAGATACAAATAGCCATATAGATACAAATAAACCAAATGTAACAACCTCAAAAATGTATGAACTATATAATAAATGCATAGAGGAAAATGATATTAATATAAACTGTATTAATATTTTGGAAAATAAATAATAAAGTGTAATATTTAACCAGTTATTTTAACAACGCGTGTTTTATTAATATTATCAAAAAATATGGTTAATATTTTAGCTCCAGTAAACTCACCAGTTGCACTAGTTACTGCATATTCAACAAATGGTTTTTCTGTAGCAAATCCAGTTCCTCCATCATTGTATATTGCTGCAGAACTAATATATCCTGTTTCAGTTTGAATAATAGTTGTTTCATTGTATAAGGAGTAAATGGAGTAAGTACCTAAAGCAGTTGCAGGTGTTCTATAACCAATAAAACATATAACATCATTATTCGGTACACCATTTTCATCCATCATAAAAGAATTTTGTAAACCACTATATGTACTTTGTTTATCTATGTAAGGAATAAAATCAATAACAGCAGCATTTGATTCTGTTGAGGTGTCTGATTGAGTAATTCTATAGTAAAGAGTCTTCAAAAGGGTCAATGAATTATCTGACATTTATAAGATATATGCGTAATTTTTATTTTAACAAAAATATAATTTAAATAATTAACGCTTATTTAAATAATGTCTGATCAAACAAATAATAATATTAGTTTTTTATTAGATGAAGATGAAGAAATAAATGTGGAAGAAAATGATTCTAATTTTGATATGAAAACTTTTTTGCAACAAATAGAAAATGATGAATTACAACAAGATTTAATGGTTCCTAATATTATTCATTATCATGAAAATTTTACAATTAAAGAATTATTGGTTATATGTGACTATTATGGACTAAAAGTAAATAAGTGTAAAAAGGATACAATCGTGCAAATTTTGACACACTTTGAAACAAATTATGAAAATGATGAAATTGTTTCTAAAAGAAAAACTTTATGGTTTTATATAAATGAATTAAAAAATGATAAATTTATGAAGAAATATTTATTATGGTAAAATAATGTAAAAAATATTAAAAATAATATAATAAAATATATATGGTATTATCAAGAATAAATAGTGATGTTAGTTATCCTGAACTAAAAAGTGTAGATGCTACTGATTTAAATATGGAAGCAAGTTTATATCAACTAGAGATTAGAGATATTGACGTGATTGTAGCTATTGGCAATGCAAAAAATACATTTGAAGATAAAAATATAATTTATTTTCCTATTTATTTAGTTAAACATAATAATAAAGTTATTCAAATAGGTATATATGAAATAAAAGCTTCAGATTATTTATCTTATATGGATGACTCTAATAATTTAGATATAGAAAAAATGGGAGATCCTCTTATTTATTCATTTGCAAAGGCTCCATTTATAAATAAAATTCATTTGAAACCAGATATACCATTGCGAAGAGTAGAATCTAAAAAAGAATCAAAGAAAAAAGCGGATAGAGATGTAGAATCTGATTCTGATGAAGAAAATGCGGATGTTGAGTATAATGAACATTATGAAATACCACCAGAACGTGCTGATATTTTTATTATGACAAGAGGTGTACCACTACCACCTTTATTACATGAAGAAACCAAAAAACAAGCCAAAGATTATAGAGATAAATATCATGTAGATCCAAAAGATTCTTGGATTGAAAAATTTATGAAAAACAAAAATTATACAATTGTTGACAATGAAGGTGGCGGAGATTGTTTTTTTGCAACTATTCGTGATGCATTTTCAAGTATTGCTCAACAAAGTTCTGTAAATAAACTTCGCAAAAAGTTGTCAAGTGAAGTAACTGTAGAAACTTTTATGGGTTATAAAGAACATTACGATATGTATAAAGAAGGATTAGTAAAAGATACAAATAGAATAAAAGAATTGGAAGCAGAATATATATTACTAAAACAGCGTTTTACAGAAGTATTAGACAGAAATGAACAAAAAATGATTTCAACTTCTGCAAAAGAAGTAAAAAAAGAACATGATCGTCTTGTAGAAGAGAAAAAAGTTACTGCTCAAATATTAAATGAATATAAATTTATGAAAGGTGTTGATACTCTAGAGGCATTTAAAGGTAAAATAAAAAGTTGTAATTTTTGGGCGGATACTTGGGCAATATCAACATTAGAGAGAGTTCTAAATATTAAATTCATTGTTATGTCAAGTGAGTTATATAAAAGCGGTGATTTAAAAAATGTATTGCTATGTGGTCAATTAAATGATGAAGTTTTGCAACAACGTGGTAGATTTACTCCTGAATTTTATATAATAATTGAACATACTGGTTATCATTATAAATTAATTGGATATAAAAAAAAAATGATTTTTAAATTCATAGAAATACCATATGATATAAAGAAGATGGTTACTGAACGTTGCATGGAAAATAATGCAGGTCCCTTTTCTATTATTCCTGATTTTCAAAAATTTAAGGCTGGAGAAAATAAAGGTGTATCAGTAGTAAAAGAAGCAGAATATGAAGACCTAAGTGAAAGTAAATTACGTGGATTATATGACGATAATATAGTTTTTCAATTTTATTCCAAATCAATTGATAAGAAGTTACCAGGACAAGGAAGTGGAGAGAAGATACCAAAAGATAGAATAAAAGATTATGCTGAGTTAGCAACTATTCCACAATGGCGCAAAAAATTGTCTAACTTTTGGGTTCAACCATTTTCTCTAGGTAATCATCAATGGGCTTCTGTAGAACATTATTATCAAGCTTCAAAATACAAGAAAGGATATCCTGATTTCTTTTTGAGTTTCTCTTTAGACTCGGGTACCGAATTATCAAAAGAACCAAATTTAGCAAAGGCAGCTGGTGGTAAGTCTGGTAAATTTAAAGGTGAACGTATTAGACCAGTAGAAATAGCTCAGGCTGATTCAGATTTCTTTGGAAATAGAAGAAAGAAAGAAATGTATGCTGCACAATTTGCAAAATTTACACAAAATGAAGATTTAAAACAGCTTCTATTAGCTACACAAGATGCAAAGTTGACACATTTTGCAAGAGGTCAACCGGCTATAACTTTTGATGAATTGATGTTAATTCGTGATAAATTAAAGAGAGATCAATTATAAAAATAAATTATAAAATTATGGATTTATAATATATTAATATTCGTTAGATGTAACTATTTTAACAACGTTTATTATCATGGTCACGATGGTCGTCATGATTTCTATCTGTAATATTTTTTACTACTCTTTGAAAAGGCTCAGCTAAAGCATTTTCTAAAATAACATTAATATCAGACCCAATACTAGAAAATTTTTCTCCAATATCAGAAAGATTAGTTGAAACTGTTTTAATTTCTTTGGGTGTCCAAAAATTACCTATAACAGGATTAAGGTTGGTAAGAAAATTAGCAACTGGATCAGGTCCAGGAAGAAGAACTGTCTTGACACTCATATTATAGTATAATTCTATATATTTATTTTTACAAAATAAATAAATAAATCTAATTAGTTAATCCTATAAATCTCTCACCAGGTGAAACTAATGCATAAGTTATAACATAGTTAATATCATTACCTATTATTTGATAACCTGGACCTAGATTTTGAAAATCTTGAGAAACAATATTTACATCATTTGATACATTAGTATAATTAACAAAAACATCGGTTGCAAGAGTCTTAATATCATCACCTAATTTTTTGTAAACAGGCTCTAGATTCTTAAAATCTTTTACAACAGTCTCAATTCCATTTGCAACATTTTTAATTTCTGTATCATTCCAAAAATCTCCAATTAGAGGGTTAAAATTAGTAAGAATTATTGTTAATACTTCAGGTAAGTCACTCATATTATATTATATCTACATCTATTTATTTTCACAAATAAAATAAATATATGTTTGTATTATTCTAAATGATTACATAATTGTACAGCAAATTTTTGGTTGTTCTAATATATGTGAAAAACTTATGAGACTCATACAAGATTCAATTAATTTATCTAATTGTGACAAAAATTCATTTTTTTTTTCGTCATTAATTAATATCTTTCTCTCTTCTACTAAAGTATGAATAATAAATTTGAGAATCATTGAACAAAATTCTGAACGTTTAGTAATATCTAATGGAAAATCTTTTTGGTTAAATATTCTTTCATAAAGTATTTGAACAATTAACATAAATTTTGGAATATCATTTGAATCTATTTTATTATCTTTTGTTACTTCTAAAACTACAATTTCTATTTCATTTAATAGAGTAGGTGTTTTATTAATAATTTTTTGTGTAAGATCAAGTATATCATTATTTATTTTAAATCCAATTTTATTAAAATAATTAGTTGGATCAGTATTTTTTTCATCATATGTCTTTATAATATCTAAAAATGTGTTTACTAATGATTTATCATTAATTTTATCAATATCATTTAATTCTACTCCAACTATCACTTCTTCAAAAAATTCTTCTACTTTTGTTTCTATATTTGTTTCTATATTTGTTTCTACTTTTCTTTCAATAGCATCTAATTCTATTGCTGATACATCTATTTGTTCACTTTCAGGAACAAAAACACTTTCCTCTTTAAGAGACATTTTATATTTTACTTAAAGATATTTAAATTCACATAAATTTTTATTTAACGCAGTTGTTACCAAGTTTATTTATTTTTGCAGTTACATTGTCTGGACAACATCCATATCTAGTTCCTGCGCAACCGCCAATAGGTTTTATAATGCAGTTACTACCTATTTCATCAATTTTTGCAGTTATATTATTTGGACAACATCCATATCTAGTTCCCGCGCAACCGCCAATAGGATGTCCAGGCTCAGGCTGAGGTTGAGGTCTAGGAACAGGATAAATAGGATGAGGACGTGGTGGTAAAGGTTGGGGTGGTGGAGGCAAAGGTCTTATAATAGGCTGCACAATAACTGGAGTAGGTAAATATCCTGGTCCAGGAGTATAACCAGGACAATTAGTACCATAAAAATTTATTTTAGAGTCAATTCCATTAGGGCAACAACCGAATGTAGTTTGTGCGCAAGATGCTGAAGAATATGTTGTTGTATTATTTTGTGATTTATAATAGTTAAGTGCAATAAAACCAATTAATATAACGGCTAAAATAAGAATGATGGAAGAGTCCATATGAATTGTATGAAGATTATATATTTTTTTTTGATTTTTTAAATTTTTTATTTTTATTATAGTTTAATATATAAAAAAGTAATAAAAATAAATAATATATTATAATAAACATGAAGTTATCAGATAAAAGCAGAAAACTGATGTTATTTTTTACTAAAAATAAACATATTAATGAAGTTCATCAATCAAAAAAAACCGAAACTACATTAAAAGAATTATATAATGATATTTTTGATTCATATAAATATTTAATGCAATTAAAACAAAAATCTAATGCGTATTTTTCATTTAATATAAAAAAACTAGTAAATGCTAGTCAAATAACTAGACCACAAAATTTCAATTCTAAAAGTTTTCCTGATATTGTTAGAAAACATATTGATCATTTATCAATGTCAGAATTAACATATACTTTTTCTCTCTTTGGACGTTCAATCAAAGTACATTTTATAGTAGAAGATGAGAATGTAGAATTAAAATTAGACACATATCATAGATATGTTGATATAATTATTATGTGGTTATATATATTAAATGAATATGCATCAAAAACGTGTTCTAATACACTGATTGTTTATTTATATTTTACTTCACTTGAAAAAAAGTTACCAAGTTCTAATATTTTTATATTAGATGAAATAAATGTAAATACAGCATTTACTACAACTTGTCCTAGAGATTCAGAGATTGTTGTTTTTCGTAAAGAAGAATGGTTTAAAGTATTTATTCATGAGACATTTCACAATTTTGGGTTGGATTTTTCCGATATGAATAATAATGAAGCACATCAATGTATATTAAAAATATTTAAGGTAACTTCAGATGTAAATTTATTTGAATCTTATAGTGAATTTTGGGCTGAAATTATGAATGCATTATTTTGCAGTTTTTTTTCAATAAAGGATAAGACAAATATTGAAGATTTTCTAGAACATTCAGAGTTTTTTATCAATTTTGAGAGAACATATAGTTTTTTTCAAATGGTAAAGATCCTTCAATTTATGGGACTAACTTATAATGATTTATATTCAAATACTTATAATAGTCAAATGATGAGAGTTAATTTATACAAAGAAAAAACAAGTGTATTGTCTTATTATGTAATTAAATGTATTCTAATGAATAACTATCAAACTTTCTTAACATGGTGTAAAAAAAATAATTTCTCTCTAATGCAATTTAAAAAGACAATTTCTAGTCAGAGAGAATTTTGTAAATTTATAGAGAATAATTATAAAATAAGATCAATGTTAGAAGGAGTTAAAGAAACAAATTATTTTTTAGGGTCAATAGATAGAAGTAATAAATCTGCAAATTATAAATATATTCTCTCTAATTTGCGTATGAGTATTTGTGAATTGTGTTGAATTTGTAAATTTTTATTTATTATTTATATATTTTAACAATGACATTTGCAAAAGTTCTGACCAGACAGACATTTTCTTTTACAGAAATCTCCATTTTTATTCTTCTTCTGGCACACATAGGTATAAGTGCAATTAGGCCCACGTTTTTTATTTGATTTCCATGCTGCAATTGATGCGTCGAAATCAAATACGAATTCAAGCTCATTTAAAAGAGTTTTAGTCTGACTTCTTGTCTGCATCTTTGATATAATTGTGCATTTAATTATTTGGATAAAAAGCATTTCAATTTTTTATAGGGAACCAAGGTTCCCCTATGACCCCTCCTTTCTAACTAATTTAATAACAAATATATAAAAATATATAAAAATATAAGGTTTAATTTGTTATAAAGGAGGGATCATAGGGGAACCTTGGTTCCCTATTTAAAAAAAATTGACAAATTTAAATCTGAATTTATTAAAGATAAAAAGATAAGATGGGTATTCGTTATTTAAACCGATTTTTAAGAGATAACGCATCATGTGCAATCAAAGCTATTTCTCTTTCGGAATTATCAGGTAAAAAAATTGCAGTAGATATAAGCATTTATATGCACAAATATGCAGCAGAGGACTCATTAATTGAAAATATGTATGCAATGTTATCTATGTTTAGACATTACAATATCACGCCTATATTTGTTTTTGATGGTAAACCTCCTGCTGAAAAAAAAGAACTATTATTAAAACGACACGAGGATAAGAAGAATGCGCTAAATGAGTTTTCTAAACTTCAAAAATTATTAGAAAACAATGATGACATGGAAGATTGTGAAAAGCAAGAAATAGTGGGGCAAATGGATATATTAAAAAGAAATTTTGTAAAGATTCACAAAAGTGATATTGAAATAGTGAAGGGATTGATTAGAGCTTATGGTGGTACTTATTATGACGCACCTGGAGAGGCAGATGAGGTTTGTGCTCTTCTTGCAACAAAAGGTAAAGTATGGGCAACTTTAAGTGAAGATATGGATATGTTTGTCTATGGTTGTCCTCATGTAATCAGATATTTAAGTTTATTAAATCATACTGCTGTATTATATGATATAAAAAAAATATTACAAAATTTAGGAATTACACAAAAGGAGCTGAGAGAAATTTGTATATTGTCTGGTACAGATTATAATAGTTTAAATAATGATTCAAAGAATTCGCATAACTTGAATGTTACATTGAAACTATTTAAAAAGTATTTTAAGGAAAAGAAAAAACAAGAGAATATAGAATTTTACGATTGGTTACTTGAAAATACAAATTATATTGAAGACTATGATTTATTAAAAAAAATTTATGAAATGTTTGATTTAAGCAAAAATCATAAAAATGTGCAAGTATTTGATTCTATTAGAATTGCAAATGGTCCTATTTTAAAAGAAGAAATACAAGAAATTCTTAAAATGGATGGATTTATATTCCAATCCACCTTTTAAAAAAGGTAGATCCAAAACTGTTGTTATTATTTTGCGCCACTTTTATAAAAGGTGGATTGGGTTTGATTATAAATAAATTATTTTTGTTTTTTATTATAAAAAGTAATATTATAAATGTTAGATTTATATAATAAAAAATATGATATGAAAACATTAGAAAAATATATTCATGAAGTTAAATTAATAGATATATTAAAAACACAAACAATAGATATTAAATTTGTGGTCCGTTTCATTTTAAATTCTAAATATCAATTGAAACAAGGTGATAACATAATAGCACCAGATATAATAAGATATCAACCTCATATTAGTTATGAAGATTTGCAAAAAGCACTACAAAAAGATGATTCAGATGATGAATAAGTTTTTTAATTATTAAAAATAAAAATGATGTAATCTTTTTAGACTACATCATTAAAAATAAGAGTTAGTTAAGTTAATAGAAAAAATAAAATAATATATACTGACTTACCTTCTAGTCAACTTTTAAAAAAGTTGATCAAAACTTTTTATAAAAGTGAATTTATTATTTTGGCTACACCTTTTTAAAGGTGGAATATTTTTGCTCCACTTTTTCTAAAAGTGGATTAAGCAGTGACAGAGGCAACAGCAGCAACCTCAGCCTTGACAGCCTTTGCAAAATGAGGAGACATGTACTTCTGGAGGTTGAAATAGGTGAGCTCATCAGTAGTCTTAAGCTTCAAAAGAGTAGAAAGCTTCTTATCAGGGTTAATCTTGCGACCATTGCTAGGATCCTGGAGCTTGTTCTCACGAATGTATGTGTTAATCTCACGAGTGACATCAGTACGAGCCATCTCAGTTCCCTTGGTCTTTCCAAGGAAAGAAGCAAGCTCATCAGAAATCTTGGTGGGCTTTACAAATCCAGAAGGAGCACGGTTTCCAGCCTTTCTCTTTCGGCGGTTAGTCTGCTTCTGGGCAGTCTTGACCTCACGAGTCCACTTCTTCTCAAGAGCTCTGTACTCAGCCTTGAGTGCAGAAATAGAAACACTAATCTGTTGAAGCTTAGCTAGAAATTCAATAGATTGCTCGGCAAGAGGAACTTCCTCTACAGCGGCAGAAACAACAACATCAACAGGGGCAGAAGCATCAACAGAAACATCAACCTTAGGGGTCTTAGGCTTTCGTGACTTCTTCTCAACAACAGGGGCAGTAGTAACAACGACTTGTTCAGTCTCAGCAGTTTTAACAGACGATTTCTTTGGCATCTTATTATACTATATACTAATAATTACTTTTTAAGTGATTTTAAGCAAATAATATATATTGTTACGATAATATGGTAATATACAAATATTTGTCTATGTGTATTATAAAATAATTTCCCTACATTTATTTAAAAATGTTCAAAACTCTGAAAAAGCCAAGGAAGAGATGTAGCAGCTTCGGTATTGACCAAAGTTAAGGCACCTAGTATATAATAGGCGCCTAATGACTTACTATCATTATTTATTCCGCTATTTACGAATTTTTCCATTAATTCTAATACTAATTTTTTTACATTAAATAGCTCAGCTTCAGTGTGAAGATATTGAATACTTAAATTACGAAATGGATCTCCATGAGGAGGACATATATTTCTTTTAACTTCATTGCTTAATTGAGCACGATAATTCCAAATATCATTCAATTCTTTTACAAATTTTACTATCTGATTTCTATTCAAAGAGAGAAACCATTGATAATTAGAATAATTACCAAGTACATCAATATGTTGAAATAATTGTAATGCTCTCAATTCTAATGCTTTTTCCATTGAGAGATTTTGTGTATCATCTTCATAATGTAAATTAATTTTAATTTTCAGAATTCTACTTAGACGAACAACAGATTTAATTGTTTTAATAACAGCCTGTGGAATAAGATTTCTATTATATGGATTACGAACAGATTCAATATCTTTTGATTTTAAAAATAAATTATGGAGAGAAATTATATCAAATCCATATATAAAACCATCTATATCTTTATAACTTAAAAATTGATGAAAATTTATTTCTTCTATAGGCTCCATCGTAACAAAATCATCTGTATTTGTACATATTTTTCTATTAATACATGCAGGACCATGTAAAGACTTGTATTTTTTTACAATTAATCCTCTAAACATTTTTTGAATTTTAATAATACATGATGAAAAATATAAATACGAAAAAATTCTTAACACTAATTGCGGTTTATTTCCACTAAGTTTTAATTTATATTCTTTTGCAATAATTTTTAATTGTGGTAAACTATAATTATATCTAGTTATGTCATTATAGCTTTGAATTGTTGGAATAACAATACATTCATCTGTAATTTTTAATGGTTTTTTAATTACTTTCATTTTATTTTCAGATTTTTTTGTAATACAATCCATATATTCATCAATTACCTCTTTACTTGTCTTTTTAAAAGTATCCATATATATAATATACATATTTTCTTTTTAACCAAGTTTTTTATATATTAATATATTTTAAAAATAAAAAATAAAATGCTTACCATATATCGTAAGAAAAACTAAGATATTATTTATTTTGTATTTATAATTAAAAAAAAAATTGATTTAAAGATAACCTTGTTATATAAAGTATATTACAAGACAATGGCAAGCGCAATTCTAGACGGAACTAATATTGATACCAGTGTATTCTCTTACTCTGCTCCAAAGGCCAACCCGGCTGGAGGAAAAGTAGTGAATCTCTATAATAAGAATTATAAGGAATCTCTTACTTTCAGCACACCATTAATCCTAACGTGGGGTGCTCAAGAAGGAAAGGATCAACAGGGAAATTTTACTGGAAAGTGGACTATGTCACTTCAGTTTCCTAATTCAGAATATCCTAATGCTGATTGTGAGGCATTTCTAAGAGAAATTAAAAAGATTGAGACAAAGATTAAGGAGGATGCAATTATTTATTCTAAGGATTGGTTTGGAAAGGAAATCAAGAGCATGGAAGTTATGGAAGAAAAATTTAATATTATGCTTAGATATCCTAAGCTTGAAAAGGGAAAAGATGCTCTAGATTATTCTAAGCCACCTACACTTACTGCTAAGTTGCCTTGTTGGAAAGGAGTTTGGCAGCCAGAAATTTATGACGAAGAGGGAACTCAATTATATGTCAAGGGAAAGACTCCAGCGCATATTACTCCTCTTGAGTTCTTAAAGCCAAAGACTCATGTCATTTGTTTGTTGCAATGTGGTGGACTCTGGTTCGTGAATGGAAAGGTTTCCATTACTTGGAATTTAAAGCAGGCAATTGTTCAGAAGCCAAGATCATCTGCAATTACGGAGGGTGTTTGTTTCTTGAAGCCAAAGGCTGAGGATGTTCAGAGACTCAAGTCACAAGCGCCTCCTGAGGATGATGTATATAATGATGGTGCAGTAACCAGTACTATTGTTGATGATTCAGATGATGACGAAGAGCGTGAATTACCTCCTCCTCCACCTTTGGTAAGAGAAGAAACAAAGGTTGTTCATGAGGATCCAGTTCTTATTGAAGAGACAGTAGCTGTTGCTGTAGAAGAGCCTAAGAAAAAGAAAATTGTTACTAAGAAGAAGGTAAGTGTTGAGGCTTAAATCCAACCTTTCAATAACGTAGTAAAAAGGTTCATCTAAATAGTATAAAATTTAAAAAATAAATAATAAAATTAGTATAAAATAAAAAAGTAAATTATAAACTTTTTTATTTTTATTTTTTATGTAAATTCAAATACTTATTTAAATTTATGAAAGGTTTATGTGGATAGTAACAATAATATCCGTCTTTTCAGATACATCATAAATATCCTTTTTTTGCTTTGTTAATCCTTTATTTTTTATTCTGTAAATTTGTTCTCTCTTTATGTATAAGAGAGAAAGAGGAATCTCAAATGTTTTTGTATTAACTGTTATTAAGATAGGTTTATTTTCTTTTATTAAATTTATAAATTCTGTATCTAAATTTATATTCGTAACGACACATATATTATTGTCATCGTCTAATGTAATACCTGATGGTAATTCTGGCTCACAAAATACAATTATCTCTCCACCAGAAGTGTCAAAATAAGATTCCGTATGCCATAATGGTACCAAAAATAGTTCTTCGTTTACATATAATTTATATACATTGTTATT
>Ga0114960_10000266_pt1 | contig 43203 bp, 66 predicted proteins | sample C_130625_MF_Meta_FD_92637 | JGI IMG/M metagenome (GOLD analysis project Ga0114960, IMG submission 92637) | Freshwater microbial communities from Lake Croche, Canada to study carbon cycling - C_130625_MF_MetaG | ecosystem: Environmental > Aquatic > Freshwater > Lake | place: Lake Croche, Canada...
GACCGGAAAAGTTCTGGAAGGTAAAACTCGTTCAACCTCGTACATTGTCTGTTGCACCTGCCTTCCGATAAATCATTCTGGGGTTTTATTGGTTTCTTGTTTTTTAACTTTTTTTGGGGTTCAATACTCAATAACTATATGTGCCATATATTAAATAAAATTGAAATGAATTATACTTTATTTCAATTTTATACGATTAAATCATGGAGTCATTTACCGCTACTATCATAACTGTTGCTCCTAGCAACCCAATTGAGTACCTTCAAGATTTTATGAAATCTACCTTTGCTAAACTTGGTTTCACTATAACACATTTTCATCCTACGATTTACCAGAACATTTTCGCCCACATCAAATTCGATTTCCATATTGAACAAGAAGACGGAACATTTGACTACCAGGAACGGAAAACGTGCGCTATCAACATGCTTCGACGATTGAAGAAGGCGCCGATTGAAATAACGCACACACCAGGTCACTATTGGAGCATGTCGCTTTAATTTATTGTATTTACTATTTGTCTTTTGCTTTTTTTATAAATCCATACTATATCGCAACACTAGTGTAAATACCATTAAATGGACTATAAATCCAGCTAATGTTGAACATCCATTTTTATATATCGGAACAACACTACCTACTATTCTATCTACTGTCTTAAATGCATACTTATTAAATAACACTATTACCATAATTACAGTGTACAACGTAAACCTCCATTTGTCCGAATTGGTTGGCATACTATTATCTTATATTTTTATTCTCACAAATACATAAAACGGCATTATTTTTTTATTATTTAGGAATTTTCTCATTCTTATATATGGCTAGTTATGCAGATTGGAACTCTTCTACAAACCAACCACGCGTTTATTCGTCTATGCCAACACGCGTTCAAACACCAGAACAAGCAATGAATTATGCAGGGAAAGCTTTAATGGGTCATACTCCTCCTGTTCTTTCTGGTGGCAAACGCTCGAGACGCAGACAGTCTAGACGACAAAATAGAAAAAATCGTAAATCTAGGCGTAGATAGAGTTACATTGCCATCATAAATTCTTCATATTTTCGTTTCAAATCATCGTATAATGGATGATTTGGATTTATTTCGCGAATTTGAGCATATAATAGATTTGGTGTATCAATTTGATATCTATTTACCAACATAGGTCTGTTTGACTCCCAATAGCTTTTAATAAAGGCAACTGTAGTTGGTTTAGATATATCCACATCCGGAAAATCGTTAAACCCTCCTCTGTATCTATATCTTCGGGTTCTGCGTTTTTTCTTTAAGCGTAGCGTTTTTCTTTTTGCCATATACTATATATTTATTTAAATTTATATCCAATTCCAGCAGTTACACTGCACAAAAATGTTCCCCATGCAATATCTTGCATAGCCATTCGATTTGTCCATGCATCCAATGTTGCTAAATTAGTCAAATCATACACGCCGTACATGGCTAATCCTACTAATGCTCCTTTTTTAACAGATTCTTGTATCGATTTACTTGGTACTATTGCTAAATAAGTAACTGCCAATGGCATGATTAAATAGACGAGAGCCGCAGGAATATATCTCATTTTCATTACAGATTTTTGCACGTTTTTAATAATAGTTGCATTGTAGCTGTACTGAAAACTAAGCCATATCGTGTCCATAAGTAACATTGCAACAGCTACAATCAACAAAGAACGTATCATAGAATAGTCTTTTATTTTTGTTTGATTATAAATTTTAATATTGTATGTTTCAAATGTTATACATATTTTTCGTTTATATATATATATATATATATGAAAACTAAAAAAATAACTTCTTCTAAAACACGAAAAAATAAAAATGTAGAGTTAGGTTTATTAATAACTACTTGTAAGCATTATTATAGTAATATACCAAATGTGATACATGATATTGAAACTTGCAAATTTCCAAAGGAAAATGTACTGATTGTATCAGGTCAAGAAGATAACAATAGCATATCGTATACTCATGGTATTAAATTAATCAGAGTAACTTATACCGGTTTACATTTAACGGGTCCTATTTATTTATCAGAAAATAAAGTGATGAATAATATCAAATATTGGGTACTACTACCTGATACGATAAAACTAAATAAAAATTTTTATAAAAATATAATGAAGTATTACACTACTTATTTAAAAAATAAAGAAGTATATACTTTACCTTTTATCAATTTCAAAGACACAAGGCCTACTATGGATATGGGAATTGTGAATATAAATCACATTTATAATATGTATGATTATTTACATAAAATAAAAAAAGTAAATCCGTATAGTAAAAAAGACATATTCAATCTAAAATTACAACTTGTATTTGACGAAAATATTATAATGGGCGTACATACTCATTTACCACAAAAATCTACTAAATTTAAACTTATAAATCCAGATTACCCAAAACCAACTGTTTTCATACATGAAGAAAATGAACTTATCGAAAAAGAAGTTGTTATTAATAATAAAGTATGCAATGAAGTTTATTTTCCAAACCTTGACATGTATAAATATCAACGTAATTACAAAGGACCCAACGTTCCTCTTGTCATGGAATTGTAAGTTAAAGTATCTGAACAAACTCTTTTAAAATCATAAATAACACTGTCTGCCTATTTTTGATTTATATAGTTTAAATTTGTAATGAACTATCATTTGTTAATTTATTTTATATTTGCAAAATACAGTTTTCAATGTGATGTAAAATTTTGTATGGTGTTAAAATAATTTTATTTAATTTTATTTTAAAACCATAACTCGTTTAACTAAAAAGGTTTTCAAATATGTTTCAAAAAAATTGATGTAAATTACATCAAAATTACATCAAAAAAAAATATGGTCACAACTTTTTTAAAGGTCAAATCGTTCAACTAACACCACTTTCATAATGTATTTTATTTTTTTCAAAAAAATGTTGAAAAATCCAAAATGGACAAATATTTGTCCAAAATGGCTTTTTGGATTTTACTTTTAAAATTTTTCATTTTTTATTTTTTCTTGTTTTTGATTTTTTAATAAATTGAATAATATGTTGTTTGTGTGCAACAATCAAATCGGTGATTTCTTGATAAAACAAACGAAATTCAGAACGCCGTTGAATCATTTCATCTATGGAAAACCATTGTAATTCTTGTTTTTCAAATAAAACGGTATTTAATAATTTTGGCATTTTATCTTCAATGAATTGATGCATTCGGTTGAAATACAGAGGTATATCTGGATTGTAATCATGTTTTACCATAAACATATGATAGGTATTGTGAGTTAATTTGTAGACACCTTTTTTAACTAATTCGGTTGGATGCAAGAATCCAGACGATTCTTCTTTCCCTTCTCGTAACGCAGTTTGATACGGCGTTTCATTAGATTCACAACCTCCACCAAAATCGGCCCATCCGGGAGCATCTTTTTCATTTTTATTTTCTTTTCCGAACAAAAAGTACAATTTATTTTTGTATAAACAAACAGGTAAAATACTTCCGGCGACCATATATTAAAACCCTATAATAAATTGAAATAAATGGTTTAATATTAAAACTATATACTATGGAATTGTTGATTCAAAATGCAATTCAAAATGAAAATAACCAACCTATTCTTTCTCTGACGTATAAAAAAATAGAAGATAGAAAACATTCTATTCTTTCTGAATTGAAACTTCTTTCGTTACGAAAGAAATTAAAGGAATACCGACATGTAGATGAGTTGCAAGAATTTCAAATGGGACGTTTTATTCGTTGGATTAATTTATCGACCAAAACATTTGTGAATGGCGGATTTATTGTTCGTATTGATATACAAAATCAAGGTACGGTGATTACATGTAAAAATCCAATCAACGTGTTTTATACATTAAAAGTAGACGAATGCATTATTTTCCAAAAAATAACACAACAAGAACATGTACTTCTTGCTGCTACGGAACATTTATCTTAACTTAATTATTATTTCATTCAAAATCTGTCTATAATTTTACTGTAATAGAACCACAATCCAATACCAATCAAACATTTGGCAATTAAATCTAAAATGTTCATAAATACATTTTTGTACACCTCTGAAAACATGTACACAATTCCATACATACTCCAAACTACAAAATAAAGATAAAATAAAACTTTGTTGGCTAATTTTTTATCATAAAAATTAATATAAATTAAATAAAACATAGCTAAAAATGGAATAAATCCACCTAACATAGCCAATAATTTATATTGAGGGTGTACTACGCCATAATACCCTATCCCCAACATAAGATAATTTAGAATTATAATAGAAATTATGGTTGTAAAATGAATCAATTGTTTAGAATTTTTAGCAAGCACCACACATAAAGTAACTAACATTAATGGAGTTGTAATGGACCAATCAATGTATCTTAATTTTGTAATTTCATGCCAATCCACTTTTTTGGAAGTATCATTTACTTTGGTAATAAAAATACTGTAGTAATATCCGGCTACAATAGAAATGCATGTTTCTAAATTCATGACATGTCTTACTTCAGGGTCGTTGGTTCTAAGGGCTTCAATCAATGTAATGGTTGCGGTTGTCATTAAAATAGAATAAACGACCATGAATGAAAAAGGAACTACATTTTTTATTTTCGTTTTTTTCTTATCGTTGCTAGATATATCCATTACTATGTAATTATATTATAAATCATGTTTGAAAATAAAATTGATTGCTTTATAAAAAGTTTTAATGTGTGTTTTTTCATGTTTTTTATTATCATTCGTAAAATAATATATAAAATGAAATAGTTTAACATAGGTAAGATAAATATAAGGTGGTGGTGAACCATCCTCTATTTTTTTTTGAAGGTTCATTAAAAATACTGAAAGATAAAATAAAAATTTGTCGAAATCGGTAATTTGTGCTGGATTAAAAGAATAACTTAATGTTGCTGTACATAAATCTTTGAATATAGTTAAAAATACATCTATAATAGGTAACATTCTCCCAACAAACGAAGCGTCATCTTTTGTGTCTTTAAATTCTTTGAATACTATTTTTATTCCTGGGAGAATACTTGTTACAAACGTATTTAAATAATCGGGTATTATTCTTGCTGTTATTTGTCTACTTCTTTCAACTATTTCTCTTACTTTTAATCTATCATTTTCGCGTATAACTGCTTTAAGTTCATCTGATAGTGGCAAAGTGATAGATAACACATCTTTTAATTTTGCATTCATGATTTCATGAAATAATGGGCTAGATTCAATAGATAACGAACTTTGAATAGTGTATTCAGGTAACATAAATACAGGTACAAACCTTGGGTTCTGAGTTGGTTTATTTTCGTTTATATTTCTTATGCATTGTTCTACAAGTCTTTTCATTTTTGTTAATAATGGGTTTGAAGTTATGTTAAATAATGTCAAGAATAAATGAAACATGTATAGATAATCGTCTATAAAATATGTAAATATACGTGTATTAGGTGTAATGGATAATTCGTGTCTTGAAAAATGTGACACTATCAAATAAATAGACTTATAAAATTTCGGAATATGTAATATAACATTCGGATTTTCATACATGGTAGATATTAAATAGGGAGGAGTTGTTTTGGTAAAAAAGAAAATATCTGTTAAAAAAGATAAAAAATGTTTTTCTTTGTATATTTCATCTTCAAATAAAAAGGTTGATAAATATACAATAGTAAAATTAAAAATACTGTTTTGTAATCTTTTATACTCGCTAAAATCTTGTGAAGTTAAAGAGGTTGATTTTCCTCTTAATTTTTCAAATTTTTTTACATCGTTTACTATTTCATAATGCTCGAAACATGGTTTTAGTCTTTCTTCTATTACAGATGGTAAAAACTGTACATCTGTCCCAGATACTTTTTTAAATGGTGGACTTTGCAATTCATCTACATATCTATAATGTTTTCCAGTTACAACTAATGCTGAATCTTGTTTAGCTTTTTCAATTGCTTTTTGTAATTCAGCATCTTCAACGATTTTCGCGTCTTCTTTTTTTTGTAATTCAAGTTGAGCAGATTTTAGTTTTTCTAATTTTATTCTTTCTTGTTCTTCTACTATTTCGGGCGTTTGTACTTTTGGGTGTATTACAGGTTTAGGTTCTGGATTGGGTTCTGTTATTGATTCCGTCCGTTTGTAGAGGTCTATTTTTTTTGTTTCTAATCTTGATATATTTGAACGTACATCAGCTAGTACCGATTCATCACCTTCGAATATACCATCATCTTGTAGTTGACTCATATAGGTGCGTAATTCATGTAGTTCAGAGTCAATATTGTCTACATCATCCCATGTTTTATCTGGAGTGCCGATTGGACGTGGTTTTAACAATCCTTCTAATACTGGATAAAGAGCTTCTTCATTTCTTAAAAAGGCAATATGTCCTCCATCCGAGCTAGACCTTTGACTACGTAATTCTATAGCTCTTTCTAAATTTACAAGTACTCTCCGTTGACCTTGATATTCAAGTTGACTAAATGCCGCAATTATTCTTGCAGGGTTTTGCAAAATAGTATATAAATCGCGTACATTAGCGTCTGAACATGGAATAGAAGGTTGTAACATGTTCATGAATCTAGCTTCACATTCACGATATTCGTGAACAGTTGGGTCGTTATGCGACATGGCTACCCATTTACCTTTATCAATTGTACTGCATCTTAAACGACCTCCTTTTTGTTTTTTTGATTTTTTATGTTGAGTTACACGTTTTTTAGTTTGATTTTTTACACGTTTTTTAGTTTTCATAAAGTAATCCTACATTTTTTCTTAGGTAAACGATTTTCCCAAAGGTTGGTTTGTTTTTCTGTTTGAATAATGTCATGTATTTCTATGATACTGGGCAAAAACCATTGAAACCATGCTTTATGACGCGGAATGATGGTGCAATGTTCATCTTCTAATTTCCAATACATCGTTTTAATATAGTTTGGATATTGAATCATTGTTGTTTCTTCCCATTCATTATATTCTTCTTGTGTACAATGAAACGGTGCATATTCGTAATGAAATTCACCGTTAACTTCAAAATGTAAAATAATTCCTTTGTATTTACCGTCTGAAGTAAGTTGAAATGTACCGTCTGCATTAAAATCTTCTATTGATGCATATTCTTTGAAACTAGTTTCCAAAAAATCGCATGCATCTAAATCGCACACTTCCATTTGAACTTGACATTGAATCCAGTATTCTTCTTTGGGATTTCCGGTAATTTCACGAGAATACGGATTTTTAATTTCCAACATTCGTCCGTAACAAGGAGATGATTCAAGCACGTTGATTCCATCGGGTGATGCACCTAGGAATGGATACATTGGATGTGTAATACATCCATATTCTTGAATTTTAGTTTGATTGACGTGGCAATAATAAGCAATGGATACCGGTTCGTATTTAACGCCCCAGTGCATAGGACCTTCGGTATGCGTAGACGCGTGTACGACTACAGGTCCACATTTATTACAAATCAATTCATTTCGTTTGGCTTCACTTCCAATCACTTTATAAATTGAACTTGCCGTCAAAAGCGAATGACGTATTGTGTACCATTGTTCTGAACGTTGGTCGTAGTGTTCTTGTTCTAACCGTTGCAATTTTTCAACTATATTTTCTTGAATTGGGCAATACAACGTTGTTCTGCCGTAGGCTACACTATGAGCAACCTTTATTGCGTTTTGTATTTCATGGGTATGACACTCTAGTTGAATTGCTAACAACTCGGACAATTGTTCTATCATTTCATGTGTAAATGAATCTTTGTGAATATGGTCAAGATGTTCCTGAACATATTCTTCTATCAACATTAGAGCACAATCTACCATTTTAGTATTCTAACTTTATATTATTAAGTCAATTTAAGATAATGTTTTCTTGACCGTTTTGTTTTTCGGGGTGAGTGAATGCAAAGGAGAAACAGCTTCAGCACAATTGATTTTATATTTTCCGTTTTGTAATGTAAGACTCGGAATGGATATAATTTTGTTCAATTCGGTGTCGTAAACTACATCTTTTGATTTGTGTAATAATTTTTTATTTATTTTTTCTTTTAATAATTCACGCAATTGAACTGTAGTTTCATCGGATAATTGTAACATTTCTTTGTATTCGTCAATAAATTCATTCATTTTGGTTAATTTCAAGTAACGGTCTAACTTGTTCCAAGGCAAATTCTTTATGTTGTTATCGTCCATCTTCATAATATCATCAATCGTAGTCATTATACTATATTACTTAAAAAATGTCTAACTTCATTTTAATTAAGTATTTTTTATATTCTTTTTTATTGTCTATTTAGGGGGTGTGTTATTAATGACACATGTGTAAGATGCTTCATCCCATACTGTACCTGTGCTGCAGCACGATGAACCATAACAAAATGGAACATCTATACCACTTACATCTATAAATGAGGTAGATGTTTCCGAATTTACTCTTGTTACATCATTATCTGTAGTAGGTGCTGCAAACCAACTATACTCATCATAATTATCGTTTCGTCTTAAATACATGTCTATGATTACTTTAATAATTAAAAATACACCGATAACTAACACAATATTGAATAAAGGTATAGAAGCGGATTTTAGTGGTTCAATATAGGTTAACAATAATGTGGCCAACATGCATATACCAACAATAGTAATCAATCGCATTAATTTAATATGAGCATCGTATTGTTTGCTAAAATAACTGTTGATTTCAATCATTTTGAGTTGGTTGTACTTCTCATCTTCTAATTTTGCTAAATTTTGTTTAGATTTGTTTAATTCGCGTTCCAATATTTTTAATGTGTCCGTTTGTTGTTTAATTGTTTTTTTAACAGAATTTTCAAGGACAACATCATGTTTATAATATTGCGATAGCGAGTTATACAATTTAACACGTGAAGCGGTCAATGAATTAATTTGTGTTGCAATCGTATTAATTTCGCTATTCGTCATAGTGCTTTGTTTTCCTAATGCTACATTTTGAGCATTTCTAAATAATACTTCATAAAGTTGTTCTTCTGTTTTTTGCAGTTGTGATATTTCATTCATTAGTTCTTGTATGTTTGCCATATCTTATTCATTGTTTTTATTTTAAAAAAAAATTGAATATTAAATAATTGTATTGAATTAGTACAACATGGGAGATTATGCAGTCAACAATTTTTACAATTATGTTAATACCCTCATTTACACTGATAATATAACATTGATTGCTGCTATTCGTATCTATTTAATAGATGATAATATACCTCCACAGTACAAACATATGAATTGTATTCAAGACATGGTAAATGTAGTTTCTAATAGATATAACAACGAAATTAATATATATAATAACAATAACAATAATGGATTGACGAATGATATGATTGCTATGATAGTATCAATTCAAGATGTACAGAATATGATGTATAATGGTAATCATTAAGCAAATTATTTAAACGTTTTAACTATTTTTTTGAATAGACGGTTTAAACTCATTTAAAAATTGATTTTATTTAAATAAATGTAACTAATTATAGTATGGAAGACCCAACAACTGTGTCCAGCATTTTTACGTCTAGAAAAAATTTACTTGACATTTTAAAAGAAATCGGATATAAAACAGACGATTATGAAGGATACAGTATCAATCATGTATTATCATTGATTAAAAACCAGCAACTCAATTTATTGTTGCAGAAAGAAGAAAATAAATTATATGTAAAATATGCAATAGATGGGTCGCGTATTACATCTCAAGCAGTACATAAATTGAAAGACGAATTCTTTGGGGAAGATGCTGTTTTGGAAAAAAAAGATACGTTAATGGTTATCATTAAAGATGAGCCTAATGATAACATCAAAGAGACATTGGATGAAATTTGGAATATTTATGGTATCTATATTACTATTATTAATATACATCGGTTGCAATTTAACATTTTAAAACATCAATGGGTACCTAAACATGTATTATTGAGTAGTGAACAAATTGTTGAAATGAAAAAAAAATATAGTATTCAATCCAATTCTGAATTACCTACTATTAGTAGGTATGATGCAGTCGCTTCTATCATATGTATGCGTCCTACCCAAGTATGTAAAATTATACGAAAAAGCCGAACATCATTAGAAAGTGAATATTATAGGATTTGTAATTAATGGTGCATTTTAACTAAACGATATAAAATTAAAAATTGTCGTTGTTTAGACAAATAATCGTCTTTTTTTTTCAATAGTTGACCTAATAATATAAAGTTTATATTCATATTTATATATGATATTTGAATGGTTTCAATCGTTGACTATTTTTATACTTTTTTTTCTATTTTTGTCTGTCAATTTGTTTGCAGGTAGTGTACAAAATATCAAAGATAATTGGATAAACTATCGGTGTACACCGATAATGTTGCCCTTTGCAGGTTTTGTTGCACCGGACGGAATAAGTACTTCCGATAATTTTTCCTATTGTATTCAAAATATTATGACTAGTTTTGCACCAACGATAACCCAGCCCTTTAATTATTTGCAAACCATGACGATGGATATGATAGATTCTATTAATACCAGTAATGAAAATACTACAGACCAGACATCGTCGATTAAAGATAGTACAGCAGGTATTATTGCAAGTTTATATGCAGTATTTATAAATGTTATTATTGAATTTAATATTATTGTCATTAAATTGGTGGATACACAAGGAAAAATGTCAGGTATTATGGCAACTATTATGCATATCATGACATCGGTACAATACACGTTCCAATCGATGTGGGATGGTATTCCTGGAAAGATGATACAAACCATTGGTAAATTAATGTAGCCAATTTATAATTATAATGTATATGGATGTAGATTCTAAAATAGTATCCATGTATGAGAACATTGGATATTTAGGAATGTATGGAAAAGATGTATTAATTACTATAGGTATATTTGCAATTGTATTGGGTATAGTATCTTTTGCTAGTTACAAAGCAATTATAAATCAACTAAAATATAATTGGAACACCAAGAAGTGTAATCCAATTATTATGCCTTTTGCAGGACTTATTATGCCTGTTCCAGGTCAAACTACATCTGAAACTACATTTGAAAATTTCAATTACTGTATTCAACAAGACATGTCTGCTGTTTTTGCTATTATTATGATGCCTTTTGAATTTATACTTTATCTTATTATTACTTTTTTAGATACGACATTAGAATTGATTATGGCTGTAATTAATGAATTAGCATGGATTAAAAATCAAATAAGTGGAATTTTTGAAAATTTGTACGACAAAATTGTAAACTTTATTATTCCTGTTGTTGAAATTATAGTAAAGATGCGAGACATGTTAGGTAAAATGAACGGAATTATTACAACTGCACTATTTACTATAATGAACATTTACAACCTTACAGTTTCAGGCCTGGTTAATATTATAAATATTTTGATTGGATTACTTATTGCGTTAATAGCAACATTGTTGGCTGCAATGGCTGCTGCGACACTATTATTTCTTGTTCCAGGTGGGGTTGCTGCAGCTACTGCTCTTCAAGCATCCGCATTAGTTGTTATATTGGGTATTTTAACACCTGTACTTATTATTTGTGTAATTATGCATCATGCAACTGATGATATATTTAATGCAACTAGTGAAACTCCTCCTGATAATCCATTTACATAGTAGTCTAATATGAAATGTAGATGAGACCATACAATTGACGTTTGCTAATAGGAGTAACAGGTTGGCATAATTTATTAAAGTAGCTTTGATATCTGTGAATAGAGATTATGGAACATAATCGAGGCAAATTAATTTTCTTATTACATTGAACGCGAGACATTACATAGTATTTTTCGTAACCAAACATATTTTAATCTTTATAAAGTATATGAAATTGACTTGTTGGTTATTATTTTTATTAGTTATAGTATTGCTAAATGCAACACAAGAAGGATTTGCAAATAATTCGATGAATTTATTTGCAAACAAAATGAGTCCGTTTTGTAAATCCAGCTATAGTTCTGAATCTGGATTTATATGTTTAACTGACCAACAAAAACATATATTAGATACTAGAGGTGGTAATCGAACGATAGATGCGGATTGACCTTATTTTTTAGGAGTCATATATTTGCCAAATTTGCGAATAGGTTTGAATAATTTTCTAGAATTTTTATTTTTGTAATGTTGCTGGAGTAAAGTTAAACCTAATGGTAACACACTTGCGGATGCAGCGTTGGCTAACGCACCATAACCCCCACGGCGGGACTGTCTCTGTCTCTGGCTTTGGCTTCGGCTTTGGCTTCGTCTAGAACGTCTAAAGGACTTTGATGTCATATATAATATGCAGAAAATATTTCATTCGTATAATATAAATTAAAATACAAAGAGTTAATATAAAATGAATAAATAAAAACAAGGCGATATAAAATATAAAAGGTTTACTTTCTTCTAAAATAAGTTCGCCGATTGGATGAATCATTTGTTTTATTGTTTTTTTAATATCTTCACGATTCAAAAAATCTACATATTTAGATAACATACTATACGTATTTTTATAATTGCGTGTATTCGCACATATAAAAATACACAGGGTGTATATGACAATTTATCAACCTGATATGAATTTTGATTTTTCTAACTTACATTTATCACAACCTATCGTAACTGCCAACGGAAGTTTTTTTTCAAAAATAAACGTAACTTCTGCAGATGAATCATTATTTATTTATACGCCTAAAAGTGTTACTAAACAAGGTATCATAACTACTAAAGATAAAATGTATACAGATTTATCATTTACTTCTTCCAATACGAATATGATTCAATGGATATCTACTTTAGAAGAACGATTACAACAACTTATTTATGAAAAAAAAGATACATGGTTTGCTACTGAAAATATTGAATTAGATGATATACAAAATGCATTTGTTCCTATTATCAAAATTTACAAAAATTCAAATTATGTGTTACGGTCGTATATACACCAATCTAAATATCAACTTAAGGGAGAACCTTTATTGATTTACAATGAAAATCAACAACCATGTACTTTGCAAGACATTACAGAAACAACGCCTATCATTACTATTTTAGAAATACAAGGAATTAAATTTAGCCAAAAAAGTTTTCATATTCCTGTAGTTATTAAACAAATCATGTTGTTCCAAAAAACATCTTTTACGCAATGTTTAATTCCAAATAAAGAAACCACAGAATCTTTAGAAAGTCGGCAAGAGCCAAAAGAAGAGCCAAAAGAAGAGCCAAAAGAAGAGCCAAAAGAAGAGCCAAAAGAACCAGATATTAAGTTGATTGAAGTAGATACCAATAGTTTAGAAGATGCAATTACCATAAAAAATCCAATTGAGCAATACAATGAAATTATTAAAAAAATAAAACAATCTTCGTTGGAAGCCCAAGAAGCTTATTTAATCGCCAAAGAACTTAAGCAACAATTTAATATTGAAGAGGAATTACCAATATTATGATTTTTTTTTATATATTTTTATATAATGAAAATGGCAAAAATGGATAATGTTGTAATGGTTTTAGCAATCGGTGTTTTCAGTTGGTTATTATATGGTTATTCTCAACGTAAAAATACCAATTTCATGTCTTCTTTAGGTAATTCGGGCGGAGATAGTTATTCCGTTCCCTCCCCAAATCATTTAGGACAAAATAGTGAATTTGCAAAAGCAGGTGGTGTAAAAACAAGTACATATGGTCTATCTACATCTCCACAAATGATGGACGACCCATCTCTCTTACTACCTAACGACACCAATAAAGAATGGGCTAACTTGAATCCTCAGGGCAACGGTAACTTGAAAAATGCAAACTTACTTAGCAGCACTTTTTTAATTGGTGCGGATACAGTCGGCTCTACCAAAAAGAATATGAATTTACAACTTCGGTCTGAACCAATCATTCCTCAGAATACAATGAATACTGGGCCATGGCAACATTCTACCATCGACCCGGACCTTATGCGCAGACCATTAGAAATTGGCCAAGGTGCCAATTAATATATTCATAATGATTATGGATATGATGTACATTGTAATCCTTATTATGATTATTATAGGGTTTACCTATTATTTAAATTCAGATACCTTTAATTTAAAATGTGTTATTGCCAAAAGGGATGGAAATACCTATTGTGTTAGAGATTCGGACCGTATTCAACAAAGTGCAGAACTACTTGCGCAAGCTACTGATCGAATGAACCAAATGGTAGAGTATTTGCATGAAAAGTATCCAAAAGATAAACGTGTAGAAAGGTTAGTAGCTAATTTTAATCCAAAACGAATTGTAGAAACATTACCTACCAGTGAATTTACGGCATACAGTGAAGGTAAAGGAGCTAAATTAGCATTTTGTTTACGAAAACACAAAAATGAAATGAAATTAATTGACATTAACACACTTACTTTTGTGGCGTTACATGAATTATCGCATTTAATGACAGAATCAATTGGTCATCATCAAGAATTTTGGACAAATTTTAAATTCATGTTGAAAAACGCTGTAACCGAAGGATTATATACACCAGTGGATTATGCAAAACACCCTACTGATTACTGTGGATTAATGATTGATGACAATCCGTTATTTTAGGAATAGATTTTATACAGTTATACTATGATAAAATCTATTAAAAAATATGACAAACAATACACAGATTTTTTAAGAATTTTTAATCCTTATTCTAGTTTCCCTTACAAACTACATCCTGATATACCAAAATTTGACATTGTTGCTTACAATCAAAATCCAAACCATCAATTTGTCTACGATAAATTATTTGTCGCCACTTCACAAACCATGGCAGCAGGTACACTCCAAGATGCAAAAGAAGCACAATATCCCATTTTTATTAAACCTCGTTATGGTCACAAAACGGCTTCCAGTAAAGACTGTTACAAAATTGCTTCTCCGGAAGAATTAAAACCTTTTTTAAATAAAAAAGAAATGATGTGGTCTGAATTTGTGAATGCAAAAGAAAGCATGACCGATTTCTTTTTAATCAACGGAGAAATTGTATATCAAGTTACGTATATTTATTCAGAAAAACAAAATGGGTTTGCTGACGATTGGAAATTTATATCTCCGGACAATGAACCTCCTCCTGAAATAGTAGAATGGGTCAACCGTTACATGGTTGGGTATACTGGCCCTGTGAACGTGCAATATAGGTCCACCAAAATCATTGAAGTGGGTCTTCGGTTTGCTCGAAGTGGTATTTATTTAGAAAGTACCCACAACGAAAAACTCATTTCCACTATTAACCGTGCATGGGAAACCAAAACATGGACGTATAAAAACGAATCTGATTTACGATTCAAACCTTATTACAGTTTTAAATGCTGGTCTGCATTCCCCATCCTATGTTTGTTGCCGCAACATTTTGTGGACATGGTCATGAAATACAATGGATGCATGCCCTTTTATGAATATTATTTTGAACCCACTGGAAAAAGAAGTATAATCTTTTTTCAGTTTCTGCACGAAGATTTTGAAAAAGGTATGAAAACAAAAAAACAACTAGAAACCTACATGTACATACTTTCTATTTCTATCATGGTGTTAATACTCGTTTCAATTTATTTATTGTTAATGAAAAAAAATTATGAATATGCATTGTATATTGTATTTTTCTTTTTTCTGTTAGGGTTAGACAATTCATTGGATGTGTTGTGCAATCAAATTACACACCAAAAACAATTTGTTCTTTAGTTTTTCTTTAGTTTACCACGGCAAGAAATAAACCGAATTACGAGTTGTAACACGGTACCCACTACGAGTGGTCTCTAGCCGTTCCACCGAACTGGTCTCCCATCCTCGTCCATCTTCCAAATCACCTACGAATCGCAAGTAGCCGTCAGTCACTTCAAGGTTCCAGTTGTATAGATAGTACATCCTATTTTATCTAGAGGAATATCTTTAAGTTTTATAATAAATAATATTTAGTTACGGGTTAACTTTTTTACTAGCTCTATTTTGTGAAATAATATAATATTTATATATGACAACTTCGACTAAATTTACTGCTTCTGAAATTGACGAATTTTCTGACTTTGACTTCTCACTTTGCCACGGGCCGTATTTTTATTGTCGATACTGTACCCCTATACGTCGAATCGGAGCCTGACCAGCTCATTATAGAACATTGTAATAACATATATGAAGAAATATGGAGAATATCCATTAACAATCCTATTAATTATTTACAAATGGATTCCCATAGTCTTTTTTAGGTGATTCGGGAGAATACAACACAGAGTTATCCGATGATTCTGGAGAATACAACACAGAGTTATCTTCAACTGGTGAATTAAATGGAATGGGCGATGCTGGAGAATACAACACAGATTTATCTTCAACTGGTGAATTAAATGGAGAATCAATCATTTCTTCTTGTTGTTCCATAGTTAAGGGTGATTCTCTAGTTACATGTGGTTTTCTATTTCTATTTTTTTTAGTATAAACACAAAGACCCGATGGTTTATGGTGGCGGTATGATTTTTTACAACGTTTACCTAATCTTTCGTAGGATTCATATCCTACAGGTGTTGGACTGGATAGTTTAGAAATACATAATCTTCTATTTTTATTATATCGATATGTTGGTTTGCATCGTTTTCCAGTACGACGATACGAACCAGAATTATGGGATGCTATAGGTGTACCTTGTTCTGTACGATGACACAAATTAGTAGATTTTTTGTACCTATATGTATTTTTGCAACGTTTTCCAGTACGCGGATGTGAATCCATAAAATATACTTATATTTTTATTTGAAATTATTTAAACCTATCTAATCCTACATGTTATGACTGGGTTAACCAATATTGGAAATACATGTTATTTAAATGCAACGTTACAATGTTTAGTTCATATAGATGAATTAAACATGTTTCTAAATCAACATAAGCCTACATCTATATTACTTCAAGAATACAACGACCTTCGACTATTAATGTTGCAAGACCATCAAAGTATCACTCCAACTAGATTTGTTAAAGTAGTTCATCATGTATGTAATGAAAAGAAAATGGATTTATTTACATCCTATGACCAATACGATTTATCTGAATTTTTACGATTTATGATAAACGAATTTCACGAATCCATGAAACAACATGTGCAAGTTCCTATTCCATCCCAAATGACCCTTATCGATAAAAAATGCGTAGAGATGATGATTCGTAATTATAGTAAAGATTTTTCATTTATTATCGATTATTTTTATGGTATTTCAGTATCTATTTTAGAAACAACCAAAGTTGAAAGTATTATTCCAGAATCTTTTTTCATGTTAGATGTACCTATTCCATCTGCACCTGCAGTGTCTATTTATGATTGTATTCAGTTATATGGGCAACCAGAATCGTTTGAATGGAAAGATGAAAAAACCAATACGTATATTCCAGCTACCAAACAAATACAATTTTGGAAATTACCCAAGCTAATGTTTGTTGTGTTTAAACGGTTTGATAATTTAAACCATAAAAATAATCAAATGATAGATGTTCCTTTTACCATTACTCTAGGTAGTGTTTCTTACAAATTGATATGTATATGCAACCACTATGGAAGTGTACACGGCGGTCATTATTCAACAGTAGTTAGAAAAGATACATGGGTTGAGTTTGATGATGGAAGTAAAACGCCCGTTCCAGACCATAAAGTGATTACATCCAATGCATATTGTTTGTTATTTAGAAAGAGTTAAGGAGAAATATGTGCTATATTGGCTAATGTAGAATTTATATGCCATTGAAATACATGTACTCGTGGAATTTTAGCAGGATTGTATTATTTTCAAATATTGTATAAATAAAAAATAAGGTAAATATATGAATCCGTTTATTATAATTATCCCAGTAGTTATTCTTATGCTTATACTTATTTTTTTAAATAATTCATATTCATCTATTGAAATATTATTATTTTTGTTTGTAATCATGGTTATTGGAGTTATTGGCACACAATATTTTTTTGGTGTTAATTTAACAGCCACTATACAAAATTTATTTAATAACCCTGAAATAGACATTGCGATTGTTCAACCTGCCTTGCCTACGGATAATTTATTAGACACGACTAGAAAACAAACATACCATGTACAAGGTAGGTTTGATTATTTGAACGCTAAAGCGGTTTGCAAAGCGTATAATGGACAAATTGCAAATATTAAACAAGTGATGGATGCTTATGAAAAAGGTGCAGAATGGTGTGATTACGGATGGTCGGATGATCATATGGCCTTGTATCCTACACAATACAAAAGTTGGAAATCGTACCAAGAATTAGGACACAAAGAACAGTGTGGACGGCCAGGCGTAAATGGTGGATACAACAACAATATTTTACAGAAATTGGGTGTGAATTGTTTTGGAAAAAAACCAAAATTAAACGGTCCAATGCCTAAGACAATATTACCTCCTGGAGTTGTCGATAAACGTGTTGAATATTGGCAATCTAAACTTGGAAATCTGAATGTGTCACCTTTTAATTACGATGCATGGAGCGAATAACTTATTGATTTAGTACTCTTATATGAACTTTCTTGTATAATCGAATGTTCCATAGTTTTAAGTATTTTGTCTCGATTTTCTGGTTCGAACGTTTCACCTAGATTTCATATTTTAACTATAGATTAAAAATATGAAATGGTTTTTTCTCACGGAGTTGAGAAAGTAGTACGTGCGTCTTTTCTGTAAAATGTGGGATTGGACGAGCTGGTCTAGGTTGTCATTGAAGATTGACGTTGTAGATAACTTGCCGAATCATCAAAATCTTCATCCTTTCATCGTTGGTGAACATCTCATGTAAGTACGTGGACATATTGTTTTAACTCATTTTTTGTTTATGTTTAGTTTCAATTTTAATTTACGAGTACGTCTACCTCCAAAACCTGGTTCACTAAATATTTTGTGTAAACCATTATTGGCAACAATATATGCGTTGATTAAATTAATTTTGTCGTCTTGTGACATTGATTCTACATTTTCATGCATTAAATAAAAAAGAGCCATAGAAATCATATTGGTATCTTGGCAAGAATTATTGGTCTTTATGTTGGATGATGTATCTTCTTGAACACGTTGAGATAAATATTGATAAAATGGAAAATATAAAGTGGACCAATCTAATTCTTTACTACAATCAGTAGAAAGAGATTTATCTGGTTGAAGAATACATTTTGTATCATTTTCACGTGCCATTTTTTCTCTACTAGGTGCATCGGATGTAGCTTTATCGCAATTTCCCAAATTTCCTTTGATGGGTAATTCATTGGCACAAGGTAACACAATGGGTGTGGACCAAGAATGTATTGTACCTGTTACAAGATTATCTGGAACAGATTTGAATATACCTAGCTGGTTGAGTATACTGTCTAACGTTTGATGGGTTCTAACTAAATCAGAAACGAAAAAGTGGGTAGGCATTTTTAACGGTGGAAAAGGGTCATTATCTTCCGTTAAATATTGATACAAATATTTACCGGCATTTTCTGCTTGTTGTCTACCTAATTGTGTAATCGATGTATCTAATTTTAAACCTAACGTGCTAGATACTCCTAAACTATTTTTTACATTGTGTTCTGCTTGACCATGCCTAATAATATAAAACGTATATTTTTTTGAAATATCAGGAAGTTTCATAATATTTTTTACAGTGTCATACTCTTTGACAAAAGTTGGATATTGAATATACCCAGGTTTACTAGATACTTCTTGTACGTAATAAGGTTTGTCTTTATCTATTTTACCTGATTCCTTATCAGACAATTCACCTTGATACACCATGGAAAGTTTCACTTTTTCTTGGTTCATTTCTAATTTTAAAATGGCACAATTCATGAACCTTACTTTGTCTTCGCTTTCATTTTGTTGAATACCATCGAGTAAACATTGAATTCGTGTGTTATGAGAAACAATAATCGACACAATTTCCTCATATTCTGTTTCATCGGGTTGTTCATCAATGTCCGATATACCTGGTACAAAGTTACCTCTCTTTCTTGTTTGTTGTTTTTTATATCGTTGTAATTGTTGGCCATATTGTTTGATATATGGTTCAAAAAGAGAAGCTTGCAATGGTTGTAACAATCGTTTAAATTCTTGTGTACCCAATGTATATTCAATATCATGCAAGTTAAGAACTCCAATATAAGGTTTATCTGAAGACTGTAATAAATACTCAATTACTTTTGTGTAATCAGATTTACGAAGTATTCTTTCTATAGATTCTAAAGTAAGTTTATTCGTTAATTTTGCAATAAATGCATTTTCAGGATAAAATTTTGGTATAATTAATTTTCCTCGTTGTTCCTCTGTTACTCTTTCTTCGTCTAATATTATTTGTCTATAAGCCATATCTTCATTCAATTCTGTAATAATGTAATTAAATAAAAATTTGCCACGCATAGATTGTTGATTTAGTTTTTTTAAAAAAGCAAGTATTATTTTGATAAATGTTTTTTCATTGGTTGGATTAGTTAATTGTTGTTTGATTACAATGATTTTATGTAATTCCTTTTTTTTCTCTCTTGATTCGTGTCTTTCTTGTTTTTTTATTCGTTCTTCCAGTTTATATTGATATTTATCTAATGCATCATCTTTGGATATAGGAACAATAGATTGTTTATGTTTTAATGAAGGCATTTCTTTTGGAGTTGTATCTCTTGTTAAATCCACTTTTTTCCATTGTTCTTCTATTTGTTGTTTAAGTTGTTCTGGTTGATTTCTATATTCTTTGTTTGCTTTGTCGTAAGCACGTGAATTTACATATTGAGTAAATTCTGATTTGATACACGGTTTTCCGTCTGGTGTTTTCAAACCGTTTGGAATAGGTGTTAATTTTTTATCGGATGGATATAAATGAGTTGGAATAAACCCACTATAGGCAGGGTCTGTCGACCAATAGTTTTGCCAATCATATTTATTATCTTCACATGATTTTATTGGAGATTCAGGGCAATCTCGTGGTTTACCTTGTTCGTTCAATAAGTTACCCTGGGTAGGTACTGCACCTCTCCAATTCATTGAACCTGGATATAAATAGGAAGAATCGTACAATGCATAAGGTCGGTTGTTTTGTTTATCTCTAAAATTTTCCCAATTTTTTCTCCAATCTTTTTTATTGGTATCACATGTTTTATTTTTGTTATCTGAAAAAAATGCACCCCCTTTATTTTTTCTTGTTTTCATATATAATATAGTTAATTAAATGTCTAAATTGACGGTATGTTTATCTGACTTTTTACGACGAGGTTTAATTAATCCATCTTTCATATCTTTCAATTCACTTAAACTTACTGTACTTGTTGCATCTTCAGATTGTTTTGGTTTCAACCCACTCAAAATATCATTGATATCGGTAGGTCCTCTCATGTCTGGTCGTTTATCGGGTTGCGCTCTATCGCGATTCACATAGGATGTATGCTGTGGGGGTGCACTTTGTGTGTTGGGCATTACGTTGTTCATGAATCCCGTAAATCCTGGATTTGTATTTCCCATGGAATTGACGGCAGCCTGTGTGAACTTTTGCATCAATTCTGGATTTTGACGCATAATGTCGTCCATACCAGGAAGAGACGACTTGAACATAGTGTTGGTCATGTGAAGCATCATAGCACCACCACCTAATTGGAACAGTAATTTCAATTCGGGTGCCATCTTTGCCTTCGACCTGTATTTTTCGTGTAGTTCGGCAAAAATCTCATCGTAATCTGTAATATTTTCGTTGACCTGTTCTGCCCATCCGTCCAACTTTACATCGAAAGGGTCAAATTTAGAATTCAAAAATTCCAATCCAGTAATGGCTGCCATCAACATTTTTCCCTGAAACTTTACACTGTTGGATTTTTCCTTTTCAGAAATAATATTTTCATATTCACCTTTCATTTCCTCTAAAGAAGAATCCATGGTGTATTTACGGGTAAGCCTACCGCCTTTGGATTCAATATCTTCCAATTTTCGCAATATCTTAAACTTTTCACGTAACACTTCTACTGAATTTTCCTTGACTGCCATTTTATCAGGGTCAATCGTATTGATTGATTTGAATCCATCCCATGATTTGTCAACTTTGATAGGCCGTTCGTCAAACTGAACACTTGGTCGTGGGGAGTCATTCGTTTCATTCATTCTCGGAAAATCCATGGGAGCATCTACGGATTTGAATTCTACTTTTGGAGTGTTTACTTGAGAAAGTGAATTTAGTTCGTTTTCTAATTTATCTAAATCGGTTAATTGAATTTCACCAGGTTCTTTATCTTTCTTCTTATTGTTCATCAACAACTCTACTCCTGGCAAATTTACTATGGATGGTCCAGGTCCTAAATCAATTGGGTCGAAATTAAGTTTGATTTCCTCTAAACCATCTAATTTGGGGCCAAGTTGAATTGTTTCCATTATGTTTATATAAGAACAATTAATTTTAAGTAATCCGCATTTATATTGTTTAAATACCAAATTGCTTGTAATAATGTATCGGCCAAATCATCTTTTTTCTTGTGTTTTTCGAACCCGGTATTCCAGTTGTTAGCTGCAATTAATTTTCGAACACAATCTACACTTATTTTTTTGCGTTGGGCATACGTAGACGGTCCTTTGTGGAACAGTTTCAATTTATTTACAGACGATACACACACTACTTCGGCGTGTTTCATAATCCAGTATTGCATCACCATCCCTTGTAACATTTTCATACGGTTGGCCAAGGGTCCTATTTGATTTTCAATAACAACAATATCCACTTTGGCAAACCGTTCATATTGTTTCACTAATTCTTTTCCTAAATCAATAGCAGAACAAGTTTTGGCTGATTTACGTTTCACATCAGTCAATTTTTTACTATGTAATTGTTCTACCATATATTCTTTGGTTTCACATTCGGTAATGCTATGTAGTTTACACAATTCTGCTAATTGAGGTTTAGTTAATCCAGATAAGGGAGGAATAGGTAAGGCATGTTTTTTACAAAAAAAAGAAGTATCCCTAAAAAACAAAGCAGGTTGTTTGCATTGTTTTTTATGAAAATGGGTGCAAGTTGGCTGTGGACCTAATAAATCCAACACTTCCCAATCTATAATTTGAAATGTATCCGTTACAGATACAAGACAATGGGCTAAATGCGTAATTCCAATATCAATGGATAGAATCAACATACTATTATTACTAATATGTATTTATTATCTTACTCGTTTATATAATTCGAACACTGTAAGCGCCGCAAGAAGTTGTACAAGTATGTATGGAATCATTAGGGTGGGTTGTTGTTTTCCAGCAAGAGTCATTAATATTGTAACGGCCGGATTGTAATTTCCGCCTGAAATAGGACCACCTATGTAAGCAGCTAAGGCAAGAGCTGCACCGATAGCAAGAGGGTTACCAGTAACAATAATAACATACAAGAAAAAAACAGTTCCTACATATTCAATCAACAATTCTTGCATAAATAAAGTATATATATTATATTTTTACAATTTTGTCTTTTGTTATTTTTACTAAATGAGGATTGGGGGTATCTAATTTTGGAGGAGGAGTTTTCAACTCTTTCATAATGTTAGCGTACGATTTCTTCGGCATTGAATAATAATATACAATTTATTATTTTTTATTTCAAATTTATTTAACATGCATTTGTTACGTTAGTAATACCATCCCATGTTATATTACAATCTTTCGCCCATGTTTGTTTTTGACAAGTAGAATAGTTGCTAAAATCCATTTCCGTGCTACATGTATCCGAAACAGTACCTAAATTTTTTGTATTATAACATTTAGAAGGAGGACAGGTTGACCCTACATCATCTGTTTTAGGTGTTTTATTATCAGGACAACAACCGTATTGTGAAGTGGAACATGTAGAACAATTGCTTCCATTCGTGTCTGATTTTGAAGTTACACCATCCAAACAACAACCGTATTTGGCTGACTTACAGCCACCTACCGATTTTGTTGCACTATCTAAATCATAATAAGAATTATACCAATAATCAGGACAATTATCTGCCACTGGAGGATAACTACCTGTTTTAGATTTTTTCAAAACAATCGCGGTAATAGTTAATGCAACTAGTAAACAAAAGAGTGTGGTGACAAAAACATAATTTTGAAAAGTATTCATTTATATTTCTATATATTTTTATCTTCCAAATATATGAAAGCAAATGGACGAGTTGATATTTTGAATCGACCAAATCATTTAAGTTTTTACGATACTCCTAAAGTATATACATCTTCTTTTCAAGATGCCTTGACCGGTGTATGGATAGATACGCCATTATCTAAAGCTTATTTTTCAATACAAAACCAACAAATCATACAAAATGGAATACGCGCAGGTGTTTATAAATTATCGAATGAACAATATGTAATTTCACAACAACCGGATACTGAAATTAAAATAGCTATGAGAACAATGTTTCTCAATCATTCTGAAAATAGAAATGAAAATATTAAGGAACAAATCCAAGAATTAAATCAATATGTTCTTGATTATTGTATTCCACGTGTCTATGGTGAAGCGCAAGGATATATGAATTATTTAAAGGATGCAAGCACTCTTGTAGTACCAATGGCACGACCTGTTTACACCGCAACAAATAAAACCCTTGAATTGAAACCATGGTTTTAATATTTCTTATACGTGAGGCATATTATTACAACTTACAGTTGGTCTCCATAATTTAGACTATTAAATCATATTACATTTTTTCCTGAATAAAATCCAAATTATGTTTCCCATAATTACATGTATTTGTCCAGCAGCACATAATCTAAACATTTTGAATGAAAAATGTTTAGACCCAATAGTTACCATGGTGTTAATTTATCTCAGGTGTGAGTTGAAACTTAATTTGACATGTGTAATTAATAACAAAACAACAAAACACCAAAAGAAATGTGTAATGTTCCTCGAGTCAAGCTAAGTAAAACCATATATGCAAAAACACAATTATTAAACCAACTAGAAACAACATGTAATCAAGTCAAAATACAATTAAGAGAGAAGTACTATTGCCAGAAGAAATGCAATGTTTGGATGGCTAATTTTATTGCTACCAACAAGTAGACTACTTCTTTTCGACCTTATGGAGGTAAAAAATTAATATTGAGTCATCGTATTATTTTTTTTGAATTCAGGAGTTTCAAATGTTTTAATATAACTCTTGTGAAATGGGTCTTTGTAATCAGGTTCGCAATTATTGGCACAATATCCCATAAGATGATTTTCATCATAGGATTTATTGTAGTCAAAAAAATGTGTATTTAATGTTATCCAATCTTCAGGTGCAGTATAATATTCAGGTATTTTATTGGGCAATGTTTGCACATGTTTTGCAGTAGTCCACCAAAAATTACCAGAATAATGATTTGTTTTTTTTGAGACGTTACATCCATACGTATCATATTTTTGTAATACATCTACAGCTTTTTTCCACAATTGAATATTCCAATACAACATATCTTTCATCCATGATACTACAGTTGACTCCGTTTTTGTATCAAAATGTCGTATTCCTTTTGTATGTAAATAAAAATATAGAGTATCTGACGAATCAATAAAACTATGTTGTTTCATGTGTAATAATGTAGGTCTTTCATAATTTGTACTTTTTCCTATATAAATTATTTTTATTTTCGGGTCTTCGAATCGTTTATCTTCTACTAAAATACTTTTATCGTTTACAATACCAACACGTATTTCACACACTCTATCGTACAATCCATATTTTTTGATACTATCCATGAGGATGTCGTACGATTTCTGCCAATTTCCTTTTTGACAAACATGAATGTATCCAACTATATCTTGTTTTTTGTGTTTTATTGATTTATTTTTTCTTGGTTTAATTTTTCTAGTACTCATACATTTATTTTATATTTAATTTATTTGTTTATTCTATTATTACGCATTAAACAATTATATAACTGATATAAAATAGTGAAAATAATAATATAATGATTCTTCTATTTGGTTCAAAAGGATGGATTGGTTCTAAAGTAATACAATTATTGAAAGACAAAAATATTCCTGTAATGCAAGCTTCAAGTCGTGCAGACGATAGTACAAGTATTCGCAACGAAATTCAAGAAAGTTTGGTACCAATCACGCATATAATGAGTTTTATTGGGAGAACACATGGTATATATGAAAATGAAAAAATAACTACGATTGATTATTTAGAAAAACCTGGGAAATTGGTAGACAATGTTCGCGATAATTTATATGCACCTGTTTCATTAGCACTTCTATGCAAAGAATTGAACATTCATTTTACTTATTTAGGTACAGGTTGTATTTTTGAGTATGACGAAGTTCATCCTTATGGGTGTGAAGATACAGGATTTCATGAAGCATCTTTTCCTAATTTTTTTGGGTCATCTTATTCGGTTGTAAAAGGATTTACAGACCAACTCATGCACCAGCTTCCTGTGTTAAATGTTCGTATTCGTATGCCTATTACACATGAATACAATGAACGTAACTTTATTACTAAAATTACCAATTATAAAAAGGTATGTTCAATACCTAACTCGATGTCAGTGTTAAATGAATTGCTACCGTTGATGATTGAATTAACTTTACGAAAAGAAGTTGGAACTGTTAATTTGACCAATCCTGGATTAATTACCCATAATGAAATTTTAGAAATGTACAAAGAAATAGTAGACCCTGATTTTAGATGGGAAAACTTTACACAAGAAGAACAAAATACAATCTTGTTGTCAAAACGATCTAATAATTGTTTAGATACACATGTGCTTCAATCTTTTTTCCCCCAAGTAAAAACAATCAAAGAATCGGTTCGAGATATGTTAACCCAGATGAAGTTATCGTGAATATTTGCCTGTTTTGAAAAAAGAATCAAGAACAAATAATACAAATACTCCTAAAAATACATAGAGTATTAATTCTTCAGTAACTTGTCCGGTTTTTTCATCTTTTTGTTCTTCTAACAAATAAATCATGTAATTTAATTTTTCAAGGAGTTGTGCATCTTTATTAGGATTATATTCAAAAGGTTTATCATAGATTGGATATTCAGAATCTTCGCTAAATGGTTTTTGGAATGTTTCTTTCTCCATTTTTTCCTTTTCTTTTTCCTTTTCTTTTTCTTTTTCTTTTAATTTATCCATTCCTTTCTTAGGCATATAATTATGCAATTCATCATCATCATCTTGTTGTTCTAGTTGGCGTGTACTTAATAATTTAGGACGTGTTTTAGTTTTTATATTTATTGAATCATCATGAGGAAATGGTGAAGACCAATTCATTAACATTGTATATTATTTTAATAGATTAAAATAATATACAAATACTGAATTAAGGAATATAAAAAATAAAGTAATTATATGATTCTAGACATTTTTATTAGCGTTGTATTGTTGATTTTTATACTTTTTCCAAAATTACTAAAATCTATGAATACACCTGTTGGTAAACTATTATTTTTGGTCTTGATTTATTTCATTATAAAACAAAATGATATTTTAGGAGTTGTTGCTGCAGGTATTTTTATGATTCATGTAATTCAACCAACTGAATCTTTTTCACCTAAACATAAAGGAAAACCTTCTTTATTACCGATGGACGAAACGATACGACCTAAAGATTCAAATCTTATGAGTGTAAAAAGAAATAGTATTGCTCCACCTGGTGAAGAAATATATGGGTCGATTGATGGTCCTGTTGCCAATAATACAATTGGAACCTATTCACAAATTAATCTATAAATAATATATGATTTTACTTTTTTTTGTAGTGTTACTAGTGTTACTCTCTATGCAATTCAGAAAAGAACCGTTTTGTACTAAAAAATCCGTGTTTGAAACATTTATGAATATGTCTTCGTTGAATATTGTAGACGGTTTGCATAAAAGTATTCATCCTTATATTCCTTATAAACAACAATACTACAAATGGAAAAGATATTTACGTAAATAATCTAATGAATGTATATGAAAAAAACATGGAATCTACTTCACGAAAATTTAAATGTACTTAACAATTCTAAATTGTTTACAGGACTTATCATGATATGTTTAAACATTGGGTCTAAATTTATTACGGTAAAACTTTCCCCATCACAAGAAGAATTCATGAAAAATTATGTTGCTAGAGAAGTCCTTATTTTTGCAGTATGCTGGATGGGTACAAGAGACATTTTAACTTCACTTCTATTGACAGGAGCATTTTTTATTGTAACGGAATATTTGTTTCATGAAGATAGTTCTTTATGTGTTGTTCCCAATTATTTGAAAAAAATTAAAAATGCACTAGATACAGATGGTGATGGCATTATTTCACAATCAGAAATTGACAATGCTATAAAACTGTTGACCAAAACAAAAAAGGCTCATACATCTAAAGAAAAAGAAAATGTATTTAAAACATTTTCAGCAAATAAATATTGATTTTATTTTTCAATTATAGAAAAATATAAAATGAAAAAAATAGAACAAGATATCATCTATCACCATTTTATTCAGAAAATTCTTGACCAATTACCTATTTGTTCTGATGTACAATTAGGTATACTTTCCTATCTATCTAACCCACCTAAAATATGTAAATTATTATCTTACAAATTAATACGATTAGGCAACGTTAAACATCCAACTTCTCTTGTACGTAAATCAATCCAAATCGATACTTGTACATCTTTGTTAAAATCATTTGATAGTATATGGGATTTATTTTCAACCTTTTTAATCAAGGATGATGATAAAGACATTATAGAATATTGGTACAATAGATGCAAAATTTAATATTTAGCAATTGTATGGAATTAGCAATCCCAATTATAGCATTAGGTGGTTTATATGTGATTTCTAACCAAAAAAATAAAAAAGAAGCGTTTCACATGCCTACACCACAAATTATGAGTAAATACAAATCTATTCCCCGTGAAAATAAACATTTTGTCCCACCACAATCAGAATCTAATTCAGAATATACAGATTTAGCAGGAAGAACCATGAACATAAATGATAAAACAAAAAATATGGTTCCTTATTTTGGAAAAACAAAAAATATTGGAAATAATTCAAAATCAAATGATGAACGAGATTATACTTTAGATAATTATACAGGTACGGGAAGTTTGCAAATAGCTAAAACTGAAACAGCACCGTTGTTTAAACCACACGATAACATTCAACATGCGTATGGTATGCCAAACCAAACTGAATTTTTACAGTCCAGAGAAAACCCATCTGCGAATATGCATAATGTAAAACCATTTCAAGAAGAACGTGTTGCGCCTGGATTGAACCACGGGTTTACATCTCAAGGTTCAGGCGGATTTAACGCTGGGATGGAAGCCCAATCACAATGGTTACCCAAAACAGTAGACCAATTGCGTGTTCTTACCAATCCTAAAGAATCGTACGAATTGGCCAACCATCAAGGCCCTGCCATTCACAATGTTACTAATCTAGGAAGTATAGGAAAAGTAGAAAAATATTTACCAGATAAATATTACGTAAATACACCTGACCGTTATTTTACAACTACAGGTGCAGAACAAGGAGGTACATTGCGGTCGATTCAACCTAACCCTACTATTCATCGCGCAACAACTAGTCAATCTTATGCAGGTGTAGCAGGAAATGCTGCCGGTGGCGAAAAACAAGGTCAACCCGGGTTGTATCGGGTAGACCACCGGCAACAATTGAAAACAAATCATTTAAATCCTGCAACAACTTCAGTCGACCATAGTAATTTGAATGCAGTGACACAATCCATTGAACTATTACCAAATAATCGTAGTACTACCAAACCTGAATCATTCAATATCATATCAGGGCTCGTGAACGCAATTACTGCTCCTATTACTGATATTCTTCGTCCTACCCGTAAAGAAGAGTTTGGGTTGAGTCGTGTTGGTGCGTTAGGTAGTTCAATTCCACAAAATACTCTCCCCCAATCCGATAAAGTTGCTTCTACCATGAAAGAATCGACTACGTACAGTCCATACACAAAAGGTCAACGTGCTTATCAACCGGTTACCTTAGGTGCTTATCAAGTAGCTGAAGAACAACCGATTTCCAACCAACGCGACACCACAAACGCTTATTATTCGGGTATAGCAGGTAGTACTATGCCTGAACAAAGGTCTTACGGTGCCGAATATAATTCTACCATTAATTCTAGCCGAGGCAACGAAGATAGAATTGCAATGGGTAATACTCAACGGTTTGTTCCCATTATCAATCAATCTACCAACTCTACCAAATCCTCTACCCATACTTCTTACAACGGCATGCCAAGTGCAGTTGTAAGTACAGTTCCTAATGCAGACCAGTTTGGAACACGAGCTCCACAATCCTATGATAACACCGATCGTTTTAATCCATCATTATTGGAATCATTAAAACAAAATCCTTACACGCATTCCATTACCCATAATATGTAAATTATTCATAATAGGAAGGTATATGGATTAAGACAAATTTTTGTTGTTCTCTATCATAATCCATGATAATCGTTAATTGAATTATATTCAACGTTTCTAGTTGAAAGAGTAAAAACAAATATTCTATGTATCCTTCATCGTAATACATATGAGATGGTTCCAGTATAGTTTCACCATCTTGACTATAAAGGATTAGTTTACACTCTACGCTGTGAGAGGTTTTACTAAAATGTATAGATAATTCTTCGTTAGGTTGAAGCTGAATATATATACATTCTTGTAGTAGTTTAGAAAAAATATGTGATTCCATATAATATGTTTTTTATTTATATTTTTTTCCATACTTCAAAAAAATGGGTGTAACAAGGTCCCCATCCACCATTTTCATGATACATTCTACTAAACTTATTTTTTATTAATATGTCATCTATATATTTTTTATGAGATATATCCCAATAATCATTTTCCATTATAATTAATTGAATATTATTCAAAATTTCAGGCATATCCATTAAAATATAATAAAATGCTCCTTCACAATCTAATACTAATGTATCAAATTTTATATTATATTTTTGTTGCAATGCATCAAATGAAATTGTATTTACCCAATTATATCCTTCCTGTAATACATCACTTGGTATAGTTTCCCAATTTTTTTGAATTAATTTTCGTTTGGATAATGCTGAATTTTCTATATGAAAAGAAAAATGATTTAAATTTCTATTTTCTAGTAATTGATTTGCTATAGATGTATCGGGTTCTAATGTTACTAACTGATTATCATTAGTTAGAATAGATGCAATAACTAACGAATTTCTTCCTATATTTCCTCCAATTTCTAATACCTTTTCATGACCTTTTAAAAAACGAACCACCATTTGTTGTTCAGGTATTTCTTCATTGAAATAACCATATTTTATCACTAATCGTGATTGTATATTTAATAAATTTTCATATATATTACGAACTGTTATTGCATCTGTAAGTGTATTTATATGTATTTCTAACGTATCATTGTATTCTGTTGTAATATTTTCATTTACTATAAATATTTTTTTTAAAATTCCATATAAAGGGTCACCAAAATAGTATGTTCTCCTGAAATCTCCATCAGGAATAGTAATTATATTATTATTCGTTAATTTGGATAAACAACTATCAGTAACATCAATTCTAAAATTTTCAATACCGTATAATATTTTCATATTATTTATATCCCCAGAAAATGTATTATATTTTGTATTTTCTAGATAAATACCAATAACATTAAGGGGTATTTTACGACTTAGAAATATATTTGTTTGTTTCCATTCTTCACATCCGACAGTTTCTGGTTGTATTTTATCAAATGCATTTAGAATAATTATACTATGATTAAAAATGAATAACATATCATCTAATATAACATCCTTTTCTTCATTTGCATACCAACATTCATGTATATTTTTCCAACCTCCTTCTCCCATGATTGACATACCATATTTAATTTTTTTAGGTCCATGATATACTCTAGCTCGTGCATTAATTGCATTATCTGCAAGTATATCAAAATTAATATTTTCTAGTAATTTTATATCTGGTCTTATTTTCATATACCAATCATAATTTAAGGATGATTTATAATCGGTAATAAAATCACATATTTTACTAAGTTGTCGTTTTGTATTTATTATTTTATATTTAAATGGTATAATATCTTCATAATTAATAAATTCAGTTTCTTGATTTGTTATACCACAATATTCTACTTCTATATTTTGTTTTTTTATATAATTATTTAAAATTATTATATTATCACACCATTTTGTATTGAATTCATGACCACACAATATTATTAATAATTTCATATAGTATGATATTATTTAGTTTTAAATATAAATAATATCATAGTATAGTATGCCTAGTTTAAAAATGTATCCTATTACACACGGAATAAATAACGCTAATTTTAGAAAAGGTGGTAGTTCTAAAAAACATAAAAAAAATAAGAAAAATAGAACACGTCGTAAATAAAATTGATTTAAATCGGTTATATCCAATAAGAAATAACCAATGAAAGTAACTGCTATACTACTATCTATTATGCTTTCCGTTTCAGCTCTAGAACCTAAATTATGTAAGAATTGCAAACATTTTATACCCAATCCTAGAGATATTAAATTCAGTAAATGTTCATTGTTTCCCAATATACAAGAAGAAAAATATACATTGATTGATAATATCGTGTTTGATATACCTGTTGAATATTTTTATTGTTCTATAACAAGAAATTATAATGATATGTGCGGCAAAAAGGGGAAAAAATATGAAGAAAAATAAACTTAAATCTATTATAGTAACTATTCTAATGAAAATAGTTGCTATACTACTATCTATTTTTTTATCTACATTAGCATTTGAAACTCCGCAACTATGCCTATTTTGCAAACATTGTATACCTAACAACAAATTTAGTAAATGTTCTTTATTTCCAAAAATAAAAGACAATGTAGTGTTACTAAATAAAGACAATAAACCGATGTATTATTATTGTCACACAGCAAGAAATATGAATGACATGTGTGGAATCGAAGGAAAACTGTTTGAAAGTTAAACAATATTAGTTACATAAGGTTTGTAAAAAGGAAGACTGTACCCAGAACTATATCCTACATTAGACAAATATTGCGTGTTTCCACCGCGTTGTCTGCGGCTTTTTCTGTTTCTACTTTTATTTTTATTTCTAGTTTTCCGGTTTCTCAAACTTAATCTATTTCTCATGTATTTCACCTATATTTTTTTTAATTTCAGAAGTTGAACCTCCAAAAATACTTCCGGCTATTTGACCTAATAGCAAAGCAAGACAAATACCTATAATTATGAATACTACACTCCATAACCATTCTAAATTTATTGGTTTTTGAACAGGTTCTTGATATACTACTTCAGAATCTTCATCGGTAGGTTGACAATCAATGTATATTTGTCCATCTCCTGCAAACCCATTTTCAATTGTACCTTTTTCATTGAAAAAACTTTTTCCTTCATGGATTGGTATATAGGCATCATGAATTAAATTGCCTAAATTATCTATAATTTCTTTTCCTACTGTTATACTTCCATGTTTATGGTGAAAAACTACGTATTGTGCATTTGCATCGGGTTGACATGTTCCATAAGGTAAAGGACCTACATAGGAAAAATAAGAACTTTTAGGAATTAAATTATTAGCATTGAAATCTTGGATGTTTAACGTCATTGCTTCACTTGAATTTGTTGTATGTTTTACAATATCTTCTACTAATGTACTTGCTTTATTTGCACTATTTGTTTGAGATATAGTAATGGGAATACAAATAAGAAGACCATTTCTACCTCCTGAATGTGCAATAATTAATTCTGCTTCCGCATATACCCCATCATAGGAATGAATAGATGGTTTAAAAATACGAATTTCGGTAGGAGTATAAGGGACAGAATTAAACATTACGTCACTTTTTCCATCATAGGTAATAATCAGTTGGTCTTTTGCATTTCGCAGTAAACAACTACTATTTCCGTAATTGTACCATAATTTACATTTTAAATTACATTTATCTGTTTGTTGGCGTACAATATTGATGGGTACATTGCATGACATACATATTCATTACTTTTTATTTTTAAAGGCATTTTGTAAAAATCCTTCGGGTAATTGTTTCAACATAGAACTTGCCTGTTTCATTAAAGGTCCTAATTGTCCAGCCAATTCGTGTAATTTATCTTGTCGTTCCATCAACCCATTGGCGGTAGACGTTAACCCTTCTAACGTATTTGCATTCATTGGCGCGTATGCTGCATTATCTGCTGTAGAACTTGCCTCTTTATGAGGTAAAGGTGTTTCAGTTGATTTTGTTACTTTTGTATGCTTTTTGGATTTAGGCTTTTTTTTATTTTCTAAGCCTTCCTGTAAGAATTTACTAGCACGAAATACGTTTGCACTTATAATGGCAATAACTAACGTTAAAAGAGGACTTACTTTAAATATAGTAGCTACAAATGCTGCCAACGAAAAAAATATAAGAGAATTCCAATCATGAGCAGTCACAAAAGCAACAATGTTAAAGACTGCAATCGCAAGAACAACGTAGAATGCAATATTTGTAGTTTCTAAAGAACCTCCACGTTTTTTCATAGTATAGGATACGATAAAAAATTGATTTTATAAAAGGAATAAACTTCTTTTATAAAATGTATGTGTTGGCAACTAGTTTTGAAGGTGAAAAATACCATGTAGTCGATAATATATGGAATCCTGAAGAATTTTATACAAATCAACATGTGAAACGGATGCATCGTCATTCGTTACGCCTAGATATCATTGATATGGTAGAAAAGGAAAATTATGACATTTGTATTTTTAAAACATTTTGGTTATCTATTTTTCAACGAAAAGTACGACATCTGCTTTTTCGCGATTTGTAACCACCTCTTTTTTTTGATTTTCGATTGCGACGGGAGCGACGACCGCCGGCTTGAATATTAATTCTTCGATATACATCTGGACCTCCTCCTGCATTTAACATAAGTACTTGAAATCCACTTACTTCACCAGTAGCACGGTTTCTAAATACATCGGTTACTCTAGCTCGACGATTTCCTTTAGTAGTTATAATAGGTTTTTGGTCTACATCAGGTTGTCCTTCTGCTTCAGCGGCTATTGCATCTACTCTTGCTGCGTCTGCATCGGAAAGAGCAATTGGGCGTGGAGCAATAGGTCCTACGGGAGCAACAGGAAATAGTGGGGCTGCTGCAGGACCGCCACCAGGACCACCAATAGGAAGAGGAGCTGGTGGAGGTGCACCTATTGGACCATGTGGATAATTAGCAGGTTGGTTAGGAAGAGCAGGAGGTAATCCATTGTACGTAGGGTCTGCTAATGGTAATTTACGTAATACAGGTTCAAATTGTCGTAAACTGTCAAATATAGCTAATCTGTCCACATCACTGTTTGCTCGTTGTAATGCTTCTTGTACTTCCATAAATTTTCTATAAATGGTTTGACCTTCACCTGGGTCAATATCGCCTGCAGCTGCAGCTGCAGCAATAGCAGCTGCAACTTGAACATCATTTAAACTATAAACAAAATAATTAATCCAATCATTTAAAGTAGCTACAAATGCACCCTGACGTACATTATATGCCGCCAAATCGTTATCTACTTCAGCTATTTTAGCAGTTATATCAGCATACGTTACAGGATTAGGAATAGCCATACTATATTAACATATAATTATTTTGCTAAAGCGTGAACCAATTCTTGAACGCCTTTTAATTTTGTTAATAATTCGGTTTGTTCATGTTCTATATGTCTTAATCCCGTATCCGATAAAAAATTACGTTCGCGAATATCTTGTAAATGTTCTAAAATACGTTGCATTTGTTCTTGTTGTGTTTCTTTTTGGGTTTGTAATTTTTTATACAAGTCTTCATAATCCGCAATCACATGCTTTAATAATTCATTATCTTCTGCTCGTGCTTTAACCCGTTGCATATTTTCTTTTAACGTATGGATAGATTGACATGTACGATGTGTGCCGTTTGGACACCGATGTATAGGTACACATTTATCATCTTTTTTATAGGACCCAATAGGGCATCTACCGCCTATCATATAAAATTGATATATTATTTTTAATCATGTAAAACGACAAAATGAATCGTGCACTTCTAGAAGAACAAGATTGGGAGTATGATGAATCTCTGCGTATCGATAGAGAACGGGAAGAAGAATTTTTGCGTGAAGCTTTTGCTATACCTAAAGTCGAAGCTAAAGTCGAAGCTAAAGAAACTAAAGAAACTAAAGAAACTAAAGAAACTAAAGTAGAACCTGATGAAGAGCCAAAACTAACAGCATCTCAACTTCGAAACGCACGAATCCAATTTTATGAAAAAAAAATTGATTTAAAAAAATATAGCTAGTAAATGTATCCAATGGCTACTTACGTTGATGCTACCGCCCCTAACACTGTTTCCGCCGTCTCTTTTGGTGAACCTAAGACCAATGCGAGCGGAGGCAAGAATGTCGCACTGTTCCATAATCGTGCGATTTACACTTTTACGACCCCGATGGTCCCATGTTACGGAGTAAATGAAAATAATTTTGATGGAAAGGCACCAACTTACGATATTACAATTCAGCTGGGCAAGGATGATGAATCGATGGCGTTTATCCAGAACATGTTGAACCTTGAACGATTGATTAAAGAAGAAGCATTGAAGCAATCACGCAAGTGGTTTGGCAAGCAGCTGTCTGAGCTAGTGCTTAGTGAATTCTGGACTCCGTTTGTAAAGTTTCCTAAGAACAAGGAGACAGGTGAAGTTGACTTGACCAAGTCTCCTACACTTCGTGTAAAGTTGTCCTATTTTGACGGAGCGTTCAAGTATCTTGAAGCCTACAACGTATCCAATCAGCTTATCTATCCTAAGAACGATGGTGTAACACTCCAGGACCTAATTCCAAAGGGCTCTGAAGTCAAGTGTCTTGTTCGATTGAATGGTATCTGGTTTGCAGGTGGTAAATTTGGATTGACCGGTAAGCCAATTCAAATCATTGTTCGCCCCAAGGCACGCATTATGCCGGGTGTTTGTCAAATGATGATGCCTTCAGTTTCATCAACGCCAGCTGCTGCTCTAGAAGAAGATACTCCGACTCCTCCAGTTGCCAAGTCAACGGAAATGAATGTAAGTGTAGAAGATTCTGATGATGAAGACCCTGATAAGGAATACGCATCTACTCCAGCAGAAACAACTGAAACAGAACCAGTTGAACCAGAAACATCAGAAGCCGTCACTGGAGCATCTCCTCCTCCAGTCAAGCGTCGGCCTCGTGTTGTAAAAAAGGATTAACGTCTTGTTGTCATTGCTGTGTTAGCTCTTGCTCCCATACTTTCACCTCCTGCCCCCCCTTTGTAACTACGTCTACGTCTAGACTTTCTATTTTTTCTGGATTGCTGTTTGCGACGAGTGCCACCAAGTTTGAACAAATTGAACATAATTATAGGTTAGAAAATAATTTTTTAAGTTCAGTAAATTGTCTTTTTTCGGAAAAAAGTTCAATGGTATCTAATAAATTTTTGGGTCGAATAATTTGACGAATGTTTTTTTTTGTTTCTAAAACTATTTCATCCATTTCTTCTAAAGAAGGAAGAAATGTATCTTTTATTAATTTATCTACTATTTTATCTAAAGTTGTATACGATTCATGTATTTGTTTAAAATGGTATGCATAATTGTACGCAATATGCAAATCACTCAACGGTTCTACTAAATAAGGAAAATCATAGTCTTTCACTTCTTGTAATTCATGTACAAAACTTACTTTTTTTATTTTTTGTATAGAATAATATACTTGAAATGCTTTTACATAATATTTAGCCATAGTATAGTGTAATTGTTGTGTATTTGAATATGTTTTACCTTTAAATGTATGTCCTTTATGTTGCATTTTTATAATGGTTAATAATTCTGCAGCAAGTTGATTAGAATAAGTTACATTCATATTTTCGTCACTTTCATGTAAAAAATCTATTAATTTTTTTTCTACTATATCCATACACTATTTGTGTACATTATTTTAAAATTGAAAAATAAATGAAACAATATTTAGTTATACAATGGATTCTATCTTAGAACAATTCAAACCTACTTTACCTTATAATGAAATATCCGATGCAGAATCTTCTGAATGTTGCAGTAGTTGCAGTTCCCATACACGAATGACCGAAGATGGGTTTATGGTATGTTCTAATCCAGTATGCGGGACAGTATCTATTCATGTCATTGACGATGCCCCTGAATGGCGTTTCTACGAAGAATCATCTACCAATCCAACTCGGTGTGGGTTACCTACAAATCCACTTTTACCTAAATCATCGTTTGGGTGTAAAATAGGTCGAAGTGGAAAATTATCGTATGAAATGCTTCGTATTAGTCGTTGTAACGATTGGTTATCTATGCCATACAGTGAAATTGCAAAATACAATGCATTTCAGTATATTAATTTGATGGCTTCTAACGCAGGTATTCCTAAACGAATTGTGGATGAAGCATGTTCTTACCACAGTCAAATATCAGGACACCAAACATTTCGAGGGTTGAACAAAGATGGAATTATTGCAGCATCAATTTACATTGCATGTCGAATTGAAAATTATCCTAGAACAGCAAAAGAAATTGCACGAATGTTTCATTTGGACAGCACAAGTGCTACTAAAGGATGTCGCAATGCAATGACCATCATCAATGAACTAGAACAAAATAAAGTAAATACATCTCAAATCAAATATACGAATACTACCCCCTCCTCTTTTATTCCACGATACGCAAGTCAGCTACATATGGCAAGTAATTATATTAAATTGGCTAATTTTATTGCTATGAAAATTGAAAAAAATAATATGATACCTGAACATACGCCCAATTCAGTTGCTGCTGGAATTATTTACTTAATATCGAATGAATTTGAGTTGAATATATCTAAAAAGGATATTCAACTGATTAGTGATATTAGTGAAGTGACTATCAATAAATGTTTTAAAACCATCGAGCATATCAAATCAATGCTAATACCTTCCAATGTTTATGCAGAATTTAAATCAAGGACGTAATGTAGGATTTACACATAATTCTTCTGTAGAGTACACTTGTGTTTCACATGGTGTTTTTTTGTCTACCTTTACACAACTTCTTACCCCTTTCCATTCGCCTACATAACAATATCCGCCTTGAATAGTACTTGAACTTTCATCCGGAGCAGGTGTTTTTACACGAGGTTTAGGTTTTCTAGATAATTTATTCACTACGGTTTTTGAACCTATGGATGTTTCATCCACTATATTTTTACTTAAACTAGAAGAAAATGTAATAAGTAAATCTATTGTATTTCTTGCAAATTCTATAAAATCAACTATGATAGAAAAGTAAGGACTTACAAAATAATAGACTAATCCAATAATAATACAAATAACAATATAATACCCTCGGTTAGATGGTTCAGGTATTGGTTGCACGTCCATATATTAATCATATGAAATTAATATTTACGACTTTTTCTTTTATTTTTTCTATTTTTTTTTGTTTTATTTTTTCGTTTACCACCAATTTTTTGTCCTGTATTAGCTTGAGCTTTAGCTGCACTATCCATACGTAATTGGGCAGATATTAACCTCTCATTATTTGTATTTGGATTCTCAGGAGACACTTGATGTCTTGCATTCACTGTTTGTGGTACGACTACACCTGCTCCACCTGTCTGTGATATTTTACTTTGAGTAGCTATACGTGCATTCATTTGGTTGATTGCATTTTGTTTAGGAGTTGCTCCATTGGTATCATACACCTTTTGCGAAAAATCTCTCATAATCTATTGTGTTATTTTTTTAAATATAGAATATGTTTAGTAAAATATGAACGATAACGAAAAATATCAATTACAGCAAATGATTGAACAAAATAAGGTAATTGATAACACGAATGTTCTTCGTGAATTAAAACACAGTTCGGAAATTAGTAAATGTGTTTTAAAAATGCTCGAATTAAAAAATTCACATCATGAATTATTACAAACAAATAAGCCTAAATTTGAAGAACTTGTCTTAAAAGAATGCAGTTTTCTTTTTTTCAATTACATGCAATTATACAATACCATATTGAAAGAAAATTTGGATATGGACATTATGAATTCATTATTAACTACATTAAGAAAAATCGAAAATGGTGAATGCGACCAACATGAAGGAAGTTATGAAGTAGGAAAATTATTAAAAACCATTTATATTGACGGAACTCTAAAAGATATTCAAAAACATGACGAAGAAAATAAAATAATATTCAAACAACCAAAAACAATTCAATGGTCTGAATATAAAAAAAATATGTAGTATTACTATATGGTATTTACTAGTTCAAAACTTGGTGGTGGATTTAACGGAATTTCTCCTAAGGCAACATTGACTACGCAACAAGGTAATTCAAATGTAGCACCTTTAGGTGAAGCAAGCCAAATACCTTTAGATAGAATGTATCTTCGTAAAGCATTTCCTACCAATACATTTAGAAATAAATTTATTTTAACCAATAAATGGGCCCAAACACCTTTTCGTGTTGCAATGAACGCAGGTGATTTACTTCTTCGGCAATCTGAACCAGGAGGAACCAACCAAATAAAAGGTTCTGTAGGTATTGGTCAACACAGAAATACGTTGGGTTCTGCTGATGGTGTTAAAAGAGGAGATGGTGCTTCCGGAAATCAGCATTATGTCTATGATTCTTCTGTATACACTACTTATAAACGTAGACTTTCTAAAAATAAAAATTATAACGATTCCAGTTTTGGGGGTGATGAAAATCATTCTACTTTTTCACCTATTATGGCGGTTCGACGGCGTTAATTTAAAATATATACATATTCTATGAGATCGATTGGGGTTCATCGCGAATCCATTACTACACTTGCTTCCGATACAAATTCGCATGACCAAGATTTTGCAGTACAACGTGAAAAGGCGCGTCAACATGTAAGAGAAAATATGATTAAACAGGACAAAGTTAAAAAAGTTGGGAATTTAGATAGTTCGCAACGAACATCTATCATTTCATCCGATTTAAGCAGACCTACAATAGAGAGAACTGCCTATGCATTAAAAGATGGCAATGATGTAAAAGCTGCATTATCTCGTGTTAGAAACAAAGGATGTGTACCTCCTAAAAAAAAATAGTAAATATATATGTCGAGAAGAAAATCCTTACACTATGGCTCCTATTTAGCTAAAATGAAACAGTCTATATAGATGGAAAGGTATAAACCACATCAACATATGAAAAAATTTAAAGAATGGAGAACTAAAAATCTAAAGGAGTCATAACAACGAAAAAACCTTTATTGGTCTACTTTTTATTAAAAATTTAACGAATTTTGCATCATAACATATTTAAAATAATATTCAGGAAAACTATATATATTAGATGTTGGTAATGAGGATAATTATTATTTTTGTGTAATCCTAGAGGTATTGATATAACTACAAATTATTAGTTAGAATTTATTCAAGGAGATAAAAGTCTCTGTTACTCTCGGGTTACTTTTTCATAGTATTACGAATGAACAAGAAAACTAATTTAGACTATTTTACCCAATACATTTTTGTGTATTGAAACACGAAGTAATACCGACAATGATAATAGAAGGTTACTCATTACCGTAGTAACATGAAATAATTAATTGCACTATTTAACAAATATAATTTTGTATAGAAAGTATTAATTTAGCTATAAAGAGGAATATTGTATACGAATTATTTGCAAAAAATTAAAATGCTAATATATGGAATCAAAATTAAAAACTTTTTCAAACAATTCAGATAGAATTCAATATCTTCAACAACAAACGAATTATAAAGATGTCAAAAAATTACCTACCTATTATCCATCTTATGCATTTAATTTATCGTTAACCAATGGATATAAAAAATGTAAATGTCCTAACTTAATTCGGTATTAAACTATTTATTACTTTCATAATAAAGATTTTATTATGTTGGTATACGGAAGTCTGTTAAATCATTACTGGTTTGAATTACTTTAATTTAATCTATTTTTGAGAGATTAAAGGTTTCATAATTTATTTGTATAATATATGAAGTTTTGTTTTAATCTAGATGGAAATAAAAAATGTTGGCCTCTACCTAAATTACCCAATGGAACATTAAAGCCTAATAATGGAAACATGTCAACCAAAATGCGACGTTCCCTACAAATTAAATCACAAAAATTTAATGGTTCTTATTTTAAAAAGGGTGAAGGACCAAAATAAATTATAAAAATATATTATTTATTATATGTATAATTTTAATTACGACTGTAATGAAACAAAATGTTGTAACGAACCTGGAGGAATTACAGGGTCGGTTCAACATAATGGTGGGAACAATAGATTTGCAGGTAATAATTTATTTCGATATTATGATTCAGATAGAAGTAGTGCACATGGAACATTTACAGTTGAGGCAGGGCATACAGCTGTTACCGGAATTAATACATTATTTAACAATGAATTACGTGTTGGAAAAAAGTTATATATTAATTTAACTACAAGTATAGGAACGATACATTCTATCGTAAATAATACTACTTTATTTCTTACCGAAAATGCAGACCTATCTTATACAAATAACTCTTTTTTAACAAGTAATTATAACATATTACAAATGGATGGAGATTTTTTACCTTCTGAAACTAATATACATTCATTAGGAAATTCTGAAATGTACTGGAAATCGTTACATGTTGGACCCGATACAATTACATTACATAATGGAACCACCCAAACTGCTAATATTTCATTAACCAACAGTAATATCATTTATTTAGATACAGGGTCATCCGTACCATATAATATTATAGGCCAAGATGTCACTCCTGGAGGAAATGTAAATGGGTGGAAATTATATACAGATGGTACACCTGGTACAGATACATATGATTTATTAGCAACAGAAGTGAATATTATTCCAGGGTCACCTATTATTTCAGAAACATATTCATTGATTCGTGGAAGAACTGGGTCAGGTAATGGAGCCACTGGAGTAACAGGTGCAACAGGTGCAACAGGTGCAATAGGTGCAACAGGAGTAACAGGAGCCACTGGAGTAACAGGAGCCACTGGAGCAACAGGAGCCACTGGAGTAACAGGAGTAACAGGAGCCACTGGAGTAACAGGAGCCACTGGAGTAACAGGTGCAACAGGTGCAACAGGAGCC
>Ga0114960_10000268_pt1 | contig 43004 bp, 77 predicted proteins | sample C_130625_MF_Meta_FD_92637 | JGI IMG/M metagenome (GOLD analysis project Ga0114960, IMG submission 92637) | Freshwater microbial communities from Lake Croche, Canada to study carbon cycling - C_130625_MF_MetaG | ecosystem: Environmental > Aquatic > Freshwater > Lake | place: Lake Croche, Canada...
GTAGCGATGCTGGTCGAACCGATCAGGGCAACAACTCAATTATCATCAATGCCACTGGAAGTGCGTTGAATCAAACAGTAGCCAACACATTCACAGTTAAACCAGTAAGACAAGCCAATACAGCAAATGCCATGTATTATGATGCATCTACCGGTGAGATTACATATGACACTGCCGGCGGCGGTGGTGTTAATACAGGCAACATTACATTTAATGCGGCCAATATCTCAACTAATTTAGCAAATACCAATATTCAAATAATTGGTAATGGTACTGGCAATATTAATATCAACTCCGACGGTAATACCTGGACCTTTGACGCCACTGGCAACTTGACGTTCCCCACAAACAATTTAATTATTATGCCCAAGGTGGTTGCTTTTAGCAACGCGGCTGTTGTATCATCTGCAAACAACTTGATCACATTGTCAACTGGAGCCAACGGTGGTTTATCATCACTCTGGGTAGAAGATTACGCAAACATCGGTACCAGTAACATAGCGGCTGTGTATGCTAACCCTACTATAGGATCAAAAATTGTTAGAATAGCAGTAGGACAAAATGGTGGAGCCGGTCCTAAGCTATGGGACTTTGATCGTAACGGTAATTTAAGTGCTCCTGGGGCTATGAGTGCTGTTGGTAATGTCACAGCCAATACATTTGTTGGCAGTGGCTCAGGATTAACTGGTGTAGCAAAACAAACCACTGGCTTGTGGACGGTAACGCCAGGCACTAACACCTACAGCTTTACTGTCCCATCTGGAACCTATGCCATGTGGGTCTCAGGTAACATACCCAACGGTATTATTGTGTGGAATGCCACAGCTACTATCACCAATACCAACGTGCCTGTGGTAGGACAACAGTATGCTTGGGTTTACAATGGTGGTGGAACGCCTATTGATTTTGTCAGCATACCCAATCAGTTTGTTGGCACTGGTAACGCTATAGTTAGGAGTAATACTGCTCCTAGTAGTACTACCAATAGATTTGACTTTAGTATTAACAACACCAGCGGCGGTAATGCCAATGTGAGTTACGGTTACACAGCACTTTAATTTGCTAGCGTAAACTAGCAATATAGCCAAAATACAATAAATACATTATATTTTAAAAGGAAACAAAGTATGGCTATCGGACCATTAATAATCGACGCAGGAGTTAGCGTAGGAGCTGGAATCACTTTTTTTGGCGGCCCGTATGGCGTTGTCAGCTACCCTGAAATGCCACCGCCTGTTATTGCGGGATATAATACAGAAGACCCTAATGCCATAATCAATGGGTCTATCGGAATCACGATTGTTGATAGTGCTCAATCAGGCATAGCAATATACGGCCTAACGGGCGATAACTTAACATTTTGCCAAGCGTTAACTGTTGGCGAATACTATGTCGTTAGATTTGGCACGGGCAGTACAAATTTCACGGTTGATTGCCAAGTTACGCAGCTCCCAGACCCAGGTAACGATTTGCCTTTAATATTCTATCTAGACCCTGGTGTAACTTACCCCGCTACATGTAATTACCCATTTTATATTCTCTAAGGAAATCAATCATGAACACATCAGAACCAACTCCTCCAATGCCAAACCCAGGCGACCCAGGTTTCTGGGAGTGGCACAGAACTCATAAGCCACCAACTTGGCCTAAACCTTAAAGATAAATCATGTCGATAGAAATTGGCGGAAGTATTGCGATAGGCGGCGGCATTAGTGCTGGCCCAGGTGTTCGAGTTGCTTTGCCGCCCACATTAGTTCTCAATCTCGATGCCGCAAACTACATAGCCATGCCTGTGGATGGTACTGTTATAGCAGGCACAGGTGCCTACACCATAACAACACTCAACCCCGGTGGCAGTATGTCATGGTCAGCTGCCAATGGTGGTATATTCCAAAAAACTTCTCCAGTAGACACAGATTTTTTGACATTTGGTCCAGACTTCTCAGCTACAACACAGCCTTACACAGTGATGATGGTCTACAGGTCGCAACCCGCCTCACCAGGTAGATTGTTAAACGCCAACAGCGCCAGCCCAGATTGGTTAGCAGGGTTATGGTTCAATGGGGCCGCCTATGTACAAGATGTTTTTTACAATAATGCCTTTGTTGGTACTCCTACCACAGCCGACGGTGATTGGCAGTTTATATGGGCAACATATAACGGCGAAGCTGGTGCTCCATTTTCACAAATCTATGTTGCTAACTCAGCTGTACCGACAACAACTTATGATACAAATGCCTCCAACGGCGGGTTTCAAGGATTAAGATTATTTGGTAGATATCTTAACTCTACTACTAGTTCAGAGGTTCCTACTGCTGATACTGGTTTGGTCAAAGTATGGGACGGTGTGTTAACCCTAGCACAGATACAAGCACAATGGACAGCTTACAAAACAAGATTTGGATATTAAATTTTGACTAGGAAACTTTCCTAGAGATTACCAATCCCAGTGAATTAGAAATTATACTGTTTGACTTAGTTTAATCTGTTTGATGTGTTTACATTCACCCTTTTGCCATTTACTAGCAGGGCAAGTACAACTCCATGCTCCGCGATCATCAGTTACTGTATAGATAGCATTATTGCTTCCTAATACTTTATGAGTCTCTCCAACTAAAATCAATTCTTCTTTAGGGAAGAAGCCCCAAATATTATTGATCTCTTTGAACTTGCGACGACTAGCACTAAAGGGCAATGGGTTAATAAATTCTTTAAGTTCGCCTGTGCTCTTTTTTACATAAGCAAACATCTTGTCCTTTGTATCGTTAACAAAGTAAACATGATTAGGAATGTCCCAATCTGGAGTAATTTCTTGTAGTGTTTTCATTGTCGCCTTATCATTTACTTAACTACTATTATAGCAAAATAGTAATTGTTCGTCAATCTTAGTTAGCATCCACTAACTTACTGTAATCCCGCACCATTTTAACCAGTTTATCCCGATGGTTAATAATAGTATCTACCACACGAGTATATGATTGTGCGTCGTATCCGCCGATATGCCATTCGTACTCACCTATTGGGGTACGGCCTGTCTTCCAATCGTAGATGCTAGCTCTAGTACCATCTTCAAACTCTAGCATCCATTCGCAAGTAGCCTTGTCCAAGTTATAATCATTAGGACCATGATTAGGCTTTCCAAATATCTCTACAAGCTCAGCGTAGGTAATTGGGAACTCGCCTTTTAGGCTAGACATATTCATATTTTTACATTTAGTAAACTTCATCTTCTTCCTCTTCGAAGTCGGTATCGATACATACGCTACCAATTCTAATAATACCACCACTACTAAATGTTGAGAAGTCTTGTACAAACTCAACCACATGGCCATCTGTAAGATTCTCTAGTTCACTAGATGTAATGTCGTCAACAGCAATACAACCAATCAAACCAGCGTCAACTCCGTAACTGCGGCCTTGTTCATCCTTGTAAGTGCCGTCGCCCCACTTGGTAGTAAATGTAGCAAACCTACGACCATCCTTAAGATTGAATTCACCATCCAATACATTATGGCCATTAATAGTTAACGAACAAAACTCGTCCCACTCGGGATGCATAACATAGCACAAGTCACCAATATAGTATTTGCCAGCTTTCATCATTATTTGATCTCCAAGATATCATCTATCGCAAAATTATCACCATCGTAGGGCTCGCCGATATCAACTGTACCCGACATAACCATGTCGCGGGCTTGATCTTCTGACTCAGCTTCCACAGTAAAACGATAACAAACTGTTTCGCTACAAAGAATTTCAAATTTCATACTGTCACCATTTCCCACGCATAAATTCTGCGTTCAACTTCTGCGTCAATCACATCGCGAATAAGAGCTTCGGTGGCGGTTAAAGTTGATGCTTGACCAAATGCGTCAGCCAGGCCCATTAGCTCTGGCACAGGCATAGTCTTTACCATTGCTTGATATTGTTCTTTGGTAGGCATTTTATTTGACATGTCGTTTTCCTTATTAAGCTGCAACCGGACCAAGTGACACAGGCAATGCGATTTTAAGTATGTCACAGACATCAGCGAAATTACACTGAGCTTCCATACCAACATACTCGATGTCGTCAGCTTCAAACTCTTTGTAAGAGTCGTAACCCTGATCTTCGCAGATTGCGTCAGCTACTTGTTTAATGTGTTTTATTCTGTTATAAGCCATTTTGTTTCTCCTTATTCAGATAAGTTAATAATACGAGCATCATATTCCATAAAACTTACTTGTAACGGAACAAATACTTCTTTAGTAACACGGCTACCATATCCGCTTTCAATAAATTCTTTGTTGTCAAACACATCTTTACTAACACGGATTTTGAAAGCCTTGTAGCCTTGACTATTGTCGATAGCTAAAACTTTACCTTCTACGAAACAGTCACTACGACCAGCCATTGGCTTAAAATCATAAGCACGGATTGTTTGGCCTACTTTAGCGATATTTTCAAATTTCAACATTTAATGCTCCTTTTCATTTACTATACATGCAGTATAAGGGATTTGGAATATGTCGTCAACCAAAAGACTACCCGGAGCAGACCCATATAGATTGGGCCTGGTTTCGTTGTATTTCTACAACAAACTGTGTTTTTTGAGGATTTCCAGGGATTTTATAGCAGAATTAGCCCAAGAGTACTTGGTGCGTATTAATTCGCTATTTTTCATGGCCTGTGCTGATAATGCTGGATAATTATCGTAGGCCTGTTTGATTGCTTGAGCTATATTATCCGTACTCGTTACTGCCCATTTACCATAATTATTATCTGGCGCAGGATAAAATGATTGATATTCTTTACAGTCGATTGGTTCTAATTGATAATCAATTAATACACAACTTGATTTAATATCTTTAATAAACTCTGTTTGTCCTGAATAATATGTAGTAATTAATGGTAATCCACAAGCTGCAGCTTCTATTAATGGTAATCCCCAACCTTCTGCTTTGGTTGGGAATAAGAATATATCAGCACTTCTATATAATTCAGCTATTTGATTAATAGTTTGATAACCCCATATTAATCGAATATTATCGACTTGGGTACTGGCTATTTTATTATCTAATTCTATTTTCTTTAATTCAGGATCTTTAAAAAAATCTGATTTAATTATTAATTCAACATTGGGATTATTACCAAATACTCGAGCAAAAGCGTCAATACTTTCGTCCATTGATTTACGCTGTTCATATTTGCCAATTAATAAGAATCTAAATCGATCTTTTTGAGGTTTTAAATAAGGATGAAATTGATTATTATCTACTCCTTCTGGAATTACTTCAATTTGATTTAAATCTACACCATTTTCAACACATATTTTACGACCCCATTCTGTGGGAATCCATATATTATGTTGTTTAATTACTGATAATAGACTTTCGGGAATACGAGTAGATTCAAATACTGCCCAATTAATATTATATCCACGATAATAATCATTTAAATTAGCCGGGACTAATGATATATTAATATCATCCGCGGTGCTTTCATTAGCTGATTTAACGATAGCCTCTTGATCCTGAAAATTAACTAATTCAATGTAAGGCTCTAGGCCATTAATTTGTTTTAATGCTTGAGTATAATTTTGGAAATGGGTGCCTATGCCACTATCATTGGCTTGGCCTATAAGTCTAATCTTCATTAAACTTAATTATGCTAATTCTTCCCAGCTTAAAAATTGTGCGTTCTTTAATGATTGTACACGAGCAGTTGGATTTGTTTCGAATATACCGTTAGCATAGCGTACATGAATTTCTACTTGAGCATTTTCCATGCTGTCTTTCATGCCTATCTCGGCGATGAATTTCATAGTAGCACCCTCTGGAGCTGCGAACTTAACATCTTTTAATGTTAAGTCACTAACATCATCTATACTAGGAACATAATATACATGACTTGGATTAACATAAAAGAAAGGACGCTTGACAAACTTAACTAGCTTGGCAGCCGTACCGCCTTGCGATAAGTGTGCTTTCATAATAGCAGTAAACTTCTCTGCGATAGATTCAACTAATGGAGCCATTAAATGTTTTTGGGTAGCATAATTAACTACAAACCAATCACCAAATGCTCTTTGCCAGTGTGCGTTCTTTTCCATGTCAGCCATGATATCCTGACTTGTTCCTACTTTAGTATTCTTGCCCACACAGGTAAATTTCTTTGTTTTATTATCGAATACTACATAATATCTTTCGCTATCTTTGCCGCCAATTTTTGTGCCTGGCTGTTTCTGTGCTAGTTGTAACACTTGTGTGAACACTCCTTGTTTCCAATCTAAGTATTCAGGACGAGCATATTTTAAGAAAGCATCGCCACCCACTTCTAAACCTAAGTCCTTGGGACTAGGATTGTTTAATGTAATTCCCGATTTTTCTTTAACTGATACACCAGAAATAGTACTACCTACAAATTCAATATCAGCACTTGTTTCTGGATTAATATTGGCGCCGCCAGCCCAATCAAATTGTTCAACAACTTCGCCTAGTTCTTGTAATTTAGTAACAACTAATCCACGAACCGTGTTAATACCATAATCATACCAACGACTTAATAATTCAGGATTATAATTTGGTGCTAATAATGTTCGAATATCATTATATGTATCTTTAGGTTTTAATAGCATCGCTGGCGGAATTGTTTTTTCTGGTTTAGCTGGATCAAACTTCTCCGGACTACGATTACAAAAAGCTAATAATAAACCAATTTCAGAGTTATAACGAACAGCATCAGATTTGCCACCTTCATTTAATGGAGTGTTTTCAATTTCATATAATCGCATGGTTATATATTTATAGCAAAGTCTGTTATAAATATAATATACTCAACTACTATGAAAATCAACGAAATCACCGAAGCTGTACATCGCGCACAAACAACAGAACATTTAATAAATCGTATAAATGTAGCTGCCAAACTTTGCGACACAATGGGCGATTATTCCTTATTGTTTCGTGATTTTCAAACTAATGATCCTAGCTATACCGTATTGGCTAAAGTTACTAATACAATCAAAGGTGGCGTCAAAAGCGGGCAAACAGGCTATGCTCAAACTGAGATACTAGACCACCTTGGAATCGAGTATCCAGTATTCACCAAAATGATTAAACCTACTAGCAATCGCGGCCCGTTTGGCGCATCAAATATTTTCCTGCCACCTGCTGGGGCCAAAAGTTTCTGGAGTCCAAAGATCAAGGATATCGGTAGCCAACAAGTGGCAGAAGATCGCGAAGATTGGGGCGGAGAACGAGCTAAACAATTAGCAAGCACGTACAAGCCAGGATTACCTAGTGGATATACGGATCATGAAATTATATTTGATTGTGACCAATATTACTTAATTAATATACAAGCATTTTTAAAAGACTTTGCCGGACAAGCCAATAAAGAATTTATTGAAAAAAACAAATATACTAACGTGCCATTAAAAATTGATCCAGCTATATTTGATACGCATATATCTAATTACACCCAATTAGCTTGGTATTTAAGAAATACCGCTATTGATTTTTTAAATGATTATGAAGCCAAGAAAGCTGAATGGCAGAAGAAATATCCTAATTATTAATTAGCAATTCCAAATATTTTCATAATTTATTCTCTCGATACTTATGCCGGGTGGCTAACAGCATTAGATGTATCGCCTTGATATGTGCCGCCCCCGTACTTTGCGCCAAGTTTCTGTGCGACGTGTTGCCAAACTCCGTGTCCACGATCTTCTCTGGGGGAAATGACAAATGCCGTTGGTTTTCCAAATTTCTTTTCCATTGCCGCGAAGCATTGTTTTAGTATGTCAGTAACTACATTAGCACCTTTGTAACTGCTGTATGCTCGTTCAATGTTAGCTGAGATCTCTCCACCATCTGCGGTAATACCAAAGGCCATATTCAATTTTGGAGATTCAACTATATAATATCCCTCTGGACTTCTTTTAATCTTAAGCGGCGCTGTAGGATCTACAGTAGACATTATGTTCTGTATAATTCGTTTAACTGTAGCAATTGGTAATTCTTCCCCATAAATCTCAGGATCTAACTTTTTGTCTGCTTCGGCAACTAAATCAATATATTCTCTCAAAGTACGCATGGTTATATATTTAGCAATTTAGTCAAGCATACCAACCAGCAAGAACATATCTATCATTCCCGCCAACTGTATTAACTCTGTGTAAAAGTTTACTATTATCGAAATATAACATATTGCCTTTTTTTGGAACAATACTTTTCTTTTTATCAATAATCACAGTTTCGCCCCCTGAATAGTCGTCATTAAGATAGCATATAAAAACACATTTATCTCCATGATCCACATGATCCAATGTACAAGAATTAATTGGCCATTTTACTATTTGACTATTGTCCAAATACATATCATCTTTAAAATCTTTTCTAACTTGCGTGTCAATTTTATTTAAAAGAGGCTGGAATTGCGGAAATTCAAATAATCCCAAGGGAAAGGTTCCCTTATATTCAAGAATCTTATCCTGATTATCTTTGTAAAATTGTATTAATAAAGCACATTCTTCTGCTGAGAGGAAATTTGTTTTTAATTTCATAGAATATTAACAGTTCCAGATGTATATCTTGTCCTGCTTCTTTTTACCTTTGGCCTGTCCTAATTGTTGTAATAGATCTTCTTCTGTATCACAGGGAGTTAATCCATATTTAATAGCATCGTCATACATTTTAGGACTAATATTAAAACAAACAGTTCCGCCCTGTTTAATATGCTTAACACATTTAGCCCATAAAGGAATAAAGAAGTCCTCATAAAAGACCCGATCATTTTCCCAGGGCTTCATATTCTTATATAATTCCATATTAATATAAGGCGGACTAGTTAATACAAAGTCATAATTGATTTTACTATAATCCACAGTTAAACAACTATCCCAAATCATTTCTAATTTACTTGTATTTTCTACTGCGAATAGACCATTACCAAATGTTACTTTGTTTTCTAGAAAGTCCATCATGCCATCATAAGCAGGCTTCATATCTATATTAGTATCTATGCCCACATAGTCTATACCTAAACTCCAAGCCCCAAGCATACGCCCGCCCCAACCAGCTGTGGGATCTAATACGGCTGTGGCATTATATTTCTTATATAGATATTTGGCTGTAATACTTTTAAACATAACAATGCTACCAGTATTAATTCTATAGCATTCAAATATATTATTAGCAGGGACTTTACCTCCCCTATTTCTTTTACGAGTCTGATCAATTAAAAAGGCCTTTTTCGCAGGGTCAGCCCACATTTCATAAATTGTTTCCCTGGGCTTACCTGAACGCTCTCTAGTACAATGTAATAAATTAGCAAATTGATAATGATAAAGAAATCTATTTCCCGCGAAATTGTTTTCATTTTCTCGACAATCGTATCGGTTTAAATTATTTAAATCTTTATTTAATTCCTCGTCAGAAATTAATTTATGATTAACAATATCATCAATGGTAACTAGTTCTAAATTGTCATTTACTGTACGAATCTTTTTACTCATTTTTTCTCAAATAACCATAAATCTTCAAAATTACCGCCCCGCATTTTAGCCGCTTGACGACCTGTGCTTATAGCACTCCATTGTACCTTATATCTGCCAATATTAGTTAAATGATCGCTAACAATTTTCATCATATCTTCACTAATTGTAACATCTTTTTTATCTTTATTGCGATAATTCGAAATAATAAATCCCAAACGGCCATTCTTTTTTAATACTTGCTCACATATTTCGATTGTTTCTTCCCAATAACCCCGTAACCAATCCGCATAATCGGGATAATTAGTTAAACTTTGATTGGGACTGTCGTATATTTCTAAATCATAATAGGGCGGGCTGAATAATACAGCATCCACCTTGTCTCGATACTTGTCTACAAAATTAAATCTTTTCTGTAATTCCTCACTAGGACAGCAATATAAATCAATTGTTTTATCCTGTAATTCAAATATACTTTGATCCCTATATGCTTGATATGATTCGTGTAATAAACGACCATTGTCAACTACATCAGGAATTACATCTGTACTAATAAAATGTTTAAATTTAGTGCTGCTATAAAAGCCAAACTGATAAGCATTCCAACCCATTACTGGAGCAAATATAGTATCTCCTTCAAATAATTCATCTAATATTCCACGATAAGTCGCTGGATTAAAGATACTAGCACGGTTAGCTCCAATCATAAAGTCAGTCCAGAATTGATTATAATCGCCATCTAATTGACATATATGATCAAAGAACGCTGGCCCTGCTAGACTATTTCTTATTTTAAAATCCTCGAACATGGCACGTAATAATCCAAAGGTATATTCGCTGTCATTTGCGTATAATTTCCGTGTATTATAAAACTTATCGAAATTAATATTCTTACATACACGCCCATATTTAGAATTCTTTATGCCCTGGAATGTATCCGCTGTTCTAATTGATGTAGTGGGAATATCAAAATAATAATTTAATTCGTGGGGTAATTCCCCATATCTTTTAAACCACGTCTTTAATGCCACTTCGGGCTCTAATACCAGCATACGATATAAATTCCTTTTATATAATTCTAATCTTTCTGCCCTATCGTCCCTACGGGCCACACGACTAATAAACGTATTTATATCACTACGAACAACAAATTCACCTGAACGATCAGATATATTTAAAATACTTAATTTATTCGAAAAATCCTCGTAAGAAATTCCCCGATTAAACGTAAATAATCGAATAAAATCCTCGAATTTAAATATAACTGTTGTCATTTAATTCCAACGCAACATAAACATTAAATAATCCTGCTCACGGACAAATTCAAATACTCCATCCCCAATAAACCACCAGCCATCCTTTAAATGATTGTCGCACCATACGATACAAGGCGACCATCCTTGATACGGCTTCACCTCAGGAGCACGTACACTAGCTACGAATCTTTTCTCTATTTCGTTCATTTAACTGTATTTTAACATAAACCAAGTGTAATCCTCATCCCTATCAAACACATAGTAAACTTGATTAGTCAACCAGTTACCCTGCTCAACCCTACACCGGAACTTTTCACGCCAACGACCACCATATTGACGGGGTAATTCTAACGGTTCTACTGGTAATTCCCGTTTAGCCGCCCAATAAGCACGATTAAAAGGGTCCGATAATACATTAACTCTAATCATTGAAATTTTAACCTTACGAAGCTGGCCATACTCTCGTTAACGAATGTAAAAGTAACTGAAGGAGGCTCAGTTTCTATTTCCTCATAGCTAAAGTAATCCTCCTGCCTGGGCCGAAAACTCCATGTAAAATCCTTATTAGCCGCTAATCCTAGCCCTTTTAACTCCATGACTATATCATATGCTTCTGTAGCAGTATTCACAGGGACGACAACGGTATTTGACATAACCCGGCGTGGCCTTATAGAACCCGAGAACAGCGCGAAGCGCACGTGCAAAACCCGAACACTATTTCGCCCATGCCATTTCTACTTCCTCTAACTCCGGAACGATCTCACCACCATATTTCAACATATAAAATACAGCATCTGCCTCCTGATCAAACTCTATGTAATGCTCTTGTACATCTCGGGGTACACCTAACATAAAACGCCAGTGAGCTCCTTGAGCAAATACAGGATAGTCAGCCCCGTGAAGAATAGGCCCAGCTACATGGACAATTTCACCTAGTATACGTGCCAGTTCATCACGATATAACGCATCGTCACCATAGTTAACATGGCTAGCGTAGAGTCTACGAGCGACGCTGACTCGAGTCTTAGTCATAGCCAATCCTTTTTAGTATTAATATGCTCGCGCTTGTACTCTTGATATTCCCCATAAAGATACACGCTACCAACGATAACAATGGCGCCGATGACAATGACGCCTATGAGCAAGTAAACAGCATTTAGTATATCGAACTGTATGGCTATGGCTCTAGCTATGTCCACGATGAGTCCTTTTGAGTTAGTTGTACTAGTTATTATAACATATTATTCAAAAAGATTCAATCATTTTGGGGTCGGTAGTCTACTATTCTCGCCCGGAGATATAATAAAGTCGATTAAATCACGGATATGTAAGGAAAAGTAAGAAAAGGTAGGAAAATGTTGGATATTATTCGAAATAATAAAGAAAAGTATATGTATAGTGAGTTAGTTATTAGAGAAAAGATTGAATCTTTTCGGTTCGGAGTGCGGTGAGAAGAAAGTGTCAAAACCTTCAGTCCTCGGGGTGAGATGGTTGAAATATGGACTATACATCGCCCGTTATCACCTTGTATCACCGTCTCGTCTTCCGTATATAGTATCCTTATATACTGTCGTATACCCTTGTATACCCTTGTATACCCTTGTATAGCTGGGTATATCCACCCTAGACTACCCTTTCCGCCCGGTGATATCAGGGCGCCGACCTTGCACTGCAGGGGTTCTACTTATAAGTTATTGTATAGAGCTATAAGGAGTTAGCTGTCTAACCAAGTCTTTGACCCGATTACGCATGTCATCTGTAACTTCATTATCTCTGCATATAGCAAATCTATTATATATATTAAGTGCCTGTGAACACTCACCATGTCCATTTCTGGGTGGGTCTTTTAACATACCTTTGAATACAGCATCAAACGCATGGGTAGCCGTGGGATAATGTTTCCATAATGTAGCTTGAGTGAATATATCCCGGTCGCATTCATGTATAGGTGTAGCTGTGTCCCGACCAGCAGTGAATACAGCCACTGGTCCATTGTAAGGTCCTAATGGTGGTTTATAACTAGTCCAGTAACCAGTAACACAATTTGGATATAGGGCTATACCAGCCCGAAACATAGTATTATATTGATTAAGAAAGGGTGTACTAGTCATAGTGCGTAGTACAGTCCATCCACCTTGGCTGTTGCCCTGTAGGTATATACTACCGGGATCTACACCTTGACTGATGACGAATCGACCGGCTGCGATAGCATCTAGGGCTCGCATGTTGGCACCGTATTCATTCCATGTCTTCCAATTTTCCAGCTTGCCCCTACTCCAGTAGCTGTCTAATACTAATACATTGGCACCGAGTTCTTTGCGGGCCCACTGTGCACTAGCGATATCCATGGCACCTACTCCATGTCCGCCGTGTAGGAATATGAATGTGGGGCGGTTTTTCACCCCGTCTTTGTGCGGAGTCCATGAGGCTAGTAACCGGCCCCGACCGTCAAATGTAGTCACGATGGGCAGGTAATCCGCCAGGTTTCTATTGGTAGTGTACCATTCGATCTGTACATCGCCTAATAACTGAGCAGGCGGGGCGGTGGCGATAGTTGCGGGTTGAAAGTCCGGGACCTCGTCGAGGGTTAATGCAGCCGCTGACGTGGACCAGACTAGGGCTAGTATTACAAGGAACTTATTCATGGATGAACCAAGCTAGGGCTATTAATATCATGGCCAGCATGCCAAATATACCAAACAGTATGATGGTGACTAGGCTGTCTTGTAGGTAGTAATAAGCGAGGTTTATTTCTGTCATGTTAGCACCCTGTCTGGCATTTGAATTGACCTTTGCCTGTGATAGTAACAGCCCGGGTCATTGTGGGTTTATACTCAGTAGTTCCATGCTGGGTCATGTGATAAACTGCTGCGCCCGCTGTGATGCCCAGGACAGCGGCCATGGTTAACCAGCTGGTCATACCTGCTCCTTTAAAGGGAACTTGTCCTGGATCACACGATATGCTTGCATGGTACGCTCACTGTATAACATGCGGCCATGTTTAGCGATATCTCTAACAATGTCCGGGGCGGTCCAGCCTATGAATGCCGCTTCTTTTTGGATCTGTTTAATGGCAGTAGCTAGTTTCATTATTCACCCCTATTGTGGAATACTATATCACGGACAAACTCACGGTCGGCAGTATCGCCTAGGAACTGTGTGTCCTCTAAGTCTTTGTACATTTCAATGGCCTTGATGACTTCCTCACGGGTAAAGTCATACTTGTATATGCCGTTGACACCGTAGAACTCTAGGGTATAAGCGATGAAACGCTCTTGTGGATCTTCAGGTAAACCCAAGGGAGTCATGCCTGGTAATGCGGTTACTTGTGGGGTCATATTATAGTGCCTCATATAAGTGTGCGAATGCTTCTGGACTGACATAGTCTTTGACATAGATGTAGATGTCTACAATGTCATACCCTTGGCGTTTCATGCGTACGATCTCTGCGTTGACATCCATTATTTTACTCCCATGTTGTTAGTGGCTTCAACACAAGCAACCTGTAAGGCCAAGTCACCTTGTATGCGGCTAAGGCTTAGTATGTCACGGCCTGTTAAGAATGTACTAGAACCCTTGCTAATCTCTTGCCCTAGAGCCTGATGTAACATACGGGCTTCCTTAATGGATAAGTTAATAGAAATCATTTGTGCTCCTTATTGTTTACTATATACATAGTATAAGCTCAAAGGCATTATATGTCAACCAAAAGGATACATAATGGTATCTGCCTAGGCGGCCAATACGCCACGCCTACTCTTATTATAACATCTTTCAGCCCTTATGTCAACCGGTCTAGGCTGGGTCTGTAGCGTACATACAACGGTGTGCAGGGGGTAAAAACAGCCCCTAAAACAGCCCCTAATTTAGGGCCCTATTCAAGCTCCTATATAGCTCCAGGTCCTGTCAGGCTATAGTATGGTAAGGGGTGGGGGGTCTAGAAACTTCGGGTACCCCCGGTAGGTCTATTAAGCTACAATACAAATACTAAACTGGGAAAAGGCGTCAGATAAAACCGCGTCAAAATCGCCTATTATATTACCCACCATACCCCCCAGGTCTAGAACTTTCGGTGCCTTTAAAATCAGGGTTTCAAAAAATTTGCACAAAAATTTTTTTTATCTCTATGCATATAGACCGGAGGGACTACAGTGGCTTATATTAGGCACCGTAGCGTAGTCTTATTAGCAAGGCCTGTTGCTCGCAGTCTACATCTAAATACCATGTAGTCATCTGTCGTTTCCAAGTGTCCACAGGGTTGATGGGTCGTAGTTCACTGTATATACGCCAGCCTTCGCCCCCAACTTGATTGTGCAGCCAATACATACGCCTACTGATTGTACGACTACAGTATTCAGCTAGGTCTACTCTATTAGTAGTTTGTGGTATAGTCAGTCGAGTCATCCGAAGAACTTCGCCAACAGTATGGGTATCATCTGTATGTCTTCTTCAGTGCGTACATACATATCATCTCTGTCAAGTGTGGTATAATCCCATACAGCTAGTCTAATAGCCAGTTCACGGTTAGTCTTTATGGGATATATCCTTATTTCTTTGTTGTCAATGGTAATATCCATGTATTCATTCACTCCAGGGATTATACCCCAGTTCTGTCCCCCACGGAGTACATGCCATACCCAAGCATCACCAAACCACTGCTCCACTGCCAGTTTGACTAGTTTGCTAGAGACCATTTTTAAGCAGGAACATGGTCAGTGTAGGGCTTAATTGTTCACCCAACTGTACGGTACGCTGGGGATCTATTAAGGTGTCATAGCTAGCAGGGTGCTCTTCACCCAGCCGGTCGCGATATGTGTACTTGAAGTTGATTCGTACTCTTTGCTTAGTCAGCTGGCGAACTATGCCTACTTTAACACCTTTGAGATAGCTGCTAGTAAATGCTATGGGTTGTCCAATGTCTATGGGTTGATTGAGACTGTCTAGGTGTTCGTATGTTTTCATGATTATTGGCCTGTTAGTATGTTATATACACCTTGAATCATCATCCATATCACTGCGCCCACTAGGTAAAATAGGAAGCCTGCTACTACAAACATCCATATGTTGGTCACAGTATCCCAGACGGCGCCTATGGGTTCTTCGGGAGTTTTCTTATTGCCATCACTGTCTGTTAATCCTGCTTGAAATTTCCAATCATCTTTCATTATATCAATACTCTCACTATGTTGGTGATAACTGTGTCTAACAGCTTGTACACGATGTAGACTAATATAGCAGGTACAGTCATGATCATTACGGCCAAGACTATTCTCCTAGTACGACCTTGTAATACTTCTGGTGAATCACTATCTTCTATCATTGTAGACTTTCTAACGTGCTGCGCTTCGCGCTGGTTTCTCTAGTAAAATTGGGCCCCGGGGTCATTTACGACCTTTGTTTAATTCAGGGTATTGTCCGGTATAATCGTAGATATAATCTAGGTACTTCATTTCCAAATCTTTGTGAAATGCAGTTTGTAATTTATGAGTACCATTACCTATTTGTATTTGTTTCATTACTATATCACATTTTCGTGCCCAGATACTCACTTGATTATTATCAACTGCTTCAGTGAGTGCCAATCTGATAGAGACATCAGTGTCCGGGAATCCTTGATGATTGGCCAGTCTTCCCATGCGACAACGAGTACCGCCAATGGGTTGATCACTGTGAGTTTTACAAATACCCAAGGGATTGCCTGTTTCGCCAATCTTGTATATCTTATCAGCTACTACAATAAAATATACCCAGGACCTATGTGTGCTGTACATTAGCTCTTCATTAATACTTGTAAACAGCCAACGACTATTTGCTCCCCGTCGGACATTGCACAATTTAACCAACCCATCATTACTATAGTGTCTAATATCAAGAACTGAGTATTCCATATAAACCTTTATAGTTGTAAAACTGTAGTATAGTATCAAACGCATTTATTGTCAACTACAACAAAGCCCCTTGCGGGGCCTTGGTGTCCTAGTGCTTGGTTCCAAGTCTAGGGTCTTGGATAGTAACCCCATTTGACCACGATGGGCATCCAACCAAACTTGGATGTTTTAGGGAGCGGTCTACTTCAAATATACAGTAAAAGCCCTAGCGTGCCGTTTAAGGGTATGACGATTGTCTGTACCAATCCTAGGGCCACGAAAGCGGATCCTTGTCCTATATCCTAGACTCTTTATCTGCAGTCTAGTCTCTTCCAGTTGACTGATTGGTACATGGGCTAGGTTACGGCCAACGATATCTTCGTACAGTTGTCCGTACCCAGCGATAAACGCCGCTACCTTTAATTCTTTAAACAAGTTATTCACCATCATAGCTCAAATGAGCATGAGCCTTGTTCCAAGCATCGCGAACCTTACGAGCTTGTGCTGTAGTCATCACTTCCGTTACTTCAATCTGCTTGCCAGTAAGTTGTTGGATAGCCTTGGGTGGAACTTTAATTACTACTGTATTCTTTTTAACAGTAGCACCACGGGCCTTACCAACCAACAAATTAGTAATTTCTGTGCGTCCATTGTCAAAGTTGCGAACCAGCAATTCTTTAATAGCAGAATCTTTGTCCTGGGGTTTAGTCAGTTTAATCATTTCAACATCTGTATGACCAACCTTAACTAAGTGTAAGAAACGTGCATCTGATGTAGTAAAACGCAATTTCAGTTCACCATTCAAACGACTAACACCTGCGTATGTAAATAATTTCATTTTTGCTCCTTTTTGTTTACTATAGAACTATTATACGATTAAATGAATTACCTGTCAACCTGTTGTTTTTATACAACGGCTTCTGATCTGTTGGTGATTATGCGATCCGCTAGCCCATAGTCCACAGCTTCTTGGGCACTCATAAAGTTATCCCGTTCCATGTCGTTGGTCAGCTCTTCAAAGGTCTTGCCCCTGGTATTGTGCTTGACATAAATTTCAGTCAAATACTTTTTCATCTTTAATATCTCTTGAGCTTGGATTTGGATATCCGTTGCTTGCCCACGAGCACCACCAGAGGGTTGATGTATCATATGACGGGCATTGGGCAGGATTAATCGCTTGCCCGCTGCTCCTGCTTGTGCTAGACAACTACCCATGGAGCAAGCCTGTCCCATGACGATGGTACTTACATCACACTTGATAAAGTTCATAGTATCATAGATAGCCATACCAGCAGTTACTACACCACCTGGACTATTAATATAGAAAAGGATATCTGTGTCTGGATCTTCAGCTTCTAGAAATAGCATCTGGGCTACTACCAAACTAGAAGAGTGTTCGTTGACATCTGTGTCCAACATGACAATACGATCCTTTAACAGTCTACTATAAATGTCGTAACTGCGTTCGCCCTTGGCTGTTTGCTCCACAACCATTGGAATTAAACTTGGCATATCTTTCCTTTTATGTTTATATGTTATTATACTACAGAATTGTTTTTAAAGCAAGAGTTTTGATTATTTTTTGAAGTCGGATACAATGTCGCAGATACCCAGTTTAAGAGCTTCTTCAGCAGATAGATAAACATCAGAAGTTGGTAATAACTTTTTCATTACAGTGGCTCTGGTCATGCCAGTGGTCTTGATATAATGATTCAACATACGCTGTTGGATCAGTGTAAATTCTTTGGCTATACTAATCAGTTCATGATGCTTGCCGTCTGAACTACCTGAGTACTGATGACTCATTATACTAGTATTAGGTGTTAACATTCTGCGACCTTTGTGCCCTGCTAAGAATATCATCAAGCCTGCAGAGGCGATAACACCTAGTCCCACTGTTTTAACTGGGATACTGCTAGCCGCTATTATATCTATAAGAGCAAACGCATCTTCTACAGAACCACCTTCGGAACATACTATTAATAACAGTTCCTTTTTCTTCTTCTGGGTTACATGGTTTTCTAGTAGTATCCACTCAACTATTGGTTTAATGCTTTCATCTGAAACATCGCTCATCAATACAAAGATACCCGAGTCTTGCAATATCTGCGAAGTGTCGCGTTGATCGATTTCTGAGGTAGGGGCTAAGGGCATGTTCTCTCTACTTTTAATTAACTATGTATATTATTGTACTACAGATATTGAATAACAACAAGTATTTATGAGTAGATATGTTACTGTTTGATTAAGCTGAACATTGGCTTTTTGGCACTAATTTCAGCTGAGTTTTACTGGCCTGCTCCAAAGTGTTTGGGGTAGTTTTAAGTTGGATAGCGGAGTCCATAAAATAACCAGCATTTACCCGAACATTGGCTGTGTTAGTTTTCGAAACATCCACAAAATATGTAGATTGATTATAATCATCTATATGGTCCAAAGCCGCCCATCGAAAGCATTGTTTGTGCATAACTTGATCCTGTTGAGTAAAAACAGTAAGCTCAACTTGAGGTTCGGACAATATCATAGTCTGGATCAATGCGTTGGTCTTGACCGTGTCCGAAAAACCCATCTTGTGTCCTTGGATATCTACCACAGAAGTATTACGAATACAGTTTGTAAAGCATTGACTTGGGATAATATCTTGGGCTGTGACCTTGTAGGCTTCGATTAGCGAATTTAAGTAATCCCGATTCCAACTTAAACGAAACGGAATGGTTAATACGCCGTTTCGATTATTATCAAATTGTACTTGGGCAGGCTTTAGTTCGATGTTCATACCCCTACGATAAAAGTCATCGAGTACTACCCCTGCTAGCCTATCGCCCTGTTGCCGTTCATATTGGATAGATGCTAGATTAACACTGGCCTTGGCGCCATCTAAATTTCCGGCTACTCGACTTTCGTGTAATAATCTATTGGCGATAATACTACGCTTGATCCAAACTTTCATCTGGGTCTTATGGCCGATGACATTATCCTTGGCTTGCCAAAGTATTTCATACTTAGATATATAGCCAGAAGCATAGGATATGATGTCGTCTCTCTTTATGCGTCTATCGACTACTTCGGTCTCAGATGCTATAATAGAACCTACTGCTTGCTCTACAGCCAATCTAAAACCATTTAGTCTAGACTCTTCGTAAGACTTACCTACTCCTAAGACTTCGATGTAGTAGACTTTTTCACCGCCAGAAAATAACCAATATCCTGCTGTTAGTATTGAGCTAACAGGAATCTGTAACAGCATGGCTCCAGTTATAACCTGGGCTTGGCTTACTGTTGCCAGCAAGACCAAGACTATAGCTAGTAAGCGTCGCATTACATTGCCATCATACGGCCGATTTGTAGGCGGATATCATTATGTTTTGTATCCCAGCGCATAACAACCTTTACAGCCTTGCCTTCATCGATTACTGTTCCTTCTTTCATGTACAATCCAGATAAGATACCCTGGTTAGTATTAATAATAGTAGTCTTCATTTTGCTAGCAATCTTCATAGCGGCATTTCGCGTCGCTGTGTTTTCTTCGGTATTGCCAGATGCAGCTGCTTTAACACTAGGGTCGTCATCTGCAGCTACCAAGTCATCTGCTGTGCCTGTATTTCCGGTCTTGCTAGATTTATTGGAAGAAAAATTATTGTTGTTATTATCCTGTGCGTGTTCCAAGTTTTCTGAAATCATAACAACAGATACTTTACTAGCAATAGTTTCTTTATTGATGAAATCGTTGAGCGATTTTTTGGCTTCTAATTCAGCTACACGGAATGCTTCGCGGGCTGAATTGTGTAAACCGCCCCATGTTGGCGCATACCCAGTAACTTCGATAGCTTCCATCTGTCCACTTAGACTGTAAATAATTTTAACTCCTTGTTTCTTATAATCATTTACTGCTAGGCGTTGATCTGCTATGGGAGTAGTTGCAGTAGAGCTAGGTTCAATACCTGCCCCGCTGCTTAATTTGGACGGAGCCGAACTACAACCTACCAAACTCACTAGGATACCGCTCATTGCTAAGACTAAAATGCGTTGTTTCATAATTAACCTCTTAGTTGTGTTGTACTATAAAACAGTATAACTGATCTGGGAATTAAAGTCAATCATATTATAGCCAAAATTTAGCCAAAAGAAAGCCCCTATTACTAGGGGCCGAAGATCCTATGCGGTGCGCTTCTATGAAGGCGGATAGGATATGTTAGTAATTACTTACTAGTTTTTGAAGTTACTTTTTCGAAACTCTTTGTAAATTCTTCAGTTTGTGTTTTAGCAATCTCAACGATAGATTGAAATGTTGCCATTTGAGCACGGGCAAAATCACTAACGTCACTTGTAAAAGCAACCAAAGTCTTGCTGAGTTCTTTTGGTTCTACATAGCACAAAATAGCCTGTGTATTTTTTTCAGCTTGATCAATAAATTTGACTGGGTTTAATGCTTCTTTGATTGTTTCAAAATCGAATTGTTTCATGGTAAATCTCCTATAATTAAGCGAGTTACATCGCTAGCCCGACCAATTCGGCACTAACTGTTCTCTACTGTATTTATATAATTATATTGCGACCGCACATTTTTTACAACCTTTTTGGCAGATTTTATTGACGCAACTTTGCCAGACCCAGAGATTTTAAAATAGTTATATAGAACCATCCAATATCAAATTCCCACCACCGTTGGCTAAATTTAGGATTGGCACCATCTGCATGATGTCCGTTGTGTAACTCTTCGCCGCCGATCCATATGGCTACGGGCCATAGGTTGCGACTGGTGTCCTTGGTATCGACATTACGATAACCCCACCAATGCGATAACCCATTGATAACTCCGGCCGCCCAAAATGGTATCCAAAGCATCTGTACACCCCAAACTATCCAGCCCCATAGGCCAAATAGGCATAGATCAATGATCAGCATGAGCATGATACCTAGTGTATTATACTTTTTGTACAAGTGGCGTTCAATCCAATCTTCTGGTGTGCCAGTGCTCAACTGTGCGATCATTATGCGATCCTTAGCGGCTTGTTTATAAAGTAACGCACCACCAAACAACACACGCCATATACCATAGATCTGGGGGCTATGTGGGTCGCCAGGTTGATCCGACTTTTGATGATGCTTACGATGGACTGCTACCCATTCTTCGGTAATCATGCCAGTTGTTAGCCAAAGCCAAAAACGCATAAAGTGTGCTAACACAGGATGAAATGTAACTCCTCTGTGGGCTTGACTGCGATGTAGATAAAGGGTAACACAAGCTATAGTGAGTTGAACCATCACCAGGGTTGATAAGATAATATACATCATTTACTTAGCCCAAATCAGCATAAGGTGCCCAAAGATTCTGTAAATTTAAAAAGAATATGTTCTTATTAGCTGTGACAGCTTCTTGGGCGTATGTAAGCATACTTGGCGGCGGTATATGAGTTACTACTTCAGCATCGCCGTGATCTTCGTGTACTATTAACCCATGCTTATTGGCTAAATGTTTCATAACCGCATTACGGTTCAAACAATGTAGATATAGTGTATTAAATCCGCGATTGCGAATCCAAGTGATAGCTTCTTCTATAAGCTGGTCGGCAATACCTTGATTGCGTTCGTCTTCTGCTACCATAATACCAAACTCCATATCCTTTTCGGATATACGAGCCATATGGATAACTCCTACCCATTTGTTGCCTTTGGTAGCTATTAAAAAATAATGTTCTTCTGGATTGCTTAAAATACCATCTATTAAACTATTAATAAATGTAGAGCTTGTAGCGATACCAAAATAGGTAGCTAAAGTTTCTGGAGATTTCTCCCGTAGCCAGTCTCCATATAAATGGAAATCCTGCATAGGGAGAAAACGGGTAGCTAACATCTTATTTGTAGCAGGCCTGTGCTTCTTTAATTTTGCCGTTACGGGCTAAATTAGCCGCATACTTGGCTTTACCGCAAGCACATAAAAAATCATAAATTGAGTTAATAATCTTTTTCATATTAAAATCCTCTTAATTCAAAATACTTTGTCCAATACTCAACTTCGGCGTGGGACTTTGGTTCTTTAGAATTAATAAACTGTTCCAAAGCATTCGGTTGTGTTAGAAAGAACTGGGTAAGTTCCTTTAATAATTTTGTCATTTTGTGACTCCTTTTAGATATATAGAACCATATCATGGTTTCTACTGAGTATTTATGTTGTGGCGCACAATATAAAATTAAAGTTTTATTACATAGGTTACAGAACTAAATAGTTTACAAGGAGATTTATTATGTTATCATTACTCAGAAAATTACTTGGCTCTAAGTCAGCAGAAACAACGGAAGTGCCTTATAAAGTAGAAGCTCCAGTTGGCGAACCAGCTTTACCATTCCCAGCGGCAAAACCTACTAGGAAGCCAACTGCAAAAAAAACTACCACGGCAAAATCAAAAGCGCCTCGTAAACCACGAGCTACTAAGGCTTAATGCTGTAAAAAGTATCGGATTAATCCGATGCTATCAATTGTGACTAGGAACACGGAGTTAGCCATCAGGCCAAAACTCCGCCTTGTCCAACAAGCCCACCCACTGGCACAACACCCGGCAATAAAAATACTATAGAGTGGCACTACTGGAATGTCAGGTACCGTGGCCGCAAATATAATGGCGCTTATCACAGAGCAAGCCCACGCAAATACTTCGGCACAAAATCTTACCTTATTACTTTTCCAGTCCGATTTAATATATTGCCAACTTACTGTAATCCATTCCATACTATTTCCATTTCAATTTAAAATATGTTGCATCTCGTGGATTTTCAAATCTAAAAGCAAATCCTTCTGTACTCTTATATCCATGTAGATGATATCTACCGCCTGGTTGTTCATTTACCCAATTGATCATTGGATGGTAATATCCACCCTGTAATATCTCGTCCCAGGTTACTACAACCTCAGTCCAATTAGGGGGAGGCCAAGTATCTACTTTTTCCATTGTTCATACAATGCTCGACTGGCTAAGTTCTTACCTTTGCTTTCACACATGATATCAAAGTCGTCTAAAAAACTTAATGCCCACTCGTTAGCAGCATTATTCCAATAGAAGTCAGAGTGCGCTCTTAGTTTTTGTTTACTATGCCCGGATTCGAGAAGTGTTTTATGGTCGGGGGGACAGGCCGCATCATGTCCGACAAGGTAATCTTCGCGACTAAGAGCATAATGAAGAGTAGGCCTAATGCCGCGCCAACTGTCAACAACTCTTTTACAATCATCGCTTCGGGGGTGTATGTACTCGCCCTCGCGGACCCAGTGATGATGAATGTCCAAGACAGTAGGAATAATATCAGAAAGCATAAGAGTATGTTCGAGCCCATGTGTTATTTCCTCGTTTTCGATTGTAATACAGTTTCTTGCTTCGGGGGTAAGTCTTTTGTAGGCAGAGCGAATACCTTCGGGACCGGCTCTACCTGATATGTGGACATTGATTTTAAAATCTTGGAAGGTAACGCCATAACCCATCCATTTTGCCATATCAGCATGATATTCAAACTCCTCGATTGATCTTTCTACTATTCCTGGATTACTGCTTGCCAGCACAGTAAACTGACCAGGATGAAAACTAAGTCTAACATCGTGTAAACGAGCAAGAGCACCAATTCTTGCAAATTCTTTTTCTGCGTATGAAACAACACTAAGGTCCATCCAATAGGCAGAATAATCGTCGTGAGTATAGCCAGGCAGGATGTCACTACTAAGACGAACCATACGAAGATTTGGTGGTAGCTCACTGACTCGCTCCACCAATAATCTTGTTGCCTCGATATTGCCTACCATTAAATCCCATAATTTTTGTTCTGCCACTTCCCTCGACTGTCTATTTAACCAAGTTATGGTGGTAGTACCTGTATTATATTTTTTGGCATCGTCTTTAGGTTTAATGCCATTTACTTGCTCAGGAGTATCAATCCATTTACAAGCAAAGCCAATTCGGGGAATAGTCTTAGTCGTCATGTTACTATAATACTATAACATGAATTAATTGTCAATCATTTAGGATTTTTAATACATTATCAAAAGTATCGTTGCCGATATTTGATAATTCGGCTAATTCTTCACGAAGTGCGCCTGGATGATCAACGAGTATCCATTGTACATGGGGAGTTGATTTGATTGCTTGAGTAACTAGTCCGCGATAATTCCTTGCTTTAACTTCTTCAAATTTGTCCGCTTTCTTTTCTTTTTCAGTCCAATCAAACCCAAGCAACAATACCACATCACAAATGCTGGCCGCTAGATTCATTGCTACTAATTCATCTTGATTATCAACATCGTGTCCCATAAAATCACCTTCGTATAATCTTACACCCTGGGGACGATTTAATGCAGTGTATGCTGAATTTGGAATATAAAAGTTACAAGTAGCTTGAAAGGCTCGTTTGATTAACTCTTGGGCTTTGGTCATGTCATGACATATAACATTATCAGTATTGTATGCTCGCCATGTTTTCCAGGAGCCCCAAAAAGCTCCGCCGCGCTTCATACGCATAATGTCGGCCGTAGGATCTAACACAAGATCATTAGCTAAAACCCATTGAATATTCATATAGTTACTTAGTTAATAATTGAACACCAATAGTTTATTTTGGTATTTTATTATTAGCACTTGCAAAATCTTCCATATTATGTCTTGAACAAGTTTTTAAATACATGGCATCTCCACCAAACATACCAGGTTTAGCATATTCTTGACATACTTGACCACATTTAGGTACTATACAAAGTGGGCGTACAGGACGATCGGAGTCTTTGGATGAGGCCATTGTGTTTACGATATTTTAGCTAGAGTTTCTAACGCTGTAATAACTAGAGACCCTACAAGAACTAGGGTAAAAACTATCGGCGCTAATTTCATATATGATTCCTTTACTAAAAATTGTTATCGTACTGCAGTAACTCGATGAGGTGATCGCATAGTATCAGATTCTAGTACCATCATCGCTAATAGAGCAATTAATATGGCTATAAAAACTAAAGGTTGTATTTTCATAGTTTGTACAATTTAAAAAAATATGTAACTAGAGCAGCCGCGGTACAACACCACCAAAAAACTTGAATTTGACGATCTCGGTCTTTATCTATTAGTTTGTCTTCTGCTTCTTTTTCTTTTTGTAGTTTTGCTTTTAGGGCTTCTACTTCTACCCAGGCATCTTTTCCATACTTGCGTATGGTATCTTGTTTGAGTTTTTCTATCTCTCTATCGTGTGCCTTTTGTTGTTCATATTTTTCTACAGCACGAACTTCCAACATGGCAGCACGACGGTCTTGTGCTAGTTTGGTTTGAATACGGGCCTTATGTTGTTGCTGTACAGAAGCTTCCATGTCAGACTGTTGTGAGGCCACCACAGATCCTAATTCTTTACCTGCAGTTTGTGCTCCTTTTAGTGTGCTGGCCGCTGCCTTTGCTCCGGCTACTGGATCCATGCTTCTTCCCTATTATTTTTATTATAATAGTATTTAATGAAAAGTTATTGGTAGTTAAGTACTAGTTTTTTGGTACTACCGGAGTCCAAGATTCGTCGGGTTCATTTTCCTTATACCCATTGATACGAGCGTTTAATATCTCATAGAAAGAATCAACTTGTTTACCCCAGAAGCCTGTTAGATGTTCAAGAGCTTGTAGGCAAAAATCCCAATTACGCTCACGATAGTTCTCTATTAAATCTGCGTGTAATTCTTTAAATTTTTCAGCTTTTGGTAGTTCATCTAATGGCATATTTTCTACTAGACAATACACCGGAACAGGAGTGCTACCCCGAATCGTTACCGTATCTAGCTCAAGAACTATGTATTTGTCGCTTAACTGTTTTGCTTCGTTGGTACCAAAAATAATATTCAATTTCAATCTCCTGTTAAATAATTATCATGATATTCAACTTTGATTTAATTTCCGACATCCATAGAGAAACTTGGCCTTCGTTTGATTGGGAGGGTCAACCAACAGCACCTTATTGTATTGTAGCTGGTGATATAGCTAGAGACCGAGCACTAGTAATTGATACTTTAGAGCGCCTGAGTGAGGTCTATCAAGGGGTCTTTTACATAGATGGTAATGATGAGCATAAGGACTATGCTGAGGAGTTAGGACAAAGTTATGTTGAACTACATGAACTAATTAAACCTATGAGTAACGTTGTTTATCTACAGGACAATGTAGTTATTATCAATGGCGTTGCTATTTTAGGAACCAATGGTTGGTGGAGTTATGATTTAGATCCTAATATGGAATTAGATCAGTCGATTCAATGGGTAATGGATGCACAAAAGATAACAGAAGCAGCGGCTACAAATATAATCGGCGTAGGATATAATGACGTTGGTTATATGGTCAATGGAGTTCAAAAATTACAAACCCACAATGATGTCAAAGCTATTGTTATGGTTACCCATACTGTACCGCATCCAGAAATTATACAACACGATCTAGAATTGATCCATACATGGCGCTATAACTCCATGGGCAACAGCCATATGAGAAGTGCGTTAAGAGAAGACTTAGAATCTAAAATCAATACTTGGTGTTTTGGTCACTATCACAGACCTGTTGACACAGTGATTGATGGAGTTAGATATGTAAGCAATCCTCGCGGTAGAGGAGACACTCCTTACGCACAAGCTGCTTACTATCCAAAAAGAATTACTATAACTATTTAAACTGTCTCGGGTTCTAGTTTAACTTGTAAAGGCATGTTCACTGAACGGGCACATAATGTGACTTCGATTCCTTTTTGTTCAGCAATCTCATATGGCAATACTGCTACCACTGCTGATCCTGCTTCGTGGATGTCTTGTGTAATTTTTACCGCAGTATCGGTATTGTAATCAAAGAAATTCATTAGAGTCTCAATAACAAATTCCATAGTAGTTCCATTATCGTTTAGATAGATAACTTTAAACATCGGTGGCTCTGTGAGTTCGTTATTAACGTGTATTTGTGATACTACATCTGCTTGTGACATTCTCGATCCTTTTGTAAGCAGGGGGCAGTATGCCCCCGTACTGTATTTACTATTGTATTACGATTCGTAAGTAATAGCAATAGTCTTTGGCTTCATTGTTTCCGGAACTTTGCGTTCTAGTTGAACACTTAAAATACCGTTTTTAGACATCGCACTAATTACTTCAACATAATCGGCTAAACTAAAAGTACGCAAAAAATTACGGGCACTAATGCCTTTGTGGGTATATTCGTGACCGTCTGGTAATTCTTTGTCTAACTTTTCGCCCGATACAATTAAATTATTATCGCGAACTTCAACATTAACTTCCCCTTCATTAAACCCTGCGATAGCTATCTGTACTTCAAAAGCTTCTTCACCAGTTTTAATGATGTTATAGGGCGGGTAATGTGTTGCGTCGTTGCCATGATGATCGATTTGATTAACAATGCGATTAAACAGATTATCAATGCCGATAGCATTGCGATAGAATGGATTAAGATCCATGGTTGTGATTTTTGTCATTTTTTCTCCTTTGTTTAGCAAGTGACATATACGAACCCAAACTGCGGCATTCGTACTAGTATTTATTATACTACAAAATCATTATATACAAATATAATTTGGAGAAATTAATACATCTTTTTTGGAAGTTTCTGGTCGCGGAGTTTTTTACGCCAACGGGCTTTGGCTGCTCCCTTCATGCGCTTGCGTTTGGTAGTAGGCTTTTCGTAAGTTTCGCGGGCGCGAAGTTCATCGAGCAAGCCAGATTCCTGTACTTTTTTCTTGAACTTTCTGAGGGCCTTTTCTACATTGCCATCTTTAACTAGTACGCTATTGCCGTAAAAACTCATTCATTCTCCTGTGCGAGTGTTGTAGGAGTATTTACTAGTTTTGAAGTGATTGCGACTGTTGAGATACTTTGCTTGCGATAGCGTGGCAAATCGTACATATGGGGTAATAATATACGTTCTAATTCAGAGTGTAGCCCACGAGCCCCAGTCTTAGTTTTAAGTGTGCGTTCGGCTATAAGATTTAACGATTCGTCTTCGAATGACAGTTCTACTCCATCTTGGTTAAACAACCATTGATATTGTTCTACAAAGTTATGTTTAACTTCGGTTAAAATGCTAATAAGTTGTTTTTTAGTTAATCCATGTAGACTTACTGATGAACTAAAGCGTCCTATAAATTCAGGAATCATACCATACTTGACTAAATCATCGGGTGATACTATTTCATAATCTATTATTACTTCTGTAGTAAGTTGGGCACCAAACCCCATAGCTGTTCCTTGTATTCGATTTTTAACAATCTTTTCAAGGCCGACAAATGCTCCGCCTGCTATGAATAATATATTTGTAGTGTCGATTTCTATACTAGCATCAGATTTTCTGCCACCTATAGGATTTATTTTAACTTTAGTACCTTCGACTAATTTAAGTAGAGCCTGTTGTACACCTTCACCCGAAACATCTCGGCTTACTGTAGCACTTTCGCTTTTGCGAGCAATCTTATCAATTTCATCTAGAAATATAATTCCTCTTTGTGTGCGTTCTACATCATTATCGGCATTTTGATATAATCGAGTTATAACAGAATCAACGTCGTCGCCAACATACCCTGCTTCCGTTAATGTAGTAGCGTCGGCCACAGCAAACGGAACATTTAAATATTCTGCCACGGTTTTAGCTAATAATGTTTTACCAGTACCTGTAGGCCCAATCATGAGTATGTTTGATTTGACTACTTCGTTTTCAGGACTGCTTATTCGTTTATAATGATTCGTAATAGCAACAGCCAAAACTATTTTGGCTTCTTCCTGCCCTACTACATATTCATCAAGATATTCTTTGATGTCTCGAGGATCGGGAATATCTACTGCGGGCGATTGTTTAGTGTTATTTTTTTTATTTTTTATTAATTTATCGCATAATTCTACACATTCGCTACATATTGCGACTTCGTGCCCGACTATTAATCTATTAACAGAACTTTTATGTTTAGCACAAAAAGAACAATGTTCAATTTTTTCTGCCATGTTAGCCTAAGTCAATAGAATTTTTAAGTTTCTCAGAAATACGTTCACGCTCGATATCGCTTAATAAGTCAGGATCATATTCACCTGATCCAATTTTTTCAATAAGATGGTCGATATAAGCATCATCGTAAATGTAACTATCACTTAAATTTTTATTTACTTTTATCCACTGTACACCATTGTATTTGTATAGCTGACTTGGTAAGTTATCAACTCTTAAAAACATATCTCCTTTTTTAGTTGACTTAGGAAATTCTATACCAAACCCCTGAACTTCGCCAGTATTTGGTTCGTTATCAGCTTGTAAATTCATTGCTTTTAAATGTGCTATTTCGCCGTCACTTAAAGTAAGTGTTTCTAAGTGGTCGGAATGTTTCCAAGGTAATTCGGTTATCATGCTATTTCTTAAATCATCTAGATATTGTTTATATGTACTATCTGGATTTTGTGATTTCCAAACTCGCATAGCATGTTTTTCTAAATCGCTACCATACGGTTCAATGTCTGTTGGTTCTTCAACAATTATTTCTTCTTCAACCGGTTCTTCGACAAGTGTTACTTCCTCAACCGGTTTTTCGGTTGTAAGAGGTACTGGGCTAGGCTTAGTAAACATCCAACCCGGAGCACTAGGGTCCATAGGTAGGTAAGTGTCTTTAGTGTCACTCGGACCAGTATCAAATAATCCCATAGCACGATGATACTCTTCGGGAGATATATCTGTATGCTGATCTACTACAGGCTCGACATCTTCTACCTCTCTTATCCAAAATTGACTTTCATCTATGACATCAGTAGGCTTAGATTTTTCTTGTTTGTCCCAAAAGCGGGCTCGATCTTTGGCACGATCGAACCAAGATTTTATAGATTCTTCTTCTTTCAATTCTTTGTTATCTTCTTTTTTAGTTTTAGGTTCAAAAATATTAATGCCTCGTTCCCATTCAAAAGTTTTAGTAGCGGCTAGTAATAGTGTAAGTGCTAATGGATCAAACACAATAACAATAAGAATAATAACCCATCGCACTGATTTTTCTAAAATATTAGCATCAGGGTTGTCACCGTAGATCAGTGCGGCAATATATTTAATAGGACCAACTTCGGCTTCTACTTGTCGAGCTTGACTAGCAATAGGAGCTCGTTGCTCTTGTAGTTTTGTAATCTCTGTTTGTGCTTTGGTAATATCATTTTGTAATGCTGTGCGTTCGCGAGCTTGGCTACGACGAATAGCCACTGCCTTGTCGGCGCCTTTTTCATCTTGACTACGGCCCATAGTTTGGTCCACAGCCGTATCCATCTGTGTTAGGGCCGCACGAGCTGTTTTAATATTGTCTTTTTGTGTTTGAATCTTGTCATCAAATATTTGAACTTGGGCTTGTATATCTCCACTCGGAACGGCTTGGTCTAAGTGGGCTTTAGATAAGAATCCAAAGACACCCATACTGGTTAATACCATAAGGATAGCCACAGCCAAGGACAGATAAACTTTATATTGTAGTTCAGCTTTATCCCAATATTTGTGTAACCAAAGTGTGGAAATAATTTTTCCGATTTCTAAACTGCCGCCGAGTACTACAATAGGCCAAAAAGCCGCGGCAAAAATAGCTGTTAAGCCAAGTATAGAGTAAACCGCTGATGATAATGAAATTATCAGGGCTGTAATGAGTGTTAAGTATCCAAAGATCATATAATATTTAGTGCCAAGTTCTATGTTTTTCTGCTACCCATTCTTTACCATCGTATTCTTCAATATACCAGTCTACATCTGCGGGGATTTCTACAACCTTAAGTTTAGCATAATCACCGTTGGCTTTGCTACCTAAACGGCAAACTGTAGTGACTAATGCTGGATCATTTCTAGCAATACTGCGGTTAGAAAATTCCACACCATTAGCTATAATTTTATCACCTAACCGAATTTGGGTATCTCGGTCTTTTTGAGGTTCCAATGTATAAGCAATACCGGCAAGTTCTAAATAAAGCAATTCGCCCGTTCGACTAAGACTAAATCCGCCGTATGTTGAATTGATTACAATGCGTTGTACACCGCGAAGATGTTTGATAAGTTCTTCGTGAGTTGGGTTTACTTCTGCCATTTACTAAGTGTAATATTATAGTCGCGTTCGGCATGAACTAATCGTGATTCTAAAGTATTAATCCTTTTTTGGAGATTAATAGTGCGGATCAAAAGAAAAATTAGTGCTACTACAATCAAAGTAACAGTAAGACCCCACCCGGCAACCAACCCGTAAGTCCATAACCAAAGGCTGTCAACAGTTTGAGTTAATAATTTAATTGGATTCAAAGTTCAGATCTTCCGCTAGTACAACTATCAGACCAAATAGCGGCTGCCTGTTTTTGATATTCAGCTAAGTCGTATTCATCTTTTTTAGCTTTATATGCTTCTTCGGTAAGGGCATGCCAACCGCAACACTTACCAGTCGGGCTACGGCCGCATCCACATTGTCCTGCGACTTCAATTCTGGGCATCATTATTCGTCCTTGTTAAATCGAGAAGTAAACCACACTACTATGTAAATCAGCAAAAAGGCTGCTGCTGTAGTAAGCAACGCTTCCATTATCCATATCAGTTCCATTAAATTCTCCCTAACGATTACATATTATACAATCGTCAAGGCATTAAATCAACTTTTTATTTTGCCGTTTGCACTTACTAATGCGCCGCGAAAATACCAATCTCCACCTAGTGTATCATTAGGTCGCCCAGATACTTTTCGAAAACTAGTACCTGGCCGATTTTTAGCATCTAGTGTGAATTCATAAAATTCATCAGGGGTTAGAATATATTCTTCTACTGGCCCAGAGGTTGTTGAATCAGCGTAAGCCAATTCCATTTGTTCAAAAATATTAAATTTTCTGCGTTTTATTTTCATCAGTAATTTTCCTTAACCATATAATATTGTGGCTTTGGATATTTTTCTACTAGTTCCTCTGCCTTAATAAATTTATTCATTTCGGGAGCGGTGAAGAACATTTTGTCCAGTATTTTTTTGTTTGTTCCGGTTTCTACAATAGTTAAGTACCAAGATTTGACAGCCATTTTATTTTCCTTTTATAATTTTTCACCTGGTTCAAATCCACGGAATCGAACAAACCGTGGGAACCTTAAACTGTAGGTACCGTCTTGATTTTGTGTAACCGCATCAGCAGCCACTTCAACGACATCACCGATAAGCTGATCAGCATTGTCCCAATAACTAACCCTATCGTCATCACTAAGCCCACTACCAACATTGACCCTAATGTTTCTATCATCATCCACACCTTCACAAATAAATGCGCCAAGTCTGCCAGCATTACGGCCTGTACCTTCCTCGTAGCCAACAATATTCAAGTCTACGGTAATTACCGGTTTCCATTTCATCCAGAAAGTACTGCGCTTACATTCGTACGGGGCATCAACATCTTTAATCATGATGCCTTCGAACCCAGCCACAACTGCGTCATTGGCATAACGGCGTAAAATATCATGCCCTTCGCTGATACTAAGGTCAACTTCAATGCCATCCATAATACGAATACAGTCTGTATTATCTTCAAACACACTACGGTATTCTTCTAAGATATCTAGACGCTTGTGTTGTTGAGCGTTCCAAAACCCGCGTTCAAAGTCATCTAATGGAATAATATCAAACACAGAATAAACCATGTCACTAGTTTCTACATTAGATTTACGCTGGGCTTGTTTCATTAATGCTTGAAAACTTGCGCCAATAACTTCTCCGTCTAATACAAAACCTGATTTATATTTAGAAAAAAGTTTAGCAAATTTATTCCTATTATCTTCCAACGATTTGATAATGTGTGGAAAGTTTTCAAATGGTTTTCCGTTGCGACTGTATAAATTAACATTAAATTTAGTTACGATTGCTAGCACACGAACGCCATCTAATTTTTGTTCAAGACGTTTAACGCCTTTCATTTTGCCTAAATGTTTATTAGAATCAGTAGCAAGTTGGCATTCAAATACCGGAATAGCCCATTCAGTTTTGCCTAATACTTTATTAAGTGTGCGCTCAGTAATGCCACATCGTAGGTCTTTGATTAATACAGGACGACATAAATTATTCCATTCTTCACTATCAAATTGTTCACTCATAAACTCAATTGCTGTCTTAGCATTATGCCCAGTAAGACTGCGAGTGCGTAGACCTTCTAGCATGGCCCAGAACTTAGGCCACGGATTAGGCATATGAGCCAAGCCTTCTGTTTCGGGTACTTTCTTTACTCCAAACACATAGTAAGGATTGTATGCTTGATAACAATTAAACAAGAAACATTGGGCATTGGTTGAGCCAAGTTTGGCTGCCATTAATGCTTTTTCAATAACTGATTCTTTGTGTAAACGGCTATCGCTGCTTTTTAGGTCACGGATCCAGTCTGCCGCCAATTTAATTCCTTCAAATTGTTTAGACTCAAAGTCTGGGGTCATACTCATATTATTTACTTTGTCCTTCTTGATGTTTATATTCCCGCTTTAACCAAAATTTATATTTGTTAAAATATTCTGCGCTATTTGTTATATCTGATTTTTGCCCATAAGACAACATTTCATCTTGATGTTCGTACCATTTTTCAGTACACCAATGACGAAAGGATCCTTGTTTCATATTGTTCCTTTTAGCATTGACCACATGGCAGTTTGCTCTAAATCTTTTTCAAACTCAGGATATACTCGATCTAAATTATTTTTGTCAACACTAATATATCCTTTAGCTGTTTTTTGATTGATTAATTTTCTTAATTCATAAGAGCTTACAACCAGCGATTTAGTTTGTAATTTTTTTCCACGACGACCCCAAAATGTAACATATCTAGCGGTACTGAGTTCAATGGCTCCCCATACTTTATCGTGGTTTTCTTCCTTACACCAACCGATAAATGAAAAGTTCATTTCTTCTCCATGATATGTTTTATTACCATATTAGCTTCAGGAAAACCCTGACGCTCTTTAGCCATTACTGTAGTCTCAATCATGTCCATCTGGATGTCGTGTAGTCCTGATACAAACGTCATAATATCTTTACGACTTAATGTCTGTCGTACGATATTAGTAAATTTATCGCGACTCATTTGTCTTTTCTTTTCCATTATGCCAATTCCTTAGCTTCACGGTTAAACACCATTTCAGTGCTAGTGCTCATTACTTGAGCTTCCATTTCATCCCAGCTCAAGTATGGCTCAGGATAAGCAATATGACCGTCATACTCTAACTGTGATTTCTCAAAATCAGACAAATAGTCGTCTGACTCAAATGAGTAGCCTAAGATGTATTCGCGAGCGCCTTCACAGCTAAATTCAACATTGGCAAGATTAATATAGTCTTGTGGATCGGCAGTAACGTCTACGCCTGTGATTTTGTATTCGCTACCGCCTTTAAATTTCCAATACTGCGGGCACTCGCCTTTACCGTCCCAATCATGGGCACCGTAATTTTCCATAAACTGTGTACGAATAACGAACATCATAATATTGCTCCTTTTATTAACTATACAAGTATTATAGCGAAATTGGAATTAATTGTCAACCGGGTACTGTAACCTGTTTAACTGTAATAGTTGTAGGGGCTCCTAGCTTGACTTCTTTGGCCGGTTTACATTCAGCTTTCATACTGGTAAATTTTTCTTGGTAATATGCTTGTTTTGCCAAACAATTATCTTGTACCAAGTAAACCGAATGTACGGTAAAATTTGTGGGATTAGTAGCCCAAAATATTAATGCCCATTTCATATATAAACTCCTGAGTTTTTAGCACGGTTATAAAATAAATGTCGACCAATGGTTAGAACATATTCGGTAGTGTCAACCCAATAGGGTTGTTTGATATAATCTGCGTGATAATATAAACTGTTGGCTACGCCTCGAACTCTGGCACCTTTTAAAACTTCTATAGCAATAGCTTTAGATTCTTCCCATACATCTTTATTTGGTGTAGGCAATTTAGCTTTTAGAGTCCAACTAAATTGTTTTTTAGCGTAGACTACTTTACATACATCATTGCCCCAGTATCCAGATTTTACACGATTAAGGGTTACATGAGCTACGGCATATTTGCCAGTACGATTTTCTACTCCAGCTTCGTAGTAAATATTTTTTGTTAAACATTCAACATCTTTAGGTGTATGTTTAACTACGAACTTAGTTTGAATTACATCGTCTAATTTGTCTTCTATCTTATCCATGCGTATTTCAGCTCGAAGTAGGATTAACCCAAGAAGTATGCAAGCTATGATAGTTAGAGTTTTATTTGACATTCATACATTGTATGATCATTCAAATTTTTCGTCAACTATTGATGTTGTATTTTCACAACAAAGTTTTTCTATGTTGTAGTTGGTGGCGGATATGGGGGTTGTGCCGGTAACAAAGTTGCTTGGGCAGGGGGTGGATTTGGATTGGCTGGTACATTTATACTTGGCTTAATCGCCGATGAACTGATGTTAGACTGCCCTTGTCTTAGTGTGGCAATAATTGCTTCTCCACCAATAGTAGTTTTATCTGCTACTGCTTCAAGAAATTGAGAGGTACCACCAACAGTCGTATCTTGGCCGTATGTTGGTAGTGAGAATACAAAACTATAAATCGACGATGTACTATTTGGCATTAAATTTGCAAAAACAATATCGGCACTTGCTTGTATTGATTTTTCAAGATTTATTTGTGCGGCCATATTAGACCAATTAGAATTTAAATTAGCTGTTTGGCTTGGATAAGTGGATACAATAGTTGGGATAACATTTGATGTTGTTGCTGGAATAAGTCCAATACCGCCTATGTTACCTGAAATTTCTTGTCCATTAAATGCGGCATTGAGATTGTCATACGTGCCGTTAGCAGGGCCGGACGGAATAACAATAGGCCCCGAAGTAATATCTCCATAACTTCCATTGGCTGTGGCAGTCATATTGATATAGATATTAGCTAAATTACTTAAATTCATAGTGCTTGTAATTTCAATGGTGTTAGCTAGAGCATTGGCTGACACAACACCAGCTATTGTTCCCATGGCATCAGCAATAGTAATAGTACCATTGTTACTAGTGCCAACACCAAGTTTATTAATAATAGCATTAGCTGAATTAGGTGGTACTGCTGAAGTAGCATTGGTAATTAACGGTAATCCATATGTTGTTTGAACATTAGATACTGTATTAGCAAACGCTGGAAGTTTCATAGATGCTATGCCAGTAATCTGTAACATAGATACAGATAGTGCTTTATTAGCTAAGGCTATATCTGGGGGAATAATTTGGCTTAATCTATCTAAGGCTGTCATGATAATGTGTTTAGTGCCACTTTAGGCAAAAATTGTTTTACAGTAGAATTAACTGTTCCAGCAGAATCAATATAGATATTTTGAGTTACTCCGTTCACGCCTGTCACTGTTAATGATTGAAAACTATTAGGAAATATTTTATATGGATTTAATAAATCGGCCATGGTGTTAATATTAGGAGTTGTAACTCCTAATAATGTTAATACCTGAGTTAATACTGTTCCAGTAATTTGAGTCATAGCATTATACATTGCTTTTTGATCAACATCTGTTGCTGTTAGGTTAGCAGAAATAAATTTCACTACAGTATCTTGATTAACACCCGCATTAGCAAATGCTATTGATAAATCAGGTGTAATACCACCAATAGATGCTAGTTGTTTAATAAGTGCCAGTGGTGTTCCAAGTTCAGCCAAATTACTTAAATTAATTAGGCCACCTAATGCTTTTAAATCGCTACCCCACAGAGCAGTGCAGGTATTGACATCTGTAATACCACCCGACACTAAACTATTGTTGCCTGGAAAAATACCGCCCAAATATGTCTGACTGTTGACAGCTGAATTAATAAAATTATTTGTTACGCCATTATATCCAGAAAGCGCACTAAATCCTTGACAAAATACTGTGACATCTTTTCCTGTGTTAGATGAAATGTACGAATTGGCTGTTTGCGATAATAAAGTTGTAAACAATGTATTAGCAGGCTGTGTTGTGCTAGTTGACGGAATGCTATCGCTAAGTGCTGGGCAAGTATTTGTGCCAAGCGTGTATAATTGACTTAATGTATTTGCTGATAAATTTGCTGTTGTAGAAGTTGTTATAGCTTGTTTTAATGCCGATACATATGGAAGATTTTCGTAGGTTTCTATATTTGATACAAATACAGCATTAACACTCAATCCTTGATTGTACAATAAATTAGCAGTGGCCGTAATTTGAAAGGGAGTTAGGACGCTGGCCATATTAACTTCCTCCTACATTAGGACTGCCTTGAATGCGGCTATGACCACATGTGTCAACATCTCCTACAAATATTATTCGTTTACCTTGGACTGTAATAGTTTGTTCGGAGGCCACACAATGAGCATGGTCGTGCTGGACAGCACCTTTAGGGTGCGGATGCGGAGTTACTGGCGATCCTTCTACAGCAACGTCTAGCCCGTTCAGTCGTACAGTAGAGTCGCCGGATATTACTTTTCCGCCGCCACTATTTATATCGCCCACACGAACTATTTGTCTGCCCATTTTATCCCATTATGATCGAAGGCTTGCGGACTGGCTTGAGACCTGTTGTAGCTTCGAGATAATGATCGCCAACTTCTTCACGAGTTGAACAAATCATTGCTACTGCTGTTTTATTTATAGTAGCATTTTCCTTAGGATCGCCTGTAAACACAGTATATATTAATTGGATACCTTTTTCTGTAGGCACAGCACTTAAAGGCTGTGAAACTACATAGGTATCGTCCGTGATATCTACTACTTTGGCAACGATTTCATCTGCGTTAGTTAATTTAAATGTGTAAACCTTGTCTTTTTCTACTATCATATTATCCTTGGAAATGTTTGCGAAGTTCTGTAAACCCGCCAATATAGTTATCGTCCAAGAAGATCTGTGGTAAAGTTCTTGCGGCAGGAACCGCTTCTAACAACTGCTCTTTTGTCCAATCTTCTTGAACATTGCGTTCTTCGAATTCAATACCTTTTGATTCTAGTAATGCTTTTGCTTGAACGCAAAAAGGGCAGGCGTTTTTTGACCATACAATGGCTTTCATATTATTCTCCTTATTATTATAAATTTGGTAACTGGTCGTAATCCAGCACATCACTCATCACACCAATAACATAGTTAGTCGATTCTGATTCTTGGAGTGCTGTTTGTTTATTACTTACATTGACATGTTTATTAAACCATGGAATAGGCGTTGTCTTAGGAGCAGGAGACTGATATTTAATACCAATTTCTTTAAGAGCACCAACGGCTGTGTAGTCAACAAAATCTTTAAGTATTGCCGCATTAAGACCAATCACTGGACCTTTTTGGAATAGATAATCAGCCCATTGTTTTTCTTCCCGTATGACATCTAAGTACATAGCATATACTTCTTGCTCACACTCTACTTTAGCTTGTGCAAATCGAGGATCCTCTTTGACTACTTGATTGATTAGCCAAGCTGTCCAATCCTTATGTAGTATTTCATCCTGTAAAATTAAACTAATAATATTGCCGTTACCAATAAAGATGCGATTCTCAACCATGGCTAAACTTGTAGCAAATGATACCATAAAGCGGAAAGCTTCTAATCCATAACTGGCATTGAGTGCTAGCCAAATAGCATTGATATGTTCTTGCTCATCAACCTTTCCTAATAATTCTTTTCGACAATTGGTCATATGTAATCTATCATAATATTTTCCAATCGAAGAAGCCATACCAACAATTTCTTGTGTATCATGGATAGTATTAAAAATGTCTTTAGGTACATTATAGATGTTGCGTATAATATGGCTATAACTACGACTGTGTATATTTGTTTCAAAGAATCCCCAGTTATACATTAGTGCTTCTAGTTCGGGTATAGACACTACAGGTGTAAATACCTGTGTTGGACCGCGACCTTGTAAACTATCAAGAGCAGTTTGTCTAAGCAAATTACTGGTAAAGATATGTCGTACCGTATCACTAGATTCTTTAAAATCGTTAGCATCTTTGGTTAGCGAAATTTCCTCGGGCACCCAAAAGAATCCGCGGGCTTCTTGTTCAAATTTTACAATTTTATTGTATTTGACTTCTTCAAATCGTTGGATAGTTACAGGCCCTGCTGGGTCCAAGAACATCTTACGATTAAGATAATCTGTTTTAGTTGTTAGGTTGTATTGTTGTTGGCTCATCGTCTTCTTTAAATTCTATTACTAATCCTTCTTCTTCGTCAATATACGCTGACTCAAAATTCTCATCTTGTAATGAGGCTAGTATTATTTCTTTTGCTTCGTCTTCAATATAAAAATCTGGATTAAGATTTCTTATTATCAACCACTCTCTTAAATGTTGATCTAAACTTTTAAGAACTTGTCCTTCGTTAGTAACAAATTCTATATCAGTTATATCTTCCTTTGAGGATATTTTCATTGGAATGATCCAATCGGAATCGCAATAATACCTTTTGGCCCGTGATTCTCGTGTCCATTCTTGCTTGGTACTCCATGAGGTTTTTTGTGTGCGTTCATGTCGGCCGACCCCAGGGCTTGATCATAGTTGACTTCGCCTCTAAAACAACCAATGGCATATGGAAATTCACGGTTCAAGTGATAGTGATAGATATTCTGCATCTTGCCATCCCACTGTACTGGATGGGTGTGTCCATGACATTCGTCCAGTTGAGCATTGGTAACCATTTTGCTGTCATCGCCTCTGGGACCATAGACACCAAATCCGTCTAGAGCATAGCCAAACAAGGGTGAGTGGCCTTCGGTTCCTTGGTTGGGAAAACACTTCCAGCTATAACCATGTAAGTGATATTGTTGAGCATAAGGATGTCCCCAGCATTGGTCAATTGGCAAGATTGAAGCAGGTGGATACCATGCTGTGGCACTGGCGTTGGCAATCTCAGCGTGCCATACTGTGCCAGTAAGTGTAACGCCAATTGGCAATGCGGCTATGGGATTAGGCGTAGCACTTAGCTTGGGAATTTTAGGTAGTTGAATATTCAACTCATAAGGGCTGATACCAATTGCCGCGGCACTTGAATAATCATGACCAGGAATACCTGTTCTAAAATCATGTCCGCCTGGAGCTTCTTGATAAAACTTGTAGGCAGGAGTGCCAGGTTGTACAGGAAAGTCGCCCATTGCGGTGTTGGGTAATCCATTACCTACAAAATAACGATACCGACTATCTTCGGTAATAGCAAACACACTACCTTCTTTTGCGTAATCTTTAGCATATTTGGTACCGCTTACAAATGGCATCTTTGCGATAACAACGGTGTTGTTTGAAGTATCCATCCACGGTTGGGTGCTTAGTTCAAATCGTGTATTGCCGGGAACTGCCGCAAGAAAATCTGCTGCCATGAATAGTCCGTTACGATGAGCTTGATAAGGGCTTATGGTCCCCGAGCTTAACAAAGTTGTTGGCGCATCTTCTGCTCGAGCACCACTTATTACTGTGATACCGAGTATCATTACTGCTAATATATTTTTAATCATTTTATTTTCCTTTAATTTTATTTTGCGGTCGGCATCTCTATGGTAAGATTGATTATTATTTTTGTTGGTGCGTTGCCGTTGTTTCCATTACCGCCAATGCTGACAGTATTACTGGTATTACCGTACGAGCCTTGTAGATTGGTGTTACCATACGAGCCCTTGATATCGGTATTACCGTATGATCCTTGTAGATCAGTATTACCATAGGATCCTTTGATATCAGTATTGCCATACGAACCTTGTAGATCAGTATTGCCATACGAGCCCCGGAGGCTAGTATTGCCATTATCTTTTACAGCGGCCTTACCGTTGTTTTGTGTAGACTGTGCAAATCCAAATGCTGGGATTAAAAAAGCCAGCACAATAAGTAATTTGAATTTCATTTTATTTTCCTTTAATTACCTGGTGGGTTTTGTATCGGTAAACTTACAGGGTACTGACTACAAGCATCTGGATTACCTTGCCCAGCTTCGGTTAAGAATGTAGTAGCGGCGGCCACTTGTCCTGTAGGGCATGAACATATAGCTATACCATCGGCACCGATCTTACAATTCCAACTGAAACAGTTACTGGCTTTGTCACCTAGATTCAAACTTGCATCACATTTTTGAACTGTGGCTTTCATGTCTTTTGGCTTGTTACTAAAGTTACTAGCTTCCTGTGGATAGTATAACTTAGGAGCAAATAAACTCCATACATGTTGACTATCTGTTGGCGTACAACTACCTGCCATGTTACCAGCTTTGGTATCAGCAATAGCACGACCTTCGAGAATAGGGCAACGACATTCTACCTCGGGATAAGGAGTGCCATTATTACCAGTAATCATCTTGCCTGTAACCTTACAAGTTGATGCGGCGCATAGGGCATACTTACCATCACATACTGTTAATCCAGATGTAGACTTTGATTGTGCTTTATCGGAAATACTAAATTTTGTATATAAGGCGTATGCTGCTAGCGCCAATACTACTACCCCAACTAATACTAATAATATTTTTTTCATTTTTTCTTTCTATAATTTACAAGCTTCACAATCTTCTTGATCGTCAAAATCTATCACTTCTAATTTTTCTTCTACTTCGTCTTGACCTTTACTACCTTGTTTGTTGATCAAACTATAGTAGAAAGTTTTTAATCCCCACCTATGTGCTGACATTAAATTTTTAGCAATTAATGTAGTTGGTACTTTTCTATCTGGAAAGTGAGCAGGATTATAGAAAGTGTTAGTTGAGATACTCTGGTCTACATAAGCGGCTAATACACTGGCAGTCTTAAGATAACCATCGCAATCCTTCTGTTCCCACATCAATTGATATTTATTCTTTAATTTATTATACTCGGGCGCTACTTGAATTAAACTTCCTGCTTTACTTTCTTTAACAGTAATTAAACTCATTGGCAATTCAATTCCATTTGTACTATTAATAACAACACTACTTGATTCTACTGGGGCTACAGCCATTAATGTCCCATTGCGTACTCCGTACTCTTTCATATTGACACGAAGGGTTTCCCAGTCGAGTTCAGGAGTAAAATCAGCTAACTCGTTGACTGCCTTGGCACGAAGTTCCCAAGGGAATGTACCTTGCCCATAGCGTGTTTTATCTGAATGTAAGCAAGGACCGCGTTCTTTAGCAAGTTCCACTGTGGCTTCTGTTAAGTAGTAGGCTTGATGTTCCATCCAAGATTTAACTTCAGCAAGAGCATCTTTCTCGCCATACTTCAAACTACGTTTGGCATGCCAGTAGGCTAAGTTAGTGATGCCAATGCCTAAGGGCTGTATTTCATCATTGCTTAACTGTGACTGAATGGAAAGAAAATCTTGGTAGTCCAAAATATTACACAGGCTACGCTGGAGTATACGACAAGCACGCCGCATGTCTTCTGGATTACGGAAAGCTCCCCAATTGATGGA